>Ga0334722_10000636_pt1 | contig 49842 bp, 47 predicted proteins | sample C3_bottom_MG_FD_207210 | JGI IMG/M metagenome (GOLD analysis project Ga0334722, IMG submission 207210) | Sediment microbial communities from Yellowstone Lake, YNP, Wyoming, USA - C3_bottom | ecosystem: Environmental > Aquatic > Freshwater > Lake > Sediment | place: USA: Wyoming | collected...
CTGGTCGGCTTTTTCGCGGATGCTGCAGGTGTTGAGGAGGACGAGGTCCGCCTCCTCGAGGGTGGCGGCGGCGCGGTAATCAGCCGAGGACAGGAGCGAGAGCATCCTCGCCGAGTCAACGGCGTTCATCTGGCACCCGAACGTCTTGATGAAGACACTTCGCCGCATCACTGCACAGTATACCATCCGCCCAGGCGGTTCAATGCGGAGGGGCCACACCGCCGATGTTCTAAAGGAGTACTTGAAGAGTCGCTTGGTGCGTCAGGCGATCGCGGTCATCTTCTCGCCGCGGATGATGAACCGGGCGGGGTCGATCTCCTCCCGCAGCACGCGGAGCTCGTCGTCCGTCGGTGGCGGGATCTCGCCGATCTCGGGCACCAGGAGGGGGCGGAACGCCATATCCTTGACGACCTCTTCCACCGAAAGCCCCCGGAGGACCGAGAGGAGGGTCATCTTCCGGGTCTCCTCGTCGAACCCGAACAGCGCCTTCGAGGTGACCACGCGATGGGGGCCCGTACCGCGGGGCAGCCCCGCCTTCTCGCGGGCCCCCGGACCGTCGAGGTACCCGGGGGAGGTGAGGAAATCGACCTTCGGGACGAACCGGCGCCCCTCGTGCTTGATGACGATGATCGTCTTCCAGCAGTGCGAGGCCACCTGATTTCCGCCCCCGCTCCCGGCGAACCTGCGCGTGGGGCTGGCGAACGTTCCGCCGAGGTAGGTCGAGTTGATGTTTCCGTACGGGTCGACCTGGAGGGCCCCCAGCATCCCGTAATCCATGTAGCCGGTGGCGGAGTACGAGAAGGCCCAGTTCATGTTGAGCCACTGCAGCGACCGGTACGTGTTCTGCGGCCCCCCCATCGTTCCGCGGACGAAAGGAAGGACGGATTGCGGCCCGATCGCCCCGAACTCGAACAGTTGGGTCACGTTGGGGACGTACAGCTTCTGCGCCAGCATGGCGACCACCTGCGGGATGCCCCACCCGACGAAGATCGTCTTGCCGTCCTCGATGAGACGGGCACCTTGGGCGATCATGAACTCCGTGTCGGTGAACTCGATCGTGCGCTGCATTTAACGGTATCCTTCAACTATGGTGGCGCGGCGGCGGAGTTCCCGCATCCGCTTCGCCCCGACCCGGCGGTCGAGGAACTCCTCGTGATCGGCGACCGAGTAGATGTTCTCCTCGAGATAGTTCCCCATCTGTTCATCCGTGCGGATGGCGTTCAGCCGGTCCACGTGTTCGAGATCGATCTCGTACCGCGCCGGCATCGCGCCGGGATACGCGCCGAAGGGGGCATGGACCACCGCGTCGACCAGGAAATACGGGACCGTCGTCCGCATCGGATCCTTCCGGAACTCGTCGGTCTCGACGATCTCCTCTGCCGAGACGATCACCCGGAAGGAGGCCAGCGCCGCCTCGAGAGCGAACAGGTTCGTCCCGAAGATCCTCGCGTTTCCGAACACGTCGGCCTGGTGGACGTGGAGGAACGCGACGTCGGGGTTCAGGGCGGGGACGAGGCAGACCGGATCCCCCGTGTACGGATCCGTGATCGTCTTCGCCGCGGAGACCTTCATGTTGTCGGAGCCGAGCAGGTCGCGGGTCGGAAGGAACGGCACTCCGCGGGCCCCCGCGAGGATCCGCAGGGCGAGGCCACCGTTCGTCCACTCGTACGCCTTGACGCGCCCGTCGCAGACCGCCTGCCCGATGTAATTTCCGTACCCGAGAAACCCGACGTCGATCCGGGTGGCGCAACCGGCCCCCACCAGCATGGGAGACTCGTGGAGCGTGAATTCGGCTCCGATCCAGAGATCCTTCTTCCGCTGCCGGATGACCTCCCGGATCACCGATTGCGGACCGCGTGTGAGGCTGGAGAAGTCGTATACGATGTAATCCCCGTCCGACACGAACGCGGCCACCGCCTCCTTCGCCGTGACCAGTTTCGGGACGGGGCTTCGGCCTTTCCGGTCGCGGACATGCTCCCGGAAGTCGTCCGGGTGCGTGAACCGGTATTCCACCTCCCCTTCCGTCCGGATCCGATCGATCGTCATCGGCGCTTCCCCTTTCCCGTCCTCGACACGGGCTTCCCGCCGTTCAGGAGATGGAACGCGAAGCTGTGGTCGATCACCTTCTCCGAAATGGTGTACGGGTCCTTCCGCTTGCTCGCCATGTCGGCCAGCAGCGGATCGAGGAGTCCGTGCGCGTTGAGATCCGACACCGCTTTTTCGATCAGCCGGGCCTTCAGGATCTCCAACAGTTCGACCCGCGCCTTTTCGCGGCGGTACCGAAAGAGGTTTCCCTCCTGGTAGATGTACTCCTTGTGCCGGTCCACGGCTTCGAGGAGTTCCACCGTTCCCTTGTCGGTCGCCGCGACGGCGGAAAGGACGGGGGGCTTCCACTGCCCCTCCTTGTAGTTTCCCATCGAGACCATCGTCTCGATCTCGCGCTTCGCCTTGTCGGCCCCGTCCCGATCCGATTTGTTGACGACGAAGATGTCGGCGATCTCGAGGATCCCCGCCTTGATCGCCTGGATGTCGTCCCCAAGTCCCGGAACGACGACCACGAGGTTGGTGTGCGCCACCTTGACGATCTCCACCTCGTCCTGCCCGACGCCGACCGTCTCGATGAGGACGACGTCCTTCCCCATGGCGTCCATGACGTTCACGATGTCGATGGTGGAACGGGAAAGCCCCCCGAGGTGCCCCCGGGTGGCGAGGCTCTTGATGAACACTCCCTCGTCGAGCGCGTGCTGCTGCATCCGGATCCGGTCGCCGAGGATGGCGCCGCCGGAGAAGGGGCTCGTCGGGTCGATCGCGACGATCCCGACCGACTTTCCGCGTTTCCGCAGGTGCGTTGTGATCCGGTTGACGAGGGTCGACTTCCCGGCGCCCGGCGCCCCCGTCACGCCGAGGATATAGGCGCGCCCCGTATGCCGGTACAGGTCCTTCAGGGTGCGGATCGCCGCCGGGATCTCGTCGTCCAGGTCCCGCATCAGCCGCGCCGCGGCCCGGGTGTTTCCGGCGAGGATCTCCCTTCCGGCGGCGTTCACGGCGGTCAGTGGCCCAGGATCAGGTCGCGTGCGATGATGATCCGCTGCACCTCGGAGGTCCCTTCCCCGATCTCGCACAGCTTCGCGTCTCGCATGTACCGCTCCGCGGGATACTCCTGCGTGTACCCGTACCCGCCGAACACCTGGACCGCCTTGATCGTCGCCCGCATCGCGGCCTCGGAGGCGAACAACTTGGCCATCGCCGCTTCCCGGGTGTGTGGGCGCCCGGCGTCCTTGAGCGCCGCCGCCCGGAAGGTCATCAACTCCGCGGCCTCGAGCTCGGTCCCCATGTCCGCGAACATCCACTGGATCGCCTGGAACTCCGACACCGCGTGCCCGAACTGCGCCCGCTCCTTCGAATACGCCAGCGCCTCGCGCATCGCCCCGAGGCCGATCCCCACGGAGAGGGCGGCGATGGAGATCCGCCCCCCGGCGAGGTTTTTCATCGTGTCCCGGAATCCGGAGTTAATCTGACCCAGCACGGCGTCGGGCCCCACCTCCAGATCCTCGAAGACCAGTTCGGCGGTGTCCGAGGAGCGCATCCCGAGCTTGTGGAGTTGTTTCCCGACGGAGAGCCCCTTCGTCCCGGCCGGGAAAACGAAGGCGGTGACGCCGTCCTTCCCCTTGTCCTTGTCCGTGACGGCAAGGACAACGTATACCCCGGCGACGTTTCCCTGGGTGATGAACATCTTGTTCCCGTTGATCACCCAGCGGTCCTTCTTCCATTCCGCCTTCGTCCGCATCCCGAGGGAGTCGGAACCGGAACCGGGTTCGGTGAGGCCCCAGGCCCCCAGCGCCCTTCCGGACGCCAGATCGGGAAGATATTTCCGCTTCACCGCCTCCGACCCGAACCCGAGGACGTGGGCGGTGCACAGGGAGTTGTGGGACGCCACCGTCAAACCGAGCGAACCGTCCCCCGTTGCGATCTCTTCCACGGCGACGGCGTAGCTCACCGTGTCCATCCCGGATCCTCCGTACTCCTCGGGGACCATCGCCCCGAGAAGGCCGAGCTCGCCGAGTTTCGCAACCGTTTCCCGCGGGAACTCCGCCGAGGCGTCCCACTCCCGCGCCTTCGGCCGGACCTCCTTCGCCACGAACGTACGCAGCATGTCCCGCAGCGCCTGCTGCTCGTCGTTCAGGACGAACTCCATTCCCCTACTCGGCGGGCACGAAATAGACATCGGTCGGTTTCAGTTGCGAATTGCGGCGGAATTTCGCCTTCACCTTCATGCCGATCCGTATCTCTTCCGGCTGCTCCGGCCCGAGCAGGCGGGAAAGGAAGAGCGTGTCGACCCCGTCGAACTCCACCAGCACGAGGTGGAAGGGAGTCTCCTTCAGGAACTCCTCCCCCCCGAAATAGCAGGTGGTGAAAGTGTGGACCCTCCCCGTCTGCGGCAGTTCGACCCAGTCGGTCTCCCCCCCGCACTGCGTGCACGCCAGCCGCGGGGTGGCCCAGGTGTAGTCGCATTTCGGGCATTTCGTCCCCAGAAGCTTCTTGTTCGAAAGCCCCGCGAAGAACGGGGAGTCCTGCCCGTAGGAATGGATGTAGTCGATGTGGTACGGCTGCTTGATGATGATGGGGGACATCCCCTTGAGCGCCTTGAGGTCCGAGGGAAACGGAATGTTGAACACCGTCGTCCCGGTCATCAGTTCCTCGAACTTCGAAGAGGCCGCGGGCCGTTTCACAGGATTTTTCTTCGCCATGGTCACCACCCCCGTTCCATGATCGACACGGTGACGTACGTCCCCGTGCCCGCGTGGCTGTGGATCAGCCCGCGATTCGCCTTCTTCAACTGCAGTTCCGAGCTGCCGTAATGCTTCTTGATGCTCCCCTGGATCTGCCAGAAGGCGAAGACGGCCTGCATAAGCCCCGTCGCGCCCACCGGGTGACCGCAGGCGATCAGCCCGCCGGAAGGGTTCACGGGGAGGGCCCCCTTCTTCGGGAGCTTCAGCCCGTAGTCGATCTGCGGCATGAAAGGATACCCGGCTTCAACAAACTTTCCGCCGTCGCCGTACTTGCACAGGGCGAGATCCTCGTACGTCTGGATCTCCGAGGACGTGTAGGCGTCGTGGAGCTCCACGAAGTCGAGCTGCTTCAGCGGGTCCGTGATCCTCGCCATCTTGTACGCCTGGAGCCCCGCGCTGCGTCCCGCCCGGAAGGAGTGGACGCCAGGGTATTTCAGGTTCCGGTAATCGCTCTTCTTCTCGTTCGGGGCGAGAATCACCTCGCCGTGCGGCCGGTCCGACATGCGCATCATGTCGGTGCCCGTCCCCACGCCGGTGATCCTCACGGGGTGGTCCGTGAGCTTGAACGCCGTCTCCTCGTCGGCGAGGATGCAGGTGGCCGCGCCGTCGGACATCACGCAGATGTCGAGAAGGGTCAGCGGGTAGGCGACCATGGCGGAGTTCCGCACGTCGGCGATCGTCAGCTTCCGCCGCTTCTGGGCGTATGGATTGCCGTAGGCGTTCATGTGGTTTTTCACCGACACCATCGCGAGCTGCTCGACCGTGGTGCCGAACTCGTGCATGTGCCGGTTCACCATCATCGCGTAGTAGCCGGAGTAGAAGCCGCCCACCGGGTAGTCGAAGTTGACGTCGGACGCCAGTGCAATGAACTCGTTCCCCTTCCACGTCGGGACGTGGGACATCGTCTCGAAGCCGTACGCCACGCAGACATCCATCCGTCCCGAAGCGACCGCTTCCCATCCGGCCTGGAAACAGAGGCCGCCCGTGGCGCCGCCGCCCTCGACCCGCTTGTTCGGCTTCGGGCACAGACCGAGGTAGTCGGTCGACATGATCCCGGCCATCAACTGCCGGGTAAAATGGTCGGAGAAGTAGGAGACCACCGACCCGTCGATCATGGAGTGCTTGAGGCTCGGAACGTCGTTCATCGCGTAATCGAACGACTCCTTCACAATTTTCTGGAACGTCGCGTCCGGGCGGGCCTTCGCGAATTTGCTCACGCCGCCGGATACCATGTAGACCGGTCTCACGTTCGATCCCCCTTGTCGGTTGGAATGCCTTCCTCTTCGCGCCGGTTCCGCCGGCTTATTTCCGCGGCTGGATCCGTTCGTTCACGTAGTCGACGATCTCCTGGATCGGGGTTCCCGGCGTGAACACCCGGTCGACCCCCTTTTTCAGCAGCTTCGGGATATCGTCGTCGGGGATGATCCCGCCCCCGAAGAGCACGACATCGCCCATCTTCCGTTCGCCGAGCAGCCGGATGATCCGGGGGAACAGGTAGTTGTGCGCCCCGGAGAGGATCGACAGGCCGATGCCGTCGACGTCCTCCTGCGCCGCCGCGCTCACGATCATCTCGGGAGTCTGGTGCAGGCCCGTGTAGATGACCTCCACGCCGGCGTCCCGCAGGGCGCGGGCGATGATCTTCGCTCCCCGGTCGTGGCCGTCGAGGCCCGGTTTCCCGACCAGGATGCGGATTTTCCTGGCCGCCTTTTTCGGGGTTACCGCCGCCGCGCTTTTTCCTTTTGCCGTCGCCATCGCTCCTCCTCCTGGATCTATCGCTCTCAGAACATCGCCGGATCGGTGTACACGCCCATCGTCTCCCGGAGGGTGTCGCACATCTCGCCGAGGGTGACATACTCGCGCGCCGCGTCCACCAGGAGGGGCATCAGGTTCACGTTCGGGGTGAGGGATCCTTCCTTCAGCGCGGACAGGCACGCCTGCGCCTTTTTCGCGTCCCGCCTGCGCCGGACTTCCTTCGTCCGCGCGACCTGCCGCTTCTCCACACGATCGTCGATCTTCAGCAGGGGGATCGGGGTCTCCTCCTGGGACTGGTAGGCGTTGAGGCCCACGATCCGCTTCTTCCCCGCGTCGACCAGCCGCTGGAAATGGAAGGCCGCGTCGGCCACCTCCCGCTGAGGATACCCCTGTTTGATGGCGGCCACCATCCCGCCCATCTCGTCGATCTTCCGGATGTACTCCATCGCCTTTTCTTCCATCCCGCTCGTCAGCTGTTCCACGAAGAACGAGCCGCCCAGCGGATCGATGGTGTTGGCGACGCCCGACTCCTCGGCGATGATCTGCTGGGTCCGTAGCGCGACGGTCACCGCCTGCTCGGTGGGTAGTGCCATGGTCTCATCCATCGAGTTGGTATGGAGCGACTGCGTGCCTCCGAGGATCCCCGAAAGCGCCTGGAGGGCGACACGCACCACGTTGTTCATCGGCTGCTGCGCGGTGAGCGTGCACCCCGCCGTCTGCGTGTGAAACCGGAGCTTCCACGAATTCTCGTCCTTCGCGTGGAACCGCTCCCGCATGATGCGCGCCCACATCCGGCGCGCAGCCCGGTACTTCGCGATCTCCTCGAAGAAGTCCATGTGGGCGTTGAAGAAATATGACAGCCGTGGAGCGAACTTGTCCACGGGGATCCCCGCGTCGATCCCCGCCTGGACATAGGCGATCCCGTCGGCGATCGTGAAGGCAAGCTCCTGGACCGCCGTGGAACCCGCTTCCCGGATGTGGTACCCGCTGATGCTGATCGTGTTCCATCTCGGGACGTTGTCGGCGCAGTAGGCGAGGATGTCGGTGATGATCCGCATCGACGGCTCGGGGGGGAAGATCCAGGAATGCTGGGCGATGTACTCCTTGAGGATGTCGTTCTGGATCGTGCCGCCGACCTTGTGGAAGGGAACTCCCTGCTTTTCCGCAACCGCAAGGTACATGGCGAAGACCATCGCCGCCGGGCCGTTGATCGTCATCGAGGTGGTGACCTTGTCGAGCGGTATCCCGTCGAAAAGGATCTCCATGTCCTTCAGCGAATCGACGGCGACGCCGCACATCCCGACCTCTCCCTTCGCGCGGGGAGAGTCGGAGTCATATCCCATGAGCGTCGGAAAGTGGAACGCGGTGGAGAGGCCGGTCTGACCCTGCGAGAGGAGGAACTTGAACCGCGCGTTCGTATCTTCCGCCGACCCGAACCCGGCGAACTGGCGCATCGTCCACAGCCGTCCCCGGTACATCGTGGGCTGCACTCCCCGGGTGTACGGGTACTGGCCGGGGTACCCGAGGTCCTCCTCGTAATCGAAGTTCGAAAGGGTATCGGGGGTATAAAGGAGGTCGATCTCCTCGTCGGACACGGTGGAGAACCGTTCGAGACGCGGCGGCGATTTCCGAAGGCTCGGCGCCAGCGCCTCGTCCTGCCACTTCCTGCGGCGGGTCGCTATCCCCTCGATCTTTTTCTTTTCGTACATGACGCCCCTCCCCTTACCTTTCTACGCCCACGCGGGCGTCCACGCCCTTCGCGTAATAGTGCCGGATCTCGCGCATCTCGGTGACGAGATCCGCCGCATCGATGATTTCCTGCGGGGCCCCGCGGCCCGTGAGGACGAGTTCCATCCCGTCGGGCTTCCCCTGGATCGCCTCGAGGACCTCCCCGACGGGGAGGAGTCCGAAGTCCATCGCGCAATTGACCTCGTCGAGAACCACGATATCCGCCTTCCGGCCCGAGATGATCTCCCTCGCCATTTTCCAGCCTTCCCGGGCAAGGCGAATGTCCTCGGGGTCGGGATTCTTCCTGTTCACGAAGGTGTCGCGCCCCGCCTGGTGGATCTCGACGTGGGGAGCGAGCATCCGGACACCCGCGAGTTCGCCGTAGTCGATCCACCCCTTCATGAACTGGATGATGACCGTCTTCAACCCGTGGCCGGCGGCGCGGACGGCGAGCCCGAGGGAGGCGGTGGTCTTCCCTTTTCCGTTCCCGGTGTAGACCTGGACGTACCCCTTTCCGATCGTCCCTTCGCTCACGGCGCGCCTATCGGCAGAGGGCCCGCGAGATCACGAGCCGCTGGATCTCGGAGGTCCCCTCGTAGATCGTGGTCACCCGGATATCGCGTAGGTGACGCTCCACCGGATATTCCCGGATGTAGCCGTACCCGCCCAGCACCTGCACCGCGGTGTGGCACGCGCGGTTCCCCGCCTCCGTGGCGAAAAGCTTGGCCATCGACGCCTCTTTCGAGTACGGGACGCCCTTCTCCTTCAGGCACGCGGCGCGGAACACGAGCAACTGGGCGGCGTCGAGCTCGGTCGCGGCGTCGGCGAGCTTCCACTGGATCGCCTGGAATTCGCCGATCGCCTGCCCGAACTGACGCCGGTCCCTCGCGTACTCCGTCGCCGCGGAAAGCGCCGACCGGGCGATCCCGATCGCCTGCGACGCGATGCCGATCCGCCCGCCGTCGAGCGCGGAAAGCGCGATCTTCAACCCTTCCCCCGGGGCGCCCAGCATCGACGATTTCGGAACCCGGCACTCCTCGAAGGAAAGGGAGACGGTGTCGGACCCCTTGAGCCCCATCTTGCGCTCGCCCTTCCCGACGGAGAACCCCGGAGTCCCGGGCTCCACCAGGAAAGCGCTGATCGTCCGCGGCGACTTCCGCGTCAGCGCCATGACGATCGCGACGCAGGCGTGGGCGCCGTTCGTGATGAAGACCTTCGAGCCGTCGAGAAGGAATCCGTCGCCGTCTTCCCGGGCGAACGTCGAAAGCCCACCGGCGTCGGAACCGGCGCCGGGTTCGGTGAGGGCGAACGCACCGGCGCCCTGTCCGCCCGAAAGCATCGGAAGAAAGCGTCTCCGCTGCGCATCGTTGCCGAACCGGAAGATCGCCTCGCCCGTCATACTGGTGACCGCCATCCCGACTCCCGTCGAGGCGCATCCTCCTGCGACTTCCCTCAGGGCGACGGCGTAGGAGACGGGGCCCGCCTCCGACCCCCCGAACGAAGCCGGGTACAGCATTCCGAGCAGCCCGAGCTCCGCAAGGCGGCGATGGTTCTCCGCCGGGTAGCGGCTCTCCTCGTCGACCTGCGCGGCGCGCGGGGCGAACTCCTTCCTGGAGAGGCCACGCACCATCTCCTCGACCTGCAGCTGCTCGTCGGTCAAGCGGAAATCCATCCCGTCTTATCCCTTCAGAAGCGCGGACGCGATGACCAGCCGCTGGATCTCGGAGGTGCCTTCATAGATCTCCGTGATCTTCGCGTCACGGAAGTGGCGCTCCGCGGGGTACTCCTTGATGTACCCGTACCCGCCGTGGATCTGCACGCCCTTCACCGCCGCGCGCATCGCCACCTCCGAGGCGTACAGCTTCGCCATCGACGACTCCTTGGAGTGGCGCATCTTGCGGTCCTTCATCCAGGCGGCCCTCCAGGTGAGCAGGCGCGCGGCGTCGATCTCGGTGGCGATGTCCGCCAGCATCCACTGGATCGCCTGGAATTCGCAGATCGCCTGCCCGAACTGCTTCCGGTCCTTCGCGTAGGCGAGGGCGTCCTCGAGCGAGGCGCGGGCGATCCCGAGCGCCTGGGAGGCGATCCCGATCCGGCCTCCGTCGAGGGTGCTCATGGCGACCTTGAATCCGTCCCCGTCGTTTCCCAGCCGGTTCTTCGCCGGGACGCGTACATCCTCGAAGACGATCGAAGAGGTGGCCGACGCCTTGATCCCCATCTTCTTCTCGTGCTTCCCGAGAGAGACTCCCTTCCACTTCATGTCGACGACGAACGCGGTGATCCCCTTGTGCGTTTTCGCCTTGTCGGTCATCGTGAAGAGGACGCAGGTGTCCGCCTGCGGCGCGTTCGTGATGAAGTTCTTCGTGCCGTTGACGACGTAGAAATCGCCGTCCCGGACCGCGGTGGTTTTCTGGGAACCGGCGTCGGAGCCGGCGCCGGGCTCCGTGAGCCCGAAGCAGCCGAGCTTCTTCCCGGAGGCCATCGGCACGAGGTATTCCCGCTTGATCTCCTCGGAGCCGAACTTGAGGATCGGGTCGCACGCGAGCGAATTGTTGACCGACATGATGACGCCGGTGGAGGCGCACGCCCGGGAGATCTCCTCCATGGCGATCGCATAGCAGACGTTGTCCATCCCGGCGCCGCCGTACTCCTCGGGGACGGCGATCCCCATGAAGCCGAGCTCCGCCATCTGCCGGATCAGCTCCTCCGGGAACCGGCTGTTCTCGTCCAGCTCGGCCGCCTTCGGCAGGACCTCCTTCCGGGCGAACTCTCTCGCCGTATCCTGGATCATCCGCTGCTCTTCGGTCAGATCGAACACCATCGTTTCGTCTCCCCTGTCGTTGAATGTGGGGCGGCTTCCCCCGGCGTCACTTCCCGGTGAAGTTCGCCTTCCGCTTTTCGAGGAACGCGGCGATCCCTTCCTCCCTGTCGGCGGTGGAAAAACCGGTGGCGAACAGGGACGCCTCGAGCGCGCACGCGTTGCCGAGGTCGAGGTCGAGCCCCCGGTTCATCGCCATCTTGGCGGTGCGGACGGCCACCGGGCCCCGGGAGAGGATCTTTTTCGCGATCTCCCTGGCGGCGCCCATCAGTTCCGCCGCCGGGACGACCTTGTTCACCAGGCCGATCTCGTACGCCCGCTGCGCGGAGATCATCTCTCCGGTGAGGACCAGCTCCTTCGCGAGGTTCCGCCCGACCAGGCGCGGCAGGCGCTGCGTTCCGCCGTATCCCGGAATAATCCCGAGGTTCACCTCGGGCTGGCCGAACCGGGCCGTGTCCGCGGCGATCAGCAGGTCGCACGCCATCGCCACCTCGCACCCCCCGCCGAGCGCGAAGCCGTTGATCACGCCGATGACCGGCTGGGACATCGCCTCGATGAAGGCGAGGACCCGCTGGCCGAGGAGCGAGAAATCGAGCGCCTCCAGCGTCGTGAACCCTTTCATCACGGAGATGTCGGCCCCGGCGATGAACGCCTTCTCCCCAGCGCCGGTCAGGAGGACCGCGCCCACGTCCGCCCGCGCCGCGAGCGCTTCCATGGCGGCGCCGAGCTCCCGCACCGTCGCGGGATTCAAGGCGTTCAGGGATTTCGGGCGATTGAAGGTAACCGTCGCGATCCGTTCCGAAACGTCGACCAGAAGGTTCTCGTACTCCATCGGTTCCTCCTTATGCCTTCTCGTAGGTGTAGAAGCCGCGGCCCGTCTTCTTCCCGAGGTAGCCGGCATCGACGTGCTTGCGCAGGAGCGGGCAGGGGCGGTACTTCGAGTCTCCCAATCCCTGCTGCAGGACGTTCATCACCTCGAGGCAGGTGTCGAGTCCGATGAGGTCCGCAAGCGCCAGCGGCCCCATCGGGTGGTTCGCCCCCATCTTCATGATCGCGTCGATGTCGGTGGCCTCCCCGACGCCTTCCATCAGGGCGTAGACCGCCTCGTTGATCATCGGCATCAGGATCCGGTTCGCGATGAACCCCGGAAAGTCGTTCGCGGGGACCGGTTCCTTCCCGAGCGCGCGGGCGAGCACCATCGTCGCGTCGAACGTTTCCGTCGACGTCTGCAGGCCCCGGATGACCTCGACGAGTTTCATGAGGGGGACCGGATTCATGAAGTGCATCCCGATCACCTGTGCCGGACGCTTCGTCGCGGCGGCGATCTTCGTGATCGAGATGGAAGAGGTGTTCGTCGCGAGGATCCGCCCCGCGGGGACCGCCTCGTCGAGCTTCCGGAAGAGGGAGAGTTTCAGCTCTTCCCGTTCCGTGGCCGCTTCCACGACGAGGTCGCAGGAAGCGAAGCCGGCGAAGTCGGTCGTCGTCTGAAGGCCGGAGAGGGCGCGTTCCTTCTCCTGCGCCGTGATCTTCTCCTTGCGGACGAGGATGTCGAACCCTTTCGCGATTCCCGCGCGGGACCGGGCGAGTACCGCGTCGGACACGTCGTTCATGACGACCTGCAAGCCGCTCATCAGGGAGACCTGCGCGATCCCGCTTCCCATCTGGCCGGCCCCGAGAACACCGATCTTCGAAACGATCATCTCATCCCCCACGTTTATATTATGTTTAACTGTTGATTACGCTTTTATATTTAACTCGATACTATAACTTCTCGACCATCACGGCGACGGCCTCTCCCCCGCCGATGCAAAGGGAAGCGACTCCATACCGTTCTCCCCGGTCGGCCATCGCGTAAAGCAGCGTGGTGAGAATCCGCGCCCCCGAGCAGCCGATGGGATGCCCCAGCGCCACCGCGCCACCGTTCACATTCACGCGCTCCGGGTCCAGCGAGAGCCCCCGGATGGCCTCGATCGCCACCCCTGCGAAGGCCTCGTTGATCTCGAAGAGCCCCACCTTCTCCTTCGCCACGCCGGTTTTCTGAAGAAGCTTCCGGATCGCGTCCACCGGAGCGATCGTGAACCAGACCGGATCGAGGGAGGCCGTCGCGTATCCGACGATGCGCGCCAGCGGCTTCGCTCCGAAACGTTTTGCCGCGTCCGAAGACATCACCACCAGGGCCGCCGCCCCGTCGTTGATCGTCGACGCGTTCCCGGCGGTGACCGTGCCGTTCTTCTCGAAAACGGTCCGGAGGGTGGACAGCTTCGCCACGTTCCCGCGACCAGGCTCCTCGTCCACCAGGAACGGCACCGGGTCTCCCTTGCGCTGCGGCACCGGGACAGGAACGATCTCCTTGATGAATTTCCCGTTCTTGATGGCGGATAGGGCTCGCGTGTACGAGGAAGCCGCAAACGCGTCCTGATCCTCGCGCGTGATCTTGTGCTCCTTCGCCAGGGTCTCGGCGCAATTCCCCATGTGGATGTCGTTGTAGGCGTCCCAAAGACCGTCGACGATCAGGTGGTCGTAGAGGGTGTCGTTTCCCATCCGGTATCCGGAACGACCTTTCTTCAATACGTACGGCGCCAGGCTCATCGACTCCATCCCCCCGGCGACCACGACCTCGAACTCTTCCGTGGCCACGGACTGGGCGGCGAGCATGACGGCCTTGAGGCCGGATCCGCACATCTTGTTGATGGTGAGCGCCCCGGCGGAGACCGGGATGCCGGCGTAGATTCCGGCCTGGCGTGCGGGCGCCTGGCCGACTCCCGCGGAGAGGACGTTCCCCATGATCACCTGCTCCACGTCCTCCTTGCGGATCCCGCTTCGGGAAACCGCCTCCGCGATCGCGACGGCGCCCAACCGGGGGGCCGGAAGATCGGACAGTCCCCCCATCAGCGACCCGATGGCGGTTCTTGCGGCTCCGGTGATGACGGCTTCCTTCATGTGCGCATCTCCTTTCCGGTCGTTCCCGGTTCTTGCCGGGTTGCATCTTGTAGAACCTTGTTCCTCAGGCGCTGCTGGTATTCCCGGATCTCATTCTTCAACGCCACGAGCTGGGCGACGCGCTCGTCGATCTGCACGGCCCGCTCGTCGAGGATATGGAGAAGTTTCGGCAGGATCTCCCGGTTGTTGCGCTCCTTCCGGTAGATTTTTTCCAGTTCGACCATCTCGGCGAGCGAGAGGCCGAGGACCTTCAGGCGGTTGATGAATTTCAGGCGGCGGACATCGTCGTCCGTATAGACGCGCTTGCCGTTCTCGATCCGGCGGACGCTGTGCAACAGGCCGATCTCCTCGTAGTATCGGATCGTGCGCTGCGACAGGTCGACCAGGCGGCTGATCTCGCCGATCGCGTATGTAACCTCGCCGACTTTCGCCATCCCTCACCACCTTACGTTAACTGGCAAAATGGTACCCGGCAACCGCACGGCGTGTCAACCTCAAAAATTACATTAACCGCTTCGCCAGTGCGATCAGCGGATCGCCCCTCTCCCCTTCCGCCACGATGGCGGCGGGTTCCGGGTCGATTCCGAGAATGGAGGAAAGGAGGCGGGAGTGCGCCTCGGGGGGAAGGAAGATCCCGGCGCGGACGATGTCGCGGTGTTCCCCCGGAGCCAGGAATGCGGGCTCCAGGCCGCACCGGTCGTCGAGCGCGTCAAGGAGCGACCGACGGCTCGCGTGCGCCCGGATCGATTTCCAGAGGCCCCCCTCGGAAACGGGGGAACCCGACACGGAGTACGCCCACTCCGCCAACGCCTCGACCCGGTCCAGCGCTTCTTCGACACTCCCCGGCAGCACGCCCGGGAATGTGAAGCGTGGAATCTCTCCCGCGGGAACGGACCCCGGGGGGGGATCCGCCCCGACCAGCCACGCGTCGACCTGTCCGGACAGCCTGGAACGATCCTCCGGGGACTCGAGGGCGATCGGCAGCAGGCCGGCGGCGTGCAGGAGCTCGGGGACGGGAGTCGCCGGGAGGCAGCCTGCGGCTTTCCCGCCGGTGGCGGCTTTCCAGAGGGCTACGACGACGGAGGGATCGGATGCGACACCCGCCGCGAACCGGATCCCCTCCAGGACGACCCGCCCGCGCAACGTTACGCCCCGGCGTGGATCACCGCGAGGATGAGCGCCTCCCGTTCGTCCGCGGAATGGACATGGTGGGGGATCGTGGAATTGTAATAGACGCTGTCCCCTTCCTCGAGCACGTCAGAGAGAGTGCCGAGGCACACCGTCACCTTCCCGGAGAGGACGTAGAGGAATTCCTCGCCGTCGTGGGAACTCCGGGCCGTGGAGGGTTCCGAGAGCGGCTGAAGCCGGACGAGGAAGGGCTCCATCTTCCGTCCCGCCTTCCCGGCGCCGAGGGATTCGTAGGTATAGGTGGACTTTCCCCCTTCCTTGAGGCCGACGCGGGAGACGGTGGTTCGGTCTTCCTTCCTGACGATGGAGAACTCCCGCTCCACCTTCCCTCCGATGAACGAGGAGACGGTGGTTCCGAAGGTGTTGGCGATCTTGACGAGCGTCCCGAGGGATGGCGAGACCATCCGGTTCTCGATCTGCGCCAGAAGCGCGGCGGAGAACCCGGTTCTCTCGGCGAACTGCTGCACGGTCATCCCCAGGGATTCCCGGAAGGCGCGCACGTGCTCCCCCACCGGGACCTCGCGATCTCCCGACGCTTCCACCGGTTCCCCCGACTCCCTGTCCACTTCGGACAGAACGTCGTCCATCGTCTCGTCACGCGTGAAATCCGGCAAGGGCGGCTCCTTCCTTCAGTGCGTTGACGTTCAGGGGGATGAACTTTTCGTACTTCTTCGAGATCACCTTCGGGAGGCAATCGAACACCGTCGAAAGCTCCACGATGCCGGACCGGGCGACGTACGCCCCGAGGGCGACCATCGACGCCATTTGCCGGCTGCCGATCTTGTTTCGGGCGATGTCGTCCGCCGGGACCGACAGGAGACGGATGTCGTTCCGGGTCACCTGCCGCTCCTCCACCAGGGAGCTGTTGATGATGAGGTCCCCGCCCGGCGCGAGCATGGGGAGGAACTTCTCCATCGAGGGACCGTTCATGATGAGAAGTCCCTTCGGCCGACCGACCACGGGAGAGCCGATATCCTCGTCGGAGACAACCACCGTGCAGTTCGCCGTGCCGCCCCGCATCTCCACCCCGTACGCGGGGAAGTAGGTGACGTGTTTCCCCTCTTCCATCGCCGTGATGGCCAGCAGGTTCCCGATCATCAGGATCCCCTGGCCGCCGAACCCTGCCATGATGATGTCGCCCGTCATGCGAAGTCCGCCTGCTTCCGCTCCTTGAAAACGCCCAGCGGGAAATATTCCGCCATCTCCCCGAGCACCCGTTTCTGCGCGTCCAGCGGCTTCATCCCCCAGTTCGTCGGGCACGTGGAGAGGAACTCGACGATGGAGAACCCCATTCCGCTGATCTGCATCTCGAACGCCTTCCGGACCGCCTCCTTCGCCTTCCGGATCTGGGCGGGGGTGGAGACCGCGACCCGGGCGGAGTAGGCCGTCCCCTCGAGGCCGGCCAGGAGTTCGGCCATCCGGATCGGATAGCCGTCGCCGCGGAAATCGCGTCCGTACGGGGTGGTGGAGGTCTTCTGCCCGAGCATGGTCGTCGGCGCCATCTGGCCCCCGGTCATTCCGTACGTCGTGTTGTTCACGAAGATCACGGACAGGATCTCCCCGCGGTTCGCCGCGTGGATGATCTCCGACGTTCCGATCGCCGCCAGGTCGCCGTCCCCCTGGTAGGTGAAGACGAACTTGTCCGGTTGCGCGCGCTTGACGCCCGTCGCCACGGCGGGGGCGCGTCCGTGCGGCGCCTCGACCACGTCCACGTCGATGTAGTCGTACAGGAAAACGGCGCATCCGACGCACGCGACGCCGACCGTCTTCTCCCGGAGATCGTATCGGTCGATGCATTCCGCGACGATCTTGTGGATCGTCCCGTGGTGGCAGCCCGGGCAGAAGTGGCTCTTGACGTCGACCAGGCTCCGGGGCCGCGTGTATACCGCTTTCGTAAATCCGACCTTCCCGGGGGCGCTCATCCCTTCCTCCCTGCCAGCAGGCGTATGCGTTCGAGGATCTCCTCGGGGGTGGGCATGGCGCACGGCTTGCCGAGAAACGCGATCCGGTCGTGAAGCGGCGTGCTTTGCCGCACGTCTTCCACCATCTGCCCGGTGTTCATTTCGACGACCAGCAGGACGTCGACCTTCCGCGCCAGTTCGAACACCTCCTGCCCGGGAAACGGGAAGAGCGTGATCGGACGCAGCATCCCGGCGGCGATCCCTTCCTTGCGGGCCCACTGGATGGCCGTTTTGCTCACGCGGGCCGAGGTCCCGAACGCGACGATCGCGATCGTGGCGCCGTCGAGCATGTACGATTCCGCCCGCGCCTCGTCCTTGCGGATCCGCTCGTATTTTTCATGCAGCTTCCAGTTGTGTACCTCGATGGCGTTGTCTTTCAGGTAAAGGGACTTTACGTTCCGGCGTTCGCGGCCCACGCAGCCGGTCAGCGCCCACGGTTTCTCCACCGTCGACGCCGGATCGTACGGGGACGCGACGAACGGTTCCTTCATCTGGCCGACGATGGCGTCCCCGAGGATCATGACGGGAGTGCGGTACTTGTCCGCCAGGTCGAACGCAAGCATGGTGAGGGTGTACATCTCCTGGACCGAGTGGGGGGCCAGGACGATCAACCGGTACCCGCCGTGGCCGCCGCCCTTGACCGCCTGGAAGTAGTCCCCCTGGGAGGGGGCGATGCCCCCGAGGCCCGGCCCCGATCGGGAGATGTTGACGATCACCGCGGGGAGTTCGGATCCCGCCATGTAGGAGAGCCCTTCCTGCATAAGGGAGATCCCGGGACCCGAGGAGGAAGTCATCACCCGTTTCCCGGAGGCGGAGGTACCCAGGATGAAGTTGATCGTCGCCACTTCGCTCTCGGCCTGCAGAAACGTTCCGCCGAGGGCCGGAAGGTGCGCCGCCATGTATTCGGGGATGTCGTTCTGGGGGGTGATCGGGTAGCCGTAATAGTGGCGGCACCCGGCGGCGACGGCCCCGAGGCAGATCGCCTCGTTCCCCTTGGTGAGGCTTCGCGTCGACCGGGATGCCGCCAACGCGCTCATCGCCACACCAGGATGCAGGCGTCGGGGCACGTCTCGGCGCAGATCGCGCACCCCGTGCAGTCGTCGGGACGCTCGAAAACCGCCGACGGGTATCCCTGCCGGTTGATGGCCGTGCCCATCCCGATGCACTCCTTCGGGCAGGCGGGAACGCAAAGTTCGCACGCCTTGCACCGCTCGAAATCGATTTCGATCCGCCCAGTCGCCGTAATCCCGTCCCCCTTTCGGCTGTGCCCCCCGTTCTTCCTACGGTGGGGGTACCCCAGCTGCGCGAAGCTCGTACTGGGGCGCCGGACCCTCCTGTTGCGTGCTCCTTCCGTGTTGCCTTCCCGTTCGTTTTTATTCGTACTTGGGCTTGAATTCGAAGTAGTGGGTCGTGTCGATGACGCGGGTGGTGCGGGAACGGGACCGCATCACGACGGACTGGGTGTACGCGCCGCCGCTGAAGAACCGGACGCCCTGCAGGAAATCGCCGAAGGTGACCCCGGTCGCGGCGAACATCACGTCGCTTCTGGCCAGGTCGTCGAGGGCGTAGACGCGGTTCAGGTCGGCGACCCCCATCACCTTCGCGCGCTCGATCTCTTCCTTGTTCCGGAACTTGAGGATCCCCTGGAAGTCGCCGCCCATGCATTTCAACGCCGCGGCGGCCAGCACCCCTTCCGGCGCGCCGCCTGTCCCCATGAGGACGTCGACACCGGACCCCTCTTTCGACGTCGCGATCGCCCCGGCAACGTCGCCGTCCCCGATCAGCTTGATCCGCGCCCCGGCTTCCCGGACCTCCTTGATCAGGTCCTGGTGCCGCGGCCTGTCGAGGATGACCACGCAAAGGTCCTCGACGTAGGCCTTCTGCGCCTTGGCGATCCTGCGGAGGTTCTCCGTCGCGGACGCCGTGATGTCGATCACGCCGCGCGCCTTCGGTCCAACCGCGAGCTTCTGCATGTACGTGTCGGGGGCATGAAGAAATCCGCCCTCTTCCGCGATGGCGATCACGGCGATGGCGTTGTACCCCCCCGCCGACACGATGTTCGTCCCCTCGAGGGGGTCGACGGCGATGTCGACCTTCGGTGTTTCCGACGCCCCGACCTCCTCGCCGATGTAGAGCATCGGAGCCTCGTCCCGCTCCCCCTCGCCGATGACGACGCGCCCCTTGAACTGGACGAAACTCAACGCTTTCCGCATCGCGGTGACCGCCGCCTGGTCCGCCGCGATGTTGTCCCCGCGTCCCATCAACCGCGCCGCGGCGAGCGCCGCCGCCTCGGTCACACGGACGACCTCCAACGCCAGGTTCCGTTCCATCGTCAGCCCCCCCTTATCCGGGATATGTCGTTCGAAAGCGACAGCGCGTGGTACTCGGCGGGAGGCCGCACCGGCTTTCCGTCCCGCCCCGTGAACGCGTGCACGGTGTGCCCCGTCACCAGCAAGATGCCGTCTTCCCGCTCGATCCGGTACCCGAACGTCAGGCGGACTCCCCGAACGTCCCGGATCTCCGCGTGGATCCGGAGCACGTCGTCATACCGCGCGGATGCCTGGTACCGGGCGCTCGCCTCGATGACGGGCAGGAGCACCCCCCGGTCCATCGTGTCAAGGTACGAATACCCTTTTCGCCGCATCAATTCCGCCCGGCCGACCTCGAACCAGCGGAGGTAATTCCCGTAATAGACGATGCCGGCGGCATCCGTGTCACCGAAGATCACCCGTACGGTTGCGACAAGCTCCAAGCCGGCCCCTTCCACAAATACGTCTACAAACCTTTCTGCTGCGTCGGACCCTCCCGATACGTTGCCGTATTTGTTAAGAGCGTTATGCGAGCAGGTATTCGATCAGCTTGGTGCCCGCGGGGACGAACTGTCCAGAGTCCCGGGCATCCGCCTCCGTGTACCGCTTTCCCGGGGTCGTGGACAAGCCCGGAGGCGCCGGGTAGAAGACGAACGGGACCGGCTCCTGCGCGTGGGTGCGGATCGCGACGGGTGTAGGATGGTCCGGCATCAGGAGGATCCGGAGGTCCCCCTTCTCCCGCACTCTCGCGAGAAGTGGGGTCAGCATCTCCAGGTCGATCCGTTCGATCGCGCGGATCTTCTCTTCGACGCTCCCGTTGTGTCCCGCCTCGTCGGGGGCCTCCACGTGGATCAGGACGAAGTCCTTCCGCTCGAGCTCGCGAAGGGCGTGCTCCGCCTTTCCCCGGTAGTTCGTGTCGGTGTACCCGGTGGCGCCCGGAACGGCGACCACTTCGAGCCCCGCGTAGATCCCGATCCCCTTGATGAGGTCCACCGCGGCGACCACGGACCCGGTCAGGCCGAACTTCTCCTCGAACGTGGGGATGCGGGGAGCCTTCCCCTGCCCCCAGAGCCAGACGGCGTTGCCCGGAAGCTTCCCCGCCGCCGCCCTCTTCCGGTTCACCGGGTGATCGGAGAAGACCTCGCGGGAGATTTCCATGATCGTCAGGAGGAATTCCGCGCCGTCCCCCTGGGGAAGATACCGGGTGATCTTCTTCCCATGGATGTCGTGCGGAGGGGTCGTCTTCACGGCGTCGCACCCCCCGGGCCAAACCATCAGGTGGCGATACGACACGCCCGTGTGAAACCGGACCCCCTTGTCGGCGACGGCTTCCTGGAGAGAGGCGAGGAGCTCCGCCGCCTCTGCGGTGGAGATGTGCCCGGCGGAAAAATCCTCCATCTCGGAGTCGGCCCCGTCGTTTTTCAGCGCCACCAGGTTGCAGCGGACCGCGACGTCGTCCGGTCCGAGGGAGATGCCGATGGAGGCCGCCTCGAGCGGCGAGCGGCCGGTGTAGACCGCCGCGGGGTCGTATCCCAGGATGCTCAGGTTCGACACGTCACTGCCCGGGTACATCTCTTTCGGGACGACCTGCACCATCCCGACGGCGCCGTTGGCCGCCATGAAGTCCATGTTCGGTTTTTCCGCCGCCTCCAGGGGCGTGCGATTGCCGATCGCCGGGATCGGCCAGTCGGCCATGCCGTCCCCGATCAGGATGATGTATTTTCCACCCATCGTCGTCTCCTTCAGAAACCGAGTATCCTGAGGACGTCGCCGAGAACCGGCGGGATCGTCAGCGGCGCGATCGACTGCGCGATGGCGTTGTCCGGGTCCTTCAGGCCGTGCCCGGTCAGCGTGCAAACGAGGCACTGCCCCGGCCGGAAAAATTTTTCGGTCCCCAATTTTATCACGCCTGCGATCGAGGCGGCGGACGCTGGCTCGCAGAACACCCCTTCCGTCTCGGCGACCATCTTGTACGCCTCGAGGATCTCCGCGTCGCTCACCATCCGGATGAGACCCCCGGACTCGTCGCGCGCGGCTTCCGCCTGTTTCCACGAGGCGGGGTTGCCGATGCGGATGGCGGTGGCGACCGTCTCGGGCTTTGCGACAGGGGCTCCGCGGACGATCGGGGCCGACCCTTCCGCCTGCCAGCCGAGCATCGCGGGAAGACGTTTCGATTTCCCTGCGGCCCGGTACTCTTTGTACCCGGCCCAGTACGCGGTGATGTTCCCCGCGTTCCCCACCGGGAGGATGTGATAGTCGGGTGCGTCTCCAAGGGCATCGACGATCTCGAACGCGGCCGACTTCTGCCCTTCGATCCTGTACGGGTTCAGCGAGTTCACCAGCGTCACGGGATACTTCGCCGATACTTCCTTGACGAGCTCGAGGGCGTCGTCGAAGTTGCCCAGCACCTGGAGGACCTGGGCTCCGTGGATCATCGCCTGGGAGAGCTTCCCCAACGCGATCTTCCCCTCGGGGATGAGGACGAACGCCTTCATGCCGGCACGGGCGGCGTAGGCGGCCGCGGAAGCGGAGGTGTTCCCTGTGGAAGCGCAGATGACCGAATCGGAACCGTCCGCTTTCGCCTTGGAGACGGCCATCGTCATGCCGCGGTCCTTGAAGGAACCGGTCGGGTTCAGACCCTCGTACTTCAGGTAAAGCTCGGTTCCCGGAGCGATCCGGCGGGCCAGCGCGGGGGCCGGGACGAGGGGGGTATTTCCCTCCAGAAGCGTGACGACCGCCTCCTCGGGAACCGAGGTGAAGAACCGCCCGTATTGGCGAATGATCCCTTGCCAGTGCATTTCGTTCCTGTTCCTTTTATAGATTGTTTTCGATCCGGATCATTCGCGTCCGGTCGAGGACATCGGGGAGACGGTCCACCTCGGCGAGCGCCGCCCGCATGTCGCTCTCCTTCGCCCGGTGGGTGACGATGAAGATGGGAACCGCGGACTGCCCCTGCCCCTTTTGCAGAACGGAGGCGATGCTGATCGCGTGGCTCCCCAGAACCCCCGCGATTCTCGAGAGAACGCCGGGCTTGTCCACGACCCGGATTTTCAGGTAGTACTCGCTCTGGACCTGGTCGAACGGCGCGAGGTCCGCCCGGGCCGACGGATCGGCGAGGAAGAACCCCCCGGGCGGTATCCGGCCCGCGCATCCACGCCGAAGGTTCCGCGCGATCTCGATCACGTCGCTCACCACCGCGGACGCCGTGGGGAGCATTCCCGCACCCTGCCCGTACGACAGGGAGGAACCGACGAAGTCCCCCTTCAGGTAGATCGCGTTGTAGGCGCCGTCGACCGTGGCCAGGAGGTAATGGGACGGGATCATCGTCGGGTGGACCCGCGCCTCGAGCCCCGAGCCGTTCTCCTTCGCGATCGCCAGCAGCTTGATCGTGTACCCGAACTCTTTCGCGAAGGAGATGTCTTCCTGGTCGATCTCCCGGATCCCCTGGACGAAGATCTCCTTCGGGGGAACGTGGCCGCCGGTGGCAAGCCAGACGAGGATCGCCAACTTGTGCGCCGTGTCGATCCCGTCGACGTCGAACGACGGGTCCGCCTCGGCGAGCCCCGACGCCTGCGCCTCGGCGAGGACCTCGGCGAACGGCTTCCCTTCGCTGGTCATGCGCGAAAGGATGTAGTTGCACGTCCCGTTGATGATCCCGAAGATCGCCCGGATCCGGTTCGCCGCCAACCCTTCCCGCAGCGTCCGGATGATGGGGATCCCACCGCCGACGCTCGCCTCGAACCCGATGTCGACGCCGGCGGACTGGACGGCCTTGACGATCTCCGGACCGCACTCCGCGAGCAGGGCCTTGTTCGCCGTCACCACCGATTTTCCGTTGCGGATCGCCTCGAGCAGGAAGTCTTTCGCGGCGCCCGTGCCGCCGACGAGTTCGACGAGGATGTGGACATCGGGGTCCCGGGCGACCCGCATGCCGTCCTCGATGAGGACGCCATCGGGCAGGCGAACGCCCCGATCCCTCCCGATGTCCCGATCCGCGACCCGGACGAGCCGGATCGGGATCCCGACGCGCTTGCGGAGGAGTTCCGCGTTCTCGATCAGAAGCTTTGCCGTGCCGGTGCCGACGGTCCCGAAACCGACGACGCCGATCCCGATCTCCCGCAGGGAAACGGTCATTTCGCCTTGACCATCGGCGGCGACTGGAGCATCCCCTTCACGCCGCGGATCGCCTGCCGAATCCGGTGCTCGTTCTCCACCAGCGCGAACCGGACGAACCCTTCCCCATGTTCCCCGAAGCCGATCCCCGGGGAGACCGCGACCTTGGCCTCCGTCAGGAGAAGCTTCGAAAACTCGACGGAGCCCATCTCCCGGAACGGTTCGGGAATGGGCGCCCACACGAACATCGTCCCCTTCGGCTTCTCGAACTCCCAGCCGATGCGGGCGAATCCCTCGACGAGGCAATCCCTGCGCTTCCGATAGATCTCGACGGCCTCGTCCACCACGCGCTGCGGGCCGTTGAGCGCCACCGTGGCGGCGATCTGGATCGCCTGGAACATCCCGTAGTCGAGGTAGCTCTTCATCCGGGTCAGCGCTCCGACCAGACGCCGGTTTCCGACGACGAAGCCGACGCGCCAGCCGGGCATGGAGTATCCCTTCGACATGGAGTACATCTCCACGGCCACGTCCTTGGCCCCCGGAACCTGGAGGATCGAGGGCGCCTTGTACCCGTCGAAGACGATGTCCGCGTAGGCGAGATCGTGGATGACCAGCATCTTGTGCTCTTTGGCGAACGCGACGACGCGTTTGAAGAAATCGAGATCCACCACCTGGGTGGTCGGGTTTTGGGGAAAGGAAAGGATCATCATCTTCGGTTTCGGCCATAGCGTCTTGATCGCGCGTTCGGCCCGATCGAGGAAATCCCCCTCCCCGCTCGTGAGGGAAATCGACCGCACGTCCGCCCCGGCGATGATCACCGAGTAGGTGTGGATCGGGTACGTCGGGCTGGGGACGAACGCGATGTCCCCCGGGCCCATCGTGGCCAGCACGAGGTGGGACAACCCCTCCTTCGCACCGATCGTGGCGATCGCCTCCGTTTCCGGGTCGAGATCCACGTTGTATTTCCGCTTGTACCAGTTGCAGATGGCCAGCCGCAGCTTCGGGATTCCGCGGGATAGCGAATAGCGGTGGTTCCGGGGATTGCGCGCCGCCTCCACAAGCTTGTCGACGATGTGCTTCGGCGTGGGGAGATCGGGGTTTCCCATCCCCAGGTCGATGATGTCCTCGCCGGCGTGGCGCAATTTTGACTTGAGCTCGATCACGACCGCGAAAACGTACGGAGGCAAACGCTTGATTCTCGGGAACTCTTCCATTTGGGAATCTCCTGTCAAGTGTGAACAAACATGCTAATGAATCGCACCCTCCAAGTCAATTTGCCCGCCGGGATTTGCCCGCCGGGAGATTCTCGCCAAGCGTACGTTTCCGCAGTGGGCATTCCTCGCGGCGCGGGAGAGGGGCGTACCGCAGCCGGCCGCGAGGGTTGTGAATCCTTTCACGGCCCGGTGATTTCGGGAATGTTGGCTTTATACTTATAAATAGGACGACGTATCAAGGGAAAGGAGAAAGGGCATGATCCGGAGAACGTACATTCGGAAGGTGGAGGACCGGCTCGCGCGGCTCGAAGACGACATCGACCAGCTCCGGAAGCGGATGGGGGCATCGGTGGGCAAAATCGGGGACCGGATCGACCGGGAGATCCCGGATCTCCGGTCCAAAGCGGAAGCGATAAGGGAGAAGGTCCGCGAAGTCGAGGCCGCCGGCGCGACGAATTGGGGACGCCTGAAGAACGCCGTGGACGATGGACTCAAGGAACTCGGGCAGGCCGTCGACGAAGTGCTCGAAAAATTACGGAAGACCGGTTCCGGGGGTCGGTAAACAGTACCTTCGCTTCGTACTTCCGGTTGACCGTCAGATGAGGATTCTGCGCCCTTCCTCAAAGTCCGGGGTGGAGTCGACGGGCGGATGCCCCGGAGGGAGGCCGAGGCCCGGCTCAAAGGGAGAAGGCATCCTCCCATGGAAGCCCCCCTCGTTTCCGAAGTCGTCTTCCCGCGAATCGGTCCCCTGGGTACCACATATCCCGATGGACGCGCGGATCTCCCCTGCCTGATGCATCACGCACACCGGCGTGCCGTGGATGAAGATCTGGCTCGAGGATACGGCCATTCGCCGCGCGTGCACCGCGCCCCACAGGGAGATGCCCGTAATCCCCAGCGCGAGAATCAAGGCGGTCGCAAGGATGGTTTTCACGGGGCAGCTCTCCCGGATCTTTTTCTATTTTGATGCCGCGGCGGCAAGGGGAGATTCCGCGCGCAACCCCCTTGCGACACCAGCCACGGAGGGGTTTTCTCGGCGTGAGGTACGGCAGTGAGGAGGCACTATAAGGAGCAGGCGCTTTCGAGGGACATTCCTGGAGGTTGTCGGTCCTGCTGTTGGAGGAGTGTCCCTCGCCCACAACCCACAAGCCAGCCGCGAAACAGGCCACCGGGGGAAGTGTTCAGCGGAAGGTACCGCATGAGAAGTGTACTGAAAGGTGCAAGCGCTTTCAGGGGACATACCTGGTGTAAACCCCACTTCGTTAAGGTGTGTCCCCTGCCCACAACCCACAAGCCCTCATCTCCAAAAACCTTCGTATCCCCACGTGGTCCGGCGCGGACAATGCCGGGTCTTCGCGGTACAACTCCCCCGCGATCTCCCGCGCCAACCGGAGGATGGAGGCGTCCCGGACGAGGTCGGCGAAGACGAGGTCGGGGATCCCCGACTGGCGCACGCCGGCGAAATCGCCCGGCCCGCGGATCCGGAGATCTTCCTCCGCGATCCGGAAGCCATCGACAGTTTTCTCCATGACGGACAGGCGCGCGGCCGCTTCCTCCCCCTGCTCTCCTCCCGTCATCAGGAAACAGGACGAGGGGCGGGTCCCGCGCCCGACCCTTCCGCGCAACTGGTGAAGCTGCGAGAGGCCGAACCGCTCCGCGTGCTCGACGACCATCACCGTGGCCTCCGGGACGTCCACCCCCACCTCGACGACCGTGGTGGAGACGAGCAACTGCAGGTCGCCGTCCTTGAACCGCTCCATCGTCTCTTCCTTCTCCGCCGCCTTCATCCGCCCGTGCAACAGCCCCACCCCCACGCCGGGGAACGCTTCCCGGAGCCGTTCGGCGGTGCGCGTGGCGTCCCGGAGGGCGATCTTTTCGGACTCCTCCACAAGGGGGAGGACGACGTACGCCCTCCCTCCCCGCGCGATCTCCCTGCGGATCTCCTCGAAGACCTTCCGCCGGCCGTCCTCCGTGACGACCTTCGTGCGGACCGGAATCCTCCCAAGAGGCATCTCGTCGATCAACGAAACGTCGAGGTCTCCGTAGAGCGTGATCGCGAGGGTCCGCGGGATCGGCGTGGCGGTCATGACGAGGAGGTGCGGGGAGATCTTTCCCTTCCTGCGGAGGGAGGCGCGCTGGAGCACGCCGAACCGGTGCTGCTCGTCGATGACGCCCAGCGCCAGGTTGCGGAACTCGACGCTCTCCTGGATCAGGGCGTGTGTCCCCACGACGATGTCCGCCTCCCCGTCCCGGATCCGTTTTCGGACCGCCTCGCGCTCCTTCGGGGGAAGCGCGGCGGAGAGGAGCGCGACCCGGACCGGCAGTCCCTCCGACCGTTCCAGGAACCTCCGGTAATGCTGGTCCGCGAGGATCTCCGTGGGAGCCATCACCGCGGCCTGCACGCCATGCCGCCAGGCGACCATCGCGGCGATCCAGGCGACGATCGTCTTGCCGCTACCCACGTCCCCCTGCAGGAGCCGGTGCATCGGGTGCGGCTTCCCGAGGTCTTTCAGGATCTCGTTGACCACGCGCCGTTGGGCGCCGGTCAGGTCGAACGGAAGCCGGCGCTTGATCTCGTCGACGATCCCGCGGTCCCATGGAAGCGGAATCGCTTCCTCCCGCTCCGTCCCCGCCCGCCGGAGGGCCAGCGCCCACTGGAGGGCGAAAAGTTCCCCGAAGATCAGGCGCCGCTGCTGTGGGGAGGAGAATGCACGGAAGCGCTCCGCGTCGGCGTCGTCGCGCGGGAAGTGGATTGCGGCGAGGGACTCCTGGAGGGGAGGGATCCCGGCCCGCTCGAGGATGCCGGCGGGGAAACATTCGGTTTCCAGCGAAGCATGCCGCCGGACCACCTCCCACTGGATCTTGCGGAGAACCCGAGGCGGAATCCCTTCCACTTCCGGGTAGACGGGGACGATCCGGCCGGAATGGACCGGGTCGGCCGCGTCCTCCTCCGCGAGGATCTCCGGGTGGTGCATCTCGGGGAAGAATCGGAACCACCGCGCGGATCCGCAGAGCGTCACCGACTCCCCGACGCGGAACCGTTCGGCGAGGGAGGGATGGAAGCGGAACCATTTTGCGGAGAGGCGCCCGGTCCCGTCGGCGATCACGACCTCGAAGACCCGGGTCGAGCGGAACCCCTTTCCTCCGCCCTGTACGGAAAGGACTTTCCCCCGGACGGGTACGGTCATCCCCGCCTTGAGTTCCCGGATGGGAACCACCTTGCGCCGGTCTTCGTAATCCTTCGGGAAGAAGTAAAGGGCGTCGTGCGGTGTCCGGATCCCCCGGGCGGCGAGCTTTTCCCCCAGGCGGGGGCCCACGCCCTTGACGAACTGGATTGGGTACGGTGCGTTCACCGCACCCCTTGGGTGCCCGTCGGGCGGGTTTTCGGAGTCATCGACCTGTTGGCCGGGTCGTCCCGTGATACTCCTGGAGACTCCGGACGGACAGGTCGTCCCCGATCAGGTCCGAGATCGCGAGGGAGACGGCGCGCGCCGCGGCCAGGGTGGTGAAGTACGGGACGTTGTAAACCAGGGATGCGCGTCGGATGTAGTAGGAGTCGGCCTTCGACTGGGCCCCGAGCGGCGTGTTGATGACCAGCGCGATCTCCCCGTTCCTGATGAGGTCCGCCACGTGGGGGCGGCCCTCGTTCACCTTCCGCACCGTGTCGCAGGGGACCCCGCGCTCCGTCAGGAACGCCGCCGTGCCGCGGGTGGCGACGAAGGAAAAGCCGCACCGCATCAGTCCTTCCGCCGCGGCGAGGACTCCTTCCTTGTCCTCGTCGCGCACGCTCACGAACACCTTCCCGGAGCGCGGCAGGATCATCCCGGCCGCGATCTGCGCCTTGGCGAAGGCGGTGCCGAATGTCTTGTCGATCCCCATCACCTCGCCGGTCGATTTCATCTCCGGGCCGAGCAGCGTGTCGACGCCGGGGAACTTGATGAAGGGGAAGACCGCCTCCTTGACGCAGACGTGGCCCGGCACGATTTCCGAAGTGAACCCGAGGTCAGCCAGCTTTCGGCCCGCCATGACCTTCGCGGCGAGTTTGGCCAGCGGCACGCCGATCGCCTTGCTGACGAACGGGATGGTGCGCGAAGCCCGCGGGTTGACCTCGAGGATGAAGATCTTGCCGCGCTGGATGGCGAACTGGACGTTCATCAGGCCGATGACGGAGAGTTCGGAAGCCAGCGCCTTGGTTTGCCGGGTGATCTCGGCGATCGTCTCGCGGGAGATGGAGTGCGGGGGAATGGAGCATGCCGAATCCCCGGAGTGGACCCCCGCTTCCTCGATATGCTCCATGATCCCTCCTACGACGACCGTGTCCCCGTCGGAGACCGCGTCCACGTCGATCTCGATGGCGTCCTCGAGGAACCGGTCGACGAGCACGGGTTTCGTCTCGGACGCGGAAACGGCCTCCGTGAGGTATCTGCGAAGACCTTCCTCGTCGTGCACGATCTCCATCGCGCGCCCGCCGAGGACGTAGGACGGCCGAAGCAGGACGGGGTAGCCGATCCGGGCGGCGATCGCTACCGCCTCGGGAGTGGACCGCGCGATCCCGTTCGGCGGCTGCGCAAGCCCGAGCTGGTTCAGCATTTCCGCGAACCGTTCGCGGTCTTCCGCCCGGTCGATGCTCTCCGGCGAAGTCCCCAGGATCCGCACTCCTTCATTTTCGAGGGGGACGGCGAGCTTCAACGGGGTCTGGCCGCCGAACTGGACGATCACGCCGACGGGCTTCTCCTCCTCGATGATGGCGAGGACGTCCTCCTTCGTAAGCGGCTCGAAGTAGAGGCGGTCGGAGGAGTCGTAGTCGGTGGAGACGGTCTCGGGATTGCAGTTCACCATGATCGTCTCGAATCCCTCCTCGCGAAGGGCGAAGACTCCGTGGACGCAGCAGTAGTCGAACTCGATCCCTTGCCCGATCCGGTTCGGGCCGCCGCCGAGGATCACCACCTTCTTCCGACCGGTCGGGTTCCCCTCGTTCTCGCGCTCGTACGTCGAGTAGAGGTACGGAGTGTGCGCCTCGAACTCCGCCCCGCACGTGTCGACCCGCTTGAAGACCGCTCGCACCCCCGCGGCGTACCGGATCCTGCGGACGTCGTCCTCGCCGACTCCGAGGAGTTTCGAGAGCCGACGGTCGGAGAAGCCGTTCCCCTTCATCCGCTGAAGAAAGGGTCCGAACGCGGCGGGATGCGTTGCCGCTTCCTTCCGGAACGCCTTCGCCCTCTCGCGGATCTCGCCCTCCATCGCGATGATCTGCCGGATGTTCTCGAGGAACCACGGGTCGATTCCGGTGGACTCCCGGATTTCCTCGACCGTCCATGCGTCGCGAAACGCCTCCCCGATGTAAAAAAGGCGAAGGGAGTTGGGCTTGCGCAGTTTTTCGATGATCGTCCTCCGGCGTGCCGCCGGATTGGGGGGGATGGATGGAGGGATCATCTCCTCGAAGCCGTACACGCCGGTCTCCAGCGAACGGATCGCCTTCTGCAGGGACTCCTTGAAGGTGCGGCCGATCGCCATCACCTCCCCCACCGATTTCATCTGCGTGCCGAGCAGGTCCTCGGTCTGGGGGAACTTCTCGAACGTGAACCGGGGGATCTTCGTCACCACGTAGTCGATGGTCGGTTCGAAGGATGCGGGAGTTTCCCGCGTGATGTCGTTCCGGATCTCGTCGAGGGTGTATCCGACGGCGAGCTTGGCCGCGATCTTCGCGATGGGGAACCCGGTGGCCTTCGACGCCAGCGCCGAGGAGCGGGAGACGCGCGGATTCATCTCGATGATCACCATCTCGCCGGTCTCCGGGTGGACGGCGAACTGGATGTTGCTCCCGCCGGTGTCGACCCCGATCTCCCGGATGATGCGCAGGGCCGCGTTGCGCATGATCTGGTACTCCTTGTCGGTCAGCGTCTGCGCCGGTGCCACGGTGATCGAGTCGCCGGTGTGCACTCCCATCGGGTCGAGGTTTTCGATCGAGCAGACGATGACCACGTTGTCGGCCAGGTCGCGCATCACCTCGAGCTCGAACTCCTTCCAGCCGATGACCGACTGCTCGACGAGGACGGTGCGCTTCGGCGAGGCGTCCAGGGCCCAGCGGATCGCCTCCTCGAACTCCTCCCGGTTGTAGGCGATCCCCGCGCCCGTTCCTCCGAGCGTGAAGGAGGGGCGGATGATCGCCGGGTACCCGATATCGGGGATGACCCGGAGGGCCTCTTCGAGGGAGCGGATGTACCCGGACCGGGGGACCGTCAACCCCAGTTTCTCCATCGCCTTCCGGAAGAGGTTCCGATCCTCCGCCTTCTGGATCGCTTCAAAGCTCGCGCCGATCAGTTCCACGCCGAACTTCTGCAATATCCCCATCTCGTGCAGGGAAATGGCGATGTTCAGCCCCGTCTGTCCGCCGATGGTGGGCAGCAGCGCGTCGGGGCGTTCCCGCTCGATGATCTTCCCCACGATCTCGGGGGTGATCGGCTCGATGTACGTCCGGTCGGCGAAATCGGTGTCGGTCATGATCGTTGCCGGGTTGCTGTTGACGAGGACGACCTCGTACCCCTCCTCGCGAAGGGCTTTGCACGCCTGGGTCCCGGAGTAGTCGAACTCGCACGCCTGCCCGATGATGATCGGACCGGAGCCGATGAGCATGATCTTTTTCAGGTCGTTGCGCTTGGGCACTATCGCTCCTGTATGAAAACGTTCCGGAATCCGAGCAGCGAAGCGGCCTCGATCGCCTGGTCGTACTCCGCTCGCGTCACCTTCCTGCCGAAGCCGTCGGCGGCCCTCGCCCGCCACGCCGGAAAGTATTGCCCCATCAGGGACAGGGGAAGATCCGGACCGTGGTTTTCCGACAGATGCCGCAGCACCGCCTCCGTCTCCCCCACCCTTCCCGGAAGGACGAGATGACGGACGAGGACCCCCCGCGCGGCGATCCCGTCGTCCCCCGGGGAGAGGAACCCGACCTGGCGCACCATCTCCGCGATGGCGGTCTTGTTGTGCCGCGCGTAGTCGGGGGTCGCGGAAGCCGTGTCGGCAAGCTCCGCGGAAAGATATTTCGCGTCCGGCAGGTAGATGTCGACGACGCCGTCGAGGAGCGCGAGCGTTCCGGGCGCGTCGTAGCCGTTCGTGTTGTAGACCACCGGGAGGCCGAACCCCTTGCCGCGGGCCAGGAAAACCGCTTCCATCATCTGCGGCACATGCGGGGTGGGGGTGACGAAGTTGACGTTGTGAACCCCCCGGTCCCGCAGCCGGAGCATCTCCCCGGCCAGCGTTTCCGTGTCCATCTCCCGCCCGTTCCCGTACTGGCTGATCGGGTAGTTCTGGCAGAAGAGGCACTTCATGTTGCAATGGCTGAAAAAGATCGTCCCCGAGCCGCGCGTCCCCGATATCGGCGGTTCCTCGCCGGGGTGCACGGAAACGGCGGCGACGCGCGCAAGCCTGCCCGCGCCGCAGAACCCCCGCTCTCCCTCCATCCGGTTCACGCCGCACTCCCGTGGGCACAGTCGGCAGGCGGAGAGTGCCCTCACAGCTCCTCCTCGCCGCAGAGGTACCGGTGGAAGCGGGTGAAGAGGTAGCGGGAGTCGTGCGGGCCGGGGGACGCCTCCGGATGGTATTGCACGGAGAAGCACCGCATCGAGGGGACGGAGAGCCCCTCCACGGTCCCGTCGTTCAGGTTCACGTGGGTGATCCGGGCGGCGGCGCCGACCGAATCGGGATCGACCGAAAAGTTGTGGTTCTGGCTGGTGATCTCGACTTTCCCGGTCGCCAGGTCCTTCACCGGCTGGTTGCACCCGTGGTGGCCGAACTTCAGCTTGAACGTCTTCCCCCCCAGCGCGAGCCCCATGATCTGGTGCCCGAGGCAGATCCCGAACATGGGGACCTTCCCCAGGAGCGCGCGGACGGTCGCGACGGCGTACGGCACCCCTTCGGGATCCCCCGGCCCGTTCGACAGGAAGACCCCGTCCGGAGAATGCGCCAGGACCTCCGCCGCGGTGACGCCGGCCGGCACGACGGTCACGTCGAACCCGTGGGAGACCATCATCCGGAGGATGTTCTGCTTGATCCCGAAGTCGATCGCGACGATCCGCGGGACGCGACCGAACGTTCCCCGGAACGCGGCGGCCGGCAGATACCCCTTCTCGAGGTCCCAGTCCCCCGTGCTCCAATGTACCGCGTGGTCGGAGGTGACCTCCTTCACCAGGTCGCGCCCCACGAGAGACGGCAGCTCCCGCGCTTTTCGCGCCAGGCGAGCCACGTCGAGGTCGGTCGCCGACAGGACCGCCATCTGGGACCCTCCGTCCCGAAGACGCCGTGTGAGGGCTCGGGTGTCGATCCCGGCGATTCCGCAGACGTGATACCGCCGCAGATAGGCGTCGAGGGACTCCACGTGCCGCCAGTTCGACGGCGGGCCCCAGGCCTCCCGAACGATGAACCCCTCGACCCAGGGGCGGTTCGATTCCACGTCTTCCGGGTTGATCCCCGTGTTGCCGATCTCCGGATACGTCATCGTGACGATCTGTCCCTTGTAGGAAGGATCCGTGAGCACTTCCTGGTACCCGGTCATGCCTGTGTTGAAGACGACCTCGCCGGAGCACTCCCCCTCGTAGCCGAAGGGGGTCCCCTCGAAGGACGTGCCGTCCGCGAGGACGAGAAGGACTTTCCGGTCAGGCATTCGCCGTGACTCCCGCGATCGTCGCGTGGCGGACCCGCCCGCCGCAGATCGTCGCGGCCGCGCGGCCGCGCATCTTCCACCCGAGGAAGGGACTGTTCTTCGATCTGGAGAGCACGTCCCCGATGCCGAATTCCCATTCCGCGTCGGGGTCGATGATCGTGACGTCGGCGTCGGCGCCGGAGGAAAGCGTCCCCTTGCCGCGCAGGCAGAGGATCCGCGCGGGTCCGGCGGAGAGCAGGTCGACGAGCCGCGCCGGGGAGACCTTTCCACCGGCCAGCAGGGAAAGCGAGAGCGGAAGGGAGGTCTGCAGGCCGATGATGCCGTTGGCGGCGGCGGCGAACTCGCAACGCTTGACGTACGCCTCGTGCGGGGCGTGGTCGCAGGCGATCGCGTCGATCGTGCCGTCCTGGATCCCTTCGAGGATCGCCATCCGGTCGTCCTCGCCGCGCAGCGGCGGGTTCATCTTCGCGTTCGTGTCGTACCCTTCGAGAGCCGCGTCGGTCAGGGTGAAGTATTGAGGAGCCGTCTCGCCCGTGACGTCGAGACCGGCGCGCCGGGCCATCCGGAGGAGGTCCACCCCCATCCGGGTGCTGATATGCTGGATGTGCAGCTTCCCCCCCGCCTGCCGGGCGATCAGGATGTCCCGGGCGATGGCGACCTCCTCCGCGGCGGATGGGATCCCCGGGATCCCGAGCTTCCGGGCGGTCCATCCCTCGTGGGCAGCCCCGTCGGCGGCCAGCACGGTATCCTCCGCGTGGGAGAGGATGCGGTATCCGAAGGGACGGACGTACTCCATCGCGCGCCGAAGCAGGAGGGGGTTCTCCACCGGCTTCCCGTCGTCCGAAAACGCCACCGCTCCGGCGTCGGCGAGCTCGGAGAAGTCCGCCATCTCTTTCCCTTCGAGCCCACGGGTCACCGCCGCCACCGGAAAGACGTTGGCGCACGCTTCCCGGCGCGCTTTCTCGATGATGTGACGGGTGACCTCCGGGGAATCGTTGACCGGGTTCGTGTTGGCCATGCAGGCGACCGAGGTGAACCCGCCGCCGGCGGCTGCGCGTGTTCCGGTGAGGATGTCTTCCTTCCACTCGTATCCCGGATCGCGCAGGTGAACGTGCATGTCGATCAGCCCGGGAACGACCCACATCCCTTCCGCGGAGATCACCATCCCCTGGAACCGCGCGGGGGCTTCGCCCGCCAGGAACTCGCGGACTTTCCCGTCCTCCAGCACCAGGTGACCGATTTCGTCCCGGCCGGACGCCGGGTCGATCACCCTCCCCCCCTTAATGAGCAACATGGGAACCTCCAGCGAGAAGGTAGAGAAGCGCCATCCGGACGGCGACTCCGGACTCGACCTGCCTCAGCACCAGGGACCGATCGCAGTCGGCCAGTTCGTCGGACAGCTCCACTCCCCGGTTGATCGGTCCCGGATGCATGATCACCGCGTCATCCTTCGCGAGGGAGAAGACGTCACGGTTCAACCCGAACCTTCGGGAATACTCCCTGAGTGACGGAAAATAGGCCGTTTTTTGTCTCTCAAGCTGGATCCTGAGCATGATGATGACATCCGCTCCCCGGACCGCTTCGCGAATGTCGCTCGTCACGACCGCACCGGTTCGCTCCATCTCCCGGGGAACGAGGGTCGCCGGTCCGCACAGCCAAAGTTTCGCGCCCATCCTCCCGAGGGAGTGGAGGTCCGACCGGACGACCCTGCTGTGCAGGATATCCCCCACGATGGCGATCTTGAGACCGGCGATCTTCCCCTTCACCTTCAGGATCGTGTAGAGATCGAGCAGGCCCTGGGAAGGATGTTCGTTCGCGCCGTCCCCCGCGTTGACGATCGAGCATGAGACGTGACGGGACAGGAAAAGGGCCGCGCCCGACGCGGAGTGTCGGACCACGAGGATGTTGGGCTTCATCGCCTCGATGTTCCGCGCCGTGTCGAGGAGCGTCTCCCCCTTCGTAACGCTCGAGGTGCCCGAACTGAAGTTCACCACGTCGGCGGAGAGTCGCTTTCCGGCCATCTCGAACGAGGTTCGGGTCCGCGTGCTGGCCTCGAAGAAGAGGTTCACCACGGTCTTCCCGCGCAGGGCGGGGACCTTCTTGATGTCACGCGAAAGCACCTCCTCCATGGACCGCGCGGTGTCGATGACGAACTCCATCTCTTCCGGGTGGAAATCGGACAGCCCGAGGACGTGCCGGCGATGCCATTCCATGGCCTATTCCCCTTTCCCTGACGGGTCTTCCTTCAAGAGGACCGTCCATTCCTCCGGTGTCCCCTCGACCCGCACCAGGACGGTCTCCGACCGGGACGTGGGAACGTTCCGCCCCACGAAGTCCGCGCGGATCGGGAGTTCACGGTGCCCCCGGTCGATGAGGACCGCCAACTGGATGTTCCGCGGGCGACCGAAGTCGATCAGCGCGTCCATGGCCGCCCGGATCGTCCTGCCCGTGTAAAGGACGTCGTCGACCAGGATCACCTTCTTGTCGTCGATGGAGAACGGGATCTCCGTCCGCTTCATCCGTGCCTGGTACCCCGCGCGGGCCAGGTCGTCCCTGTAGGGGGTGATGTCGACGAACCCCGTGGGGACGTCCACTCCTTCGATCACCTGGATCTTCCGGCGGATCACCTGGGAAAGGGGGATCCCCCCCGAGGCGATCCCGACGAGGACGATCTGCCCCGCCCCCTTGTTCTTCTCGATGATCTCGTGGGTCAGGCGGGAGAGGACGCGTTCCACGCCCTTGCCGTCCAGCAGGGTCTTTCTTCCGGTTTTCTTCATCGCATCGCGCCTCGTGTCCCGGCCGGTGTGCCGGCGTCGGGCGAAAAAAAATGCCTCTCCGTCGTCGCGGAGAGGCACTGTCGTGATCGGCAATTCTTCATCCTTTGCTAACCTCACGGGATTAGCTTAAAAGGCCACCACGGATACTACCCCCATCCCCTTCCCGAGTCAACGGCAAAGGGGAGGACGGGAGTTACTGCAATACGCGCCCGATCCGATCCCAGCGGACGAGCTCGGGGTAGTGCCCCACGTCCGTCCATCCGACGCCGCGATTCCAGTCGATGGAAAAGTAGATGAACAGCGCCTTGCCGATGACGGCGTCCATGTCGACGAATCCCCAGAAGCGGGAGTCGTACGACCGGTCGCGGTTGTCCCCCATCATGAAGAGTTTCCCCGCGGGCACCCGCACGGGGGGCATGTTGTCCCTGCCGCGGACAAAGCCGTCGATGTTTTTCCCGTCCGCGAAACGCGTGTACTCCTCCGCAAGAGGGGCCCCGTTGATGTAGACCGTCTTCCGCCGGACTTCCACGACGTCCCCCGGAGCACCGATGACACGCTTGATGAAATCCTTGCTCGGGTCCTCGGGAAAGACGAAGACGACGATGTCGCCGCGTTTCGGCGTGGTGAAGGCGAGGATCCGTCCCTTCGTGTACGGCACGTGGTACCCGTAGACGAACTTGTTGACGAAGATGTGGTCCCCGACCAGGAGCGTGTTCTCCATGCTGCCCGACGGGATCTTGAACGCCTGCAGGAGGAGCGTGCGGACGACGAGGGCGATGACCAGCGCGACGGCGAACGCCTCGGCGTACTCCCGGACCTTCCCCTTCTTCGACCCCGCAGCTTGCATCCCAAGTTCAGACATCGGTTTCCCCTCTCCTTAGGCCATTCGATAAATACGGAAACGTATCCCCAAGGCACCGCCGAGACTCACCTTCGGCTACGTCGCCTCGGAGGGCTGGGCTCCGTTCGTGGCTCGCCGTGCGGTGAACCTGCACGGCTGCGCTTTACCTCACTGCGCCCACCCTCCTACGGCGACTCCGCAACGTTTCGTCGCGACCGGATTATTCTTTGACCTTGAGTATCGACAGGAACGCTTCCTGGGGGATCTCGACGGACCCGACCTGTTTCATCCGCTTCTTCCCTTCCTTCTGCTTCTCCAGGAGTTTCCTCTTTCTCGAGATGTCGCCGCCGTAGCACTTCGCGATGACGTTCTTCCGGATCGCCTTGACCGACTCCCGGGCGATGATCTTGCCGCCGATCGCCGCCTGGATGGCCACCTCGAACATCTGGCGGGGGATCAGCTTCCGCAGGCGCTCTGTGACGTCCTTCCCCTTCGGGTAAGCGTTGTCACGGTGCACGATGAGCGACAGGGCGTCCACCTTGTCCCCGTTGAGCAGGATGTCGAGCCGGACCAGGTTGGACTGCTGGAACCGGAGAAAATCGTAATCCATCGAGGCGTACCCGCGGGAGGCGGTCTTGAGCCTGTCGTAGAAGTCGAGGACGATCTCGTTCAGGGGCAGCTCGTACTCGAGGATGACCCGTGCCGCCGAGACAAACTTCATCTGCCGCTGCACGCCCCGCCGCTCCTCGCACAGTTTGAGGACGTTTCCCAGGTATTCCGCCGGCAGGTGGATCGTCGCGTGGATGATCGGCTCCTCGATGTGATCGAGGTCCACCGGCTCGGGGAGACGCGCGGGACTGTCGACCTCCAGGACCGTGCCGTCGATCTTCACGGCGCGATACCCTACGGTGGGAGCCGTGGTGATGAGTTGCACGTCGTATTCGCGCTCCAGGCGCTCCTGGACGATCTCCATGTGGAGCAGCCCGAGAAATCCGCACCGGAAGCCGAACCCGAGCGCCACGGAGCTCTCCGGTTCCGCCGTGAACGAGGAGTCGTTCAGCCGGAGCTTGTCGATCGCCGTCCGCAGCTGGGGATACTGGTCGGAGGCGAGCGGGTAGACGCCCGCGAATACCATCGGCCGGACGACCTTGAACCCCGGGAGCGGCCTGGCGGCGGGATGGCGGGTGTCGGTGATCGTGTCGCCCACCTTCGTCTCGGTCAGCTCCTTGATGTTGGCGATCACGAAACCGACTTCCCCGGTCCCCAGCGCCTGCAGCTCCTTCGGATGGGGAGAGAAGACTCCGACCTTCTGGACCTCGAACGAATTCCCCGTCGCCATGAAGGTGACCCGTTGACCGGACCGGATCGCGCCGTCCAGCACCCGCGCGAGAACGACCACGCCGGCGTAGTTGTCGAACCAGGAATCGATGATCAGCGCCTTGGTCGGCGCGTCCGGATCCCCCTCGGGCGGGGGAACCAGCCGGATCACCTTCTCGAGCAGTTCCGGGACGCCCGTCCCCTTCTTCGCGCTGACCGCGAGGATCCCGGAGGTGTCGAGGCCGATGACGTCTTCGATCTCCTGCCGGACCCGTTCGGTCTCCGCGTTCGGAAGATCGATCTTGTTCAGGACGGGAATGACCTCGAGGTTCAGGTCGAGCGCCATGTAGACGTTGGCCAGCGTCTGGGCCTCCACGCCCTGAGACGCGTCCACGACGAGGATCGCCCCCTCGCAGGCGCTCAGGCTGCGGGACACCTCGTAGGAGAAATCGACGTGGCCGGGGGTGTCGATGAGGTTGAGGATGTATTCCTTCCCGTCTTCCGCGCGATGGCGCATCCGTACGGTCTGGGCCTTGATCGTGATCCCGCGCTCCCGCTCGAGGTCCATCTTGTCCAGGAACTGGTCGACCTTCTCCCGATCCGAAAGGGTGCCGGTGATCTCGAGGAGCCGGTCGGCCAGGGTGGACTTCCCGTGGTCGATGTGGGCGATTATGGAAAAATTGCGGATGTTCTCTATGCGCATGTCTACCGGGTTCCGGAGGATTTCACCTTGTCTCGGAAGTACGCCAGCGTGAGGGCGAGCCCTTCGTCCAACGATACCTCAGGATACCATCCCAACTCGTCGAAGGCCATCCGGTTTTCGATGACCGACCGGCGCTGCTCCCCCGGCATCGGCGGGCCGTGGATCTCTTCCTGGCGACTCCCCGAGAGATCCCGCAGCGTCCGGAAAAGGGTGTTCACGTCGGTCTCGATCCCGGTCCCGATGTTGACGGAGAGCCCGTCACCGCGGGAGAGCGCCGAGAGGTTGGCGCGCACGACGTCCCCCACGTACACGTAGTCGCGGGTCTGCAGGCCGTCACCGTTTACGAGGGCGGTCTGCCCCTTCAGCAGCCGCTCGCAGAAGATGGCGACCACGCCCGCCTCGCCGTGCGGATCCTGCCGCGGCCCGTACACGTTCGAGTACCGCAACGCAGTGTATTGCAGACCGTACTGGACCCGGTAGTAATGGAGGTAGAGTTCCACGGAGACCTTCGCCACCCCGTAGGGGGAAACGGGCCGCAGCGGGTGTTTTTCGTCCGCGGGGAAGTAGTCCTGTTCGCCGTATCCGGCGCCTCCGGAGGAGGAGAAGATCACCTTTCGGACCCCGTGCTCCCGCGCCGCCTCGAGAAGGGCAAGCGTGGCCAGGATGTTCTCCTTCGCGTCGAAAACGGGATCGGAGACGGACTTGCGCACGTTGATCTGCGCCGCGTGGTGGCAGAGGACCTCCGGGCGGAAGGTCCGGATCGCCTCGACGGCGGTTTCCGATCCCGCTTCTCCGAAGACGAATCGCGCTCCCGCGGGTACGTTCTCCTTCTTCCCGGAGGAAAGGTTGTCCAGAACGAGGACTTCGTGACCCGCTTCGACGTACGCTTGCGCTGCATGGGAGGCGATGAATCCCGCCCCACCGGTGACCATGATCCGCATCGCTCCTCCTCCCGCCTCGATATCGTCCGCCCAGGAGCTTCAGTTCCCCACGGAACCGATCCCCTTGAGCCCGAACGACAGCCTCACGCTCGTGTCGTCCGGCTGCGTCTTCCGTTGGACCGTGAACCCGACGTTCCAGCAGTCGCTTCGCGGGAACACCGACATCCCCACGGCCCCCTCGGAAAGGAAGCCGTTCCTCACGGAGTAGTTCGCCTGCGCCTGGAGTCGAAGCCAGTGCAGCAGGCGCCACGTGAAGGCCCCCCGAAGGTCCTCCGCAAGGTCCCGCGAAATCCGGTATTCGGCGAGGACGCGGTGATCGTCGTCCTTCTTGTATTCCCCGCCGACCGCACCGACCGTAAAGGAGTTCTCCACCGGATCGAAGAGCGCCTCGCCCTGGAACTGCCACCGCTCGATGGGGATCACCCCGACCTTCGCGTAGATGTCCGAAGGGGCGTTGTTCTTCTTCGGGGGACGCCCCGCTCCCGTGTCGATCTGGTCCCGCAACGCCCGCACATAGGGGGCAAGCGGATCGACGTAGGGGCTCCCAGACGGCTCTTTCCCTCCGAGATCGTACGCCCACTCGATGTGGAACGACAGGAACTCCTTCGGCGCGGCACCGTCCTTCACTCCGAGAAGACGCTGCGAAAGCGTGAAGAGAAACTGGCTCTGGGGCGCCAGGCGCGACCATCGGTCGGTGACGGGTAGGTCGTCCTGGCGGATCTTCGGAACGTAGCGGTATCCCGCCGAGACCCCCGCCGTGTGGACGAGCGCGCGCGCCGGGAAATCCCGGCGGGCATCCGCCGAGAGTGTCGCCCCGCCTCCGGGGACGAAACGCCCGGCATCGGACGGACCCTCGGGAGATCGTTCGAACCGGGACCCGAGCATGTCCGCGAAGAAGTACGGCACCAAGGTGAAGGAACGGTACAGCGGAATCGCCCGTGATGCCTCCCCGAACCCCCTCGCCCGGACTTCGTCGAAGGCGTCCCGCCGCTGGAACCGGGTTGCGGAGATCTCTCCGGAAAGATCGACCCCCGTGAACGGGATCCCCGCCGGCAGGAGCGTCATCGTGTACTCCGGCACCCGCTGCGCGGTGTTGTCCGGCCCGGGGAGTTCCTGGAGGTCCTTGTTCCAGAGGATCGAGACCGCGTGTTCGGAGTGCGCTCCCGTGGCGGCCGCAAACCCTTCCGATCGCGCGTGGCGCGCGGCCAGGAGCGCGTTATTGTCGACCAAGTCAAGGTAATACCGTGAATCCTTGGGAACATCCAGGATCGCGTTCGCTGTGAACGGCCCGGAACGGAAAACGTTTTCCCCGTAATAGCGCGCCCGGTTCCGGTTGTCGGCGCGATCCCGGAACATCGTCGCGCGGAGCGCCCCCTCCGATTCCGGATTCAGCACGAACCGGTACTCGGCTTCCGGACGGTATCCGCGGCGGCTCATCGCATCGAGCGTCAGGGTGGCGTCGCTCCAGCGGTTGATCACGTGGTAGTACGGCACCTGCAGCGTATATCCCCTTGACCGGTTGGTGGAGAAGTTCGGGAGAAGGAGTCCGCTCTGGCGCGTCATCTTGACGGGGAAGGCCCCCCACGGCAGCCACAGGACGGGAACGCCACGGATACGGAACGTGATGTCCTTCGCGATCGCGTACCGGTCGAGAGTGACCTGCGCCCGGCGCACCTCGAACTTCCAGTCCGGCTCGGGGTCGCACGGACATGTGGTCAGCATCCCTTTTTCGATCAGAAACGAACTCTTTCCGGTCTTCTCGATCTTCCGGCTCGCGATGAGATAGTTGCTGCTGCTGATCCGGATGGTGCCGTTGTAGAGGACTCCCGTCTCCGAGTCGAGGTTGATCGTGATCCGGTCGAAGGAGAACTCCTCGTCGGCGTCTTTGTAGCGCACCTTCCCGGACAGGTCCGCCTCCCCCGTCGTCGAATCGTACCGGACCCGGTCGGCGCGCATCGTACGTGTCCCGAACGCCAGCTCGACATTCCCTTCGGCCACGGCGATCCCGGTCTCCTCGTCGTACGAGAGCGTGTCGGCGGTCATGTGAACCGGGGCGTCGAGACGGATCCCCGGCTTCGAGAGGTCCTTCAGGGCGGAGGGAAGAGGAAGCCGGACCTCCGCGGAGACGTCCGCGACGCCCGCGACGACCAGAAGGAGACCGATGACGAGGAGTCGGAGCCGATTCACGCAACGAAACCGACGCGATGCCGGTAGGCGTCCCCCGCGGCGGCGAGCGAGCCACACACGAGTACGATCCCGCCCTTCCCGGCCCACCGGCGCGCGATCCGCCATCCTTCCGGAAAGTCTTTCGCGAGGCGGCAGGCGATCCCCTGTTTCGCGCACGCTTCCGCGAGCGCCTCCCTCCCCGCCCCCCGCGGGTGCGTGAGCGGATACGTCACGATCCCGTCGAGGGATCGTCCGAGGTTTCGCAGGTACCCCGGCGCGTCCTTGTCGGAAAGCATGCTCCACAGGGCGATCAGCCGCCTCCCCTCTCCCCATGGGGGAATCCCCGAAATCTCGCGCGCCAGCGCGGACGCCGCTTCCGGGTTGTGCCCCCCGTCGACCCACCCCCCGGCGTTCTTCCGGAGCGGGAGCGGGCACCATCGGCCGGGCCATCGCGAGTCCGGGAGCGCCTTCGTCGCCGCCGCTGCAAAGGCGGCGGGCCCGATTCCCTCGCGGGAGGCGAGGAGCCACGAGGCGGCCAGCGCGACGGAGGCGTTGTCCCGCTGGAACCCTCCGATCATCCCCAACCGCATCCCATGGAGATCGAGGCCGGGGAGCGATACCGCGATCGTTCCGTCCCGACGCTCCCTCCAGTCGAAGGTATGGCCGAGTTCCCAAGTGCCGCATCCGAGCCGTCGGGCGCGCCGCAGGACGACGGCGCGGGCGGCCGGCCGCAGCCGTCCGGTAACGAGCGGGACGCCCCGGCGAAGGATCCCCGCCTTTTCACCGGCGATCCTCCCGAGCGTTTTCCCCAGCCACTCCCGATGGTCGTACCCGACGGTCGTGATGGCCGACACCGCCGGGCGGCATGCGCTGGTCGCGTCCCATCGTCCGCCGAGCCCCGCCTCCATGACCACGATCCCGACGCCCTTCCGCCGGAACCAGTCGGCGGCGGCATAGGTCATCTTCTCGAACCATGTGAGCGGGTCCCCGGCGGGAGAAAGACGATCCGCATTTCGAAAACCGTCCCGAAGCGCGCGGGGGGAGATCATTTTCCCGTCGACGCGGACCCGCTCTTCCGGCACGACAAGGTGCGGGGAGGTATACAGGCCGATGGGGCCCAGCGGCAAACGGCGCAGGATGTCGTACGCGAAACAGGCGGTGGACCCCTTCCCGTTGGTCCCCGCGACATGGAGCGTACGGAACGCCTTCTCCGGGTGGCCGGACCGGGAAAACGCCGACACGATTCGGGACAGTCCGGGACGGACGATTTCCGGGCCGGAAGGTCCGGTTCCCCCGATCATCGATCCCCGGAACCCGACAAGTACCGCAGGATCATCGATAGCGTCGCCTTGAGGCGGCTGCGCTCCACGATCATGTCCACCATCCCGTGTTCGAGAAGAAACTCGGCGCGCTGGAATCCCTCCGGCAATTTCTGCTGGATCGTCTGCTCGATCACCCGCGGCCCCGCGAACCCGACCAGCGCCCCCGGCTCGGAGATGATGACGTCCCCCAGCATCGCGAAGCTCGCCGCCACCCCGCCGGTCGTGGGATCGGTCAGCACGCTGATGAAGGGAAGGCGGACGTCGGAGAGACGCGCGAGCGCCGCGCTCGTCTTGGCCATCTGCATCAGCGAGAGGGTCCCCTCCTGCATGCGCGCCCCACCGGAAGCGCTGAAGATGATGAGGGGGAGGCGGGATTCGAGGGCGAGCTCGGCCGTCATGGCGATCTTCTCCCCGACGACGCTCCCCATCGAGCCGCCCTGGAACTCGAAATCAAGGACCGCCAGGGCCACCTCGACACCCTGGATCTTCCCCTTCCCCGTGATGACCGCTTCCTTGCGCCCCGTCTTTTTCTTCGCCTCCTTCAGGCGATCGACGTACTTTTTCGTGTCCGTGAAGTTCAGGACGTCCACCGACTCCATCTCCTCACCGAATTCGATGAAGCTCCCATCGTCGATCACGGCGCGGATCCGCTCCCGGGCGGGAATGCGGAAGTGGTAGACGCATTTGGGGCAGACGTTCAGGTTCCGTTCCACCTCGGGCTTGTAGATGATCTCGAGACAGGCGTCGCACTTGATCCACATCCCCTCGGGGATCTTGATCTTCCTGTCGCTTTCGTCCTTTTTCCGGAAGAGTCGAATCGCCATGGTCATGTCACCTCAGTGCCTTTTTGACGGATCGGACGAACCGGGAAAGCTCCGCGGGCCCCCGGGGGCCGCGGCCGTTCCTTTCCACGATCTTGACGCAGGCGCTCCCTACGACCGCCGCGTCGGCGTGCCGGGTGGCGGCCGCCGCCATCGCCGGCGAGGAGATGCCGAATCCGACGGCCACCGGGAGCCTCGTCGCCTTCGCGACCTTCCTGGTCCACGCCGCCACCTCCGGAGGGAGGGTTTTCCGGACCCCGGTGACCCCGGTCACCGAGATCAGGTACAGGAACCCGGAGCCCGCGCGGTCGATCGCGCGGACCCGCGCCATCCCGCTCGTGGGGGCGGCGAGTGCGATCCAGTCGAGCCCCGCCTTCCGGATCGACGGCAGCGCCTCTCCCCTCTCCTCGAACGGCAGGTCGACCACCAGGAACCCGTCGATCCCCGCCTCCCGGGCATCTTCGCACAGGGAGGGCCAGCCGTACCGGTGAAACGGATTGCAATATCCGAAGAGCACGACCGGGGTGGCGTGCGTGCCGCGGAATCTCCGCACGAGTTCGAGTGCCCCGGCGACGTTCATTCCCGACGACAGCGCCCGCCGCGAGGCCGCCTCGATCGTGGGGCCGTCCGCCGTCGGGTCCGAAAAGGGAACGCCCACCTCGATGATGTCGGCTCCCGCGTCCGCGGCCGCCCGGAGGTATCGGAGGGACGCCGCCGGCGTCGGGTCCCCCGCGGTCAGGTAGGCCACGAGTCCTTTCTCCCCGGAGGCGCGGAGGCGCCGGAAGGCGGCGTCAATCTTCGTCACGGCCGGCCTCCCGCATCTCCATCAGGATCCCCATGTCCTTGTCGCCCCGCCCGGAGAGGTTCACCAGGACGGTCTCGGACGGCCGCATCGTTTTCGCCAGGCGGTACGCGAACGCGACGGCGTGGGACGACTCGAGCGCCGGCTGGATCCCCTCGTACCTGGAGAGCAGGGAGAAGCCCGAGAGCGCCTGCGCGTCCGTCACCGAGACGTACTTCGCCCTGCCTGTTTTCTTCAACCACGCGTGCTCCGGTCCCACCCCGGGGTAGTCCAGCCCCGCGGAGATCGAGTGGGCTTCGAGAATCTGTCCATTCCGGTCCTGCAGGAGGAACGATTTGCTCCCGTGAAGAACGCCTACCTTCCCGCGGGAGAGCGTGGCCCCGTGTTTCCCGGAAGAGAGACCGAGACCCCCCGCCTCGACCCCATAAAGCCGCACCCGGGGAAACCGCAGGAAGGAGGTGAAGATCCCCATCGCGTTGCTCCCGCCCCCGACGCAAGCCACGATGGCGGTCGGCAATTTCCCTTCCGCCTTCCGGAACTGGGACAGCGCTTCCCGCCCGATCACCGACTGGAAGTCCCGGACCATTTCCGGGTACGGGTGCGGTCCCGCCGTGGAACCGATCAGGTAGTAGGTGGTCCGGACGTTCGTCACCCAGTCGCGAAGCGCCTCGTTCATGGCGTCCTTCAGCGTCCGGCTCCCCGAAGTCACCGGGTTGACGCGGGCTCCGAGCAGACGCATCCGGAAGACGTTGTGGGCCTGCCGCCGGACGTCCTCTTCCCCCATGTAGATCTCGCACGGGATCCCCATCCTGGCGCAGACGGTGGCCGTCGCGACGCCGTGCTGGCCCGCGCCCGTTTCGGCGATGATCCGCCGCTTCCCCATCCTGCGCGCCAGCAGCCCCTGCCCGAGCGTGTTATTGATCTTGTGCGACCCGGTGTGGGCGAGGTCCTCCCGCTTGATGTGGATCCGGGCGCCTCCCGCCTTTTCCGTCAGCCGCTCCGCGAAGTACAGCGGGGTCGGCCGGCCGGCGTAATTCTTCAGGAGGCCGTCGAGCTCCCGATGAAAAGACCGGTCGCGCCAGGCCGCACGGAACGCCGCTTCCAGTTCGATCAGGGCGGACATCAGCGTCTCGGCGACGTATCTTCCTCCGAAGGGGCCGAAGTGGCCCGCCGGATCCGGCATCCGTTTTCCTTTACGCCTCGGCAATGCGGAACCCCGCTTTCGCGTGTTCGATGAACGATTTTACCTTGAACGGGTCTTTCCTCCCCGGGGACGACTCCACGCCGGAGGCGACATCGACTCCGAACGGACGCGCCGCGAGGATGGCGCGCTCGACGTTCTCCGGTGTGAGCCCGCCCGCGAGGAGCCACGGCTTCCGCGCGCCTCCCGGGCCTCGCGCATCCGCGATCCCCGGGAACCGCTCCCCGAGCTCCCCCCACGCCAGTTCCCGACCCGTCCCGCCGTAGGCATCCTTCCCGCCGGCGTCGAACAGGAACGCCTCGCACGGATACTCAAGGAGCGCCGGAAGATCCGGGGTGCGATCCGCGTGGATCGCCTTCATCCGCCAGAGCGGGATGCGGGAGGAGTCCCCTGGAGGCTCGTCCCCGTGAAGCTGCACCCGGCGGATCCCGAGCCGCCCGCACAGCGCAACGATGGTCCTCGGGACCGCGTTCACGAACACCCCGACGATCTCCGCCCGACCCGCCACCGCCGTCACGATCTCCCGGGCGACGATCACGGGGACGAACCGCGGCGACCCCGGGAAAAAGTTGATCCCGATCGCCTCTGCCCCGCACGCGACGGCGTGCGCGGCGTCCTCCGGACGGGTTACCCCGCAGATCTTGATGCGGAACATCTTCGCGATTCTAAGTGTTGCGCTTCATAAATAGGGCGTAGCACCGAGAGGGCTGATGCAGCGGGCCTCGAATGCAGCCGTATTTATGAAACGCAACACTAGCCCTCGACCTTGGGGAGGCGGTGAAGCGCTTCCGCGACCTTCTCTTCCGGGTAATCGAAATCCTTCAGGCGCCCGTTAAGGTAGTCGTCGTAGGCGGTCAGGTCGAAGAACCCATGGCCGCTCAGGTTGAAGAGGATGGTCTTCCGCTTCCCCTCCTCATCCGCGCGCTTCGCCTCGAGAATCGCCGAGTGGATGGCGTGGGACGACTCGGGCGCCGGAAGGATCCCCTCCGTCCGCGCGAAGATCATCGCGCTCTCGAAAACGGCGATCTGACCATACGCCTGGGCCTCGAGCAACCCCTCGTGGTGAAGCTGGCTGACCAGCGCCGAGTCCCCGTGGTACCGCAGCCCCCCCGCGTGGATACCCTCGGGCACGAAATCGTGTCCGAGGGTGTACATCTTGATCATCGGCGTGAGTTTCGCCGTGTCTCCGTAATCGTAGGCGTAGATCCCCTTGGTGAGCGTCGGGCAGGAGGAAGGCTCGACGGCGACGATTCGCGGATTGTGTTTCCCCGCGATCTTGTCGCGCAGGAAGGGGAAACCGAGCCCGGCGAGGTTGCTCCCTCCTCCGCAGCATCCGATGACGACGTCGGGGTAATCCCCGGCCAGCTTCATCTGCTCCTTCGCCTCGAGGCCGATGACCGTCTGGTGGAGGCAGACGTGGTTCAGGACCGATCCGAGAGCGTAGCTGGTGTCCTCGCGCGTCGCGGCGTCCTCGACCGCCTCGCTGATCGCGATGCCGAGGGATCCGGGGGAGTCGGGATTCGCGGCAAGGATGGCGCGTCCCGAGTTGGTGTCCCGGCTGGGGGACGGCACGACCTTCGCTCCCCAGGTTTCCATAAGCATGCGGCGGTACGGCTTCTGGTTGTAGCTGACCTTCACCATGTACACCTTCACCTCGAGGCCGAAGAACGATCCGGCGAGGGCCATGGCGGAACCCCACTGCCCCGCCCCCGTCTCCGTCGCGATCCTCTTCCGCCCCGCCATCTTGTTGTAATACGCCTGGGGGATGGAGGTGTTCGGCTTGTGGCTCCCCGCGGGACTGACGCCCTCGTACTTGTAGTAGATCTTCGACTTCGTCCCAACCGCCTCCTCGAGACGAAGGGCGCGGAACATCGGTGTCGGCCGCCAGAGCGTGTAAATGTCCCGAACCGCCTCCGGGATCGGGATCTCCCTTTGTGACGATACTTCCTGCTCGATCAGGGGCATGGGGAACAGCGGCGCGAGATCGTCGGGACTCACCGGCTTGCCGGTGCCGGGGTGCAGCACCGCCGCCAGCGGATTCGGCATGTCCGCCATGACGTTGTACCAGGTCTTCGGTATCTCCGAGTCCTTGAGGAGAAATTTCACCTTCATCGCGTCGGCTCCCTTGCGCCTTGGTCGATCCCCGGATGTCCGCTCATTTTCCCATATACCCGCGGATCGTGTCAGCGGGGTCTTCGCTCCCGGCCAGGGACTCCCCGACCAGGAAGAGGCGGGCGCCGGCCCGGTGGAAGACCCGGACCTGGTCCGCCGTCGAGATCCCGCTTTCCACGACCGGGTACACACCGGCGGGAAGAAGGGGGAGCAGGCGTGCCCCCGTGGACAGGTCCACGGTCAAGGTGTCCAGGTTCCGGTTGTTGATCCCGATCAGCCGCGCCCCCGAACGGGCGGCGATCGCGATCTCCGCCGCGTCGCGCGCCTCCACCAGCGGTTCGAGGCGGTTTTCGATGGCCAGCGCCGCCATCTCCCCCGTCTTCTCCCCGAGGACGGAGACCATGAGCAGGACGAGATCGGCGCCGTGCGCCCGGGACTCCGCCAGCATGTATTCGTCCAGCACGAAATCCTTCCGCAGAAGCGTCGCCTCCGGGAACGCCGCACGGACCTCCGAGAGGTCCGTGAGCGACCCCCCGAAGCTGCGACTCTCCGTCAGAACGGAAACCGCCCACGCGCCTCCCGCGAGATAGGCGCCGGCGGTCGCGACGGCGTCGAGATCGCGGCGGATCCATCCCAGTGAAGGGGAGGCGCGCTTGATCTCGGCGATGATGCCCGGACCTTCCGGGATCGTCCGGAGGAGATCCTTCGCGGGTCCGCGTATCGAAGCGGCCCGAAGGAGATCCCCGATCGGAACGAGCGCCTTCCGTGCGGAAAGTTCCTCGCGGACGCCCGACAGGATGCGATCGAGGTGGGTCAGCGCGGCTCCTTCTTTCCGAGGATGGCGAGGAATGCCCGAAGCCGTTCCATTGCCGCGCCCGAATCGATCGAGCGGGTCGCCACCCGCACACCGTCCCGCAGGTCTTCCGCGGCCCCGCCGGCGACCGCGGCGAAGGCGGCGTTCACGAGCACGGCCTGGCGCGCCGGACCCGGATCGCCCGAGAGAACCCCCGTGAGGATCTTCGCGTTCGCGGCGGCATCCCCCCCGCGAAGGGCGCCAAGCGGGACATATTCGAACCCGAACGGGCGTGGGTCGAAGAGGAAACGCTTCACCTTCCCCTCCCGCACCTCCCAGACGATCGTCGGCGCGGCGAGGGAGACTTCGTCCAGTCCGTCGGTCCCGTGAACCACGAACGCGTGCAGGTGGCCGGATTCCGCGAGAACCCTTGCGTACGTGTCCCCGAGCTCCTCGCTGAACACGCCGACGACCTGGCGCCGCACGCCGGCGGGATTGCTGATCGGGCCGAGGATGTTGAAGATCGTCCGGATGGCGATCTCCCGCCGCGGGCCGATGGCGTATTTCATCGCGGCGT
>Ga0334722_10000638_pt1 | contig 49797 bp, 45 predicted proteins | sample C3_bottom_MG_FD_207210 | JGI IMG/M metagenome (GOLD analysis project Ga0334722, IMG submission 207210) | Sediment microbial communities from Yellowstone Lake, YNP, Wyoming, USA - C3_bottom | ecosystem: Environmental > Aquatic > Freshwater > Lake > Sediment | place: USA: Wyoming | collected...
CATATGCTAACAAGATTGCCATTAAAAAACAAGGGCTCAGCTAATTTAATTACCGCTAAACTCTGAATTCCGCTGTTTACCAGTGGACCGATGGTTGATTCAAAATTTCAGCGGGGTCCCGAATTTACGGCCTAACTTCACGCCAATCCGTCAGCGACGTCAGGCCCGTGACCGCCGGCATACCCGCGGGCAGATAGGCGGATATATTCGTCACTATGTTTATTTGCGGATTATTTTCGATTTCTACCCCGTTGGACATGCCGCTGCCGTAGAAGGTGCATTGCTTTTCGATTTCAAATTCCTTATAACCATAGAAGACGCCGTAGACAGTCGCGCCCGCTCTCGGCTCCACTTCGGCTTCGTCGGGGCTGACAAACCCGATCAGATTGGTGGCGGGAAAAGTGCTGGCACCGCCGGCCGGGGTAAAGTTAGATTCGACGGCGATCTTGCCGTTGGCGACGATCGTGCCGTTGCCGCTAAAGGTGATATTCACATCGTTCGTATTCGCGTCGCCGATCTTGACATCGCCGTCGACGAATACAGTGCCTTTAATCTCAAGCGTGGCCGTCTTCGCGCCCGTCTTGGTCCACTTTAAATAGTAGCCGCCGGGATAAGTGCCCCAGGTCTGCGAAACATGAATGGCGTCAAGTGTCAGCGGTGTATCGCCGTCAGTCACGGCATCGTTGTCTATAACCACATTCGCCTTGAGCCTGTAAGCAGGCATATCTACCCCGGTCACGCTGGGCATGGTCAAATCGGGCACGTTGGTGTAGATAGGATTGGCGTAAAGTTTGGCGCTGTCCAGCACCGAATAATAGCCGTCGACAAAGAGTGGAATGGGGCTGACGGCCGTACCGATTTGAGAGCTATTAGTCATCAACAGGTCGCCGGTCGGGCTGGGTGTGGCCGGGTTGTCTTTAATGTAAACGGGACCCCCGATGATCTTGGTGGAGCCGGTCATCTTTAACAAGTCTCGGGCGTATACCGGCCCGTTAATCGTAGCGGTCCCTTCTGTTTTGAAACCGGACTCGCCGTCGTTGCCGTCGCCATTGGCGAACATCATGTCATAGGGGTTGAGCATATTTACCCGTCCCTCAATGGCTCGTCTGGCTTTCGGGCTGGCCAGGTTCGGCTGGGCCCCGGTGGCCTTGACGGTAAATATGCCGCCCGCGCCGGTTACGCTTACCGATGCTTGCCCGTTTGCCATCGCTATCTGATAAGTGCCGGCTGTCAATGTTTTTGCCCGGGCCTTATAAACGGCCTGGTTAAAACCGGCTTCCGCCACTTCAAAAGCTTGGTTGCTAGATCTGTCCCAAACCGTCTGATCGATGCTGCCGTTTGCCACGGTTAGGGCGGCGGCCCCCAGAAGCGACAAGATCACCAGCGTGCCGAGGGCCACGATCAGCGCCGCTCCCGATTCACTTTTTAGCAGATGCTTCATTTTAGATCACCCTTTTGAGATATTCCGCAAGTTGACATTAGTCTGCGTCCCAAACGGAGACGGTATCTCCGCCGGTCTGATATCGCTGAGAAGATAAATCTTGATGCCTTTGACATAGTTGATCCAGTTAGGCCCAAGGCCCGGACTGGCGTCCCTGGTATCCAGAGGCAAAGCAAAGTTTTCGCCATAGAAAGTGAAGAGCCTGTAATCGTCAGCATCCGGGTCGGTAACGCTGGTCTGCGGCGCCCATGGGGTCGTTGACGTCCCGCTATTACCGGGCACATTGACTATCTTGTTAGCCAAAACTTCCACAGTGTCCCAGCGCGCCGGGTTTGTCGGGTGATTGTAATAAGTTGAATAAGCTTGACCGGCTTTTTCGAAATTAAATTTGCCGACACTCGGACCGGTTGTATCCGCCGAGTCCGTGTACTTCTTGATCTGTTTATTTGTCCGGTCTAAATCAAATCTGACCAGCTCCGTCACATAGTCGTTATTCACGTCGACCCTGACATCGAGGAAAGTGCCGTCGTTCCCGGCAAACAGGACGGGTACGCCGGTCAAGTTCATATCCTCGGCCGGGCGGATCAGTTTCGCCAACTGAGTCAGGACTTCCCGGCCTTCGGTCTGGGCCTCGAAGCCGTCTTCCGCCTGCTTGTCCATCTTATAACCGATTATAAGCAGGTTATACGCGGCGGTGATAACAAGGACCATGATCGTCGAAACCACTATCCCCTCTATCAGCGAGTAGCCTCTTTGGCTTTTTAAGTTCTCTGATAATCGCATGACCGTTACCTCATCGGAGTGGCGGCCGAAACCTGCGGCCCCAGAGTCGACATATTGCCTACAGCGTCGACCGTGTAGGGCCGGTAATAGAAGGTTTTGCCGGGCTTTAAGCCGGTATCCTGATAATAAAGCGGGTCGCCGACGATATTCCGCGTTTCCCCGACGATCGTCCAATTGATAAGGTTGTCCGATGAATACCAGAGATAACCCGCGACGCCGGTGCCTGTTGTGTTATCGCTCGCCGGCGACCAGTAAAGATCGATGGCTTTCCAGGAAGCCGGTCCGGCGGTTGACGCCGTGACCGCATCGGGAGCGACTGTATCCGTGGTGACGCCCGGGTCCGACCGGTCCTTGTCGCTGCGGGTGCTAAGATTGCCGGCGGTATCGACCGCCGTGACCCGGTAACTATAAACCCCATTAACGCCCGCGTCATAATACTCATTAACCGTCCCCGGCACCGCTGCCCGCTGGCTGTATGTGCCGTCTTTGGGCCTGCGCTCTATAATGTAGCGACTGATAAGTGGGACCGCTTCTCCGGGCGCGAACGCCTCTGTCCAGCTCACCCTGACCCGTCTGGCCGCAACGTTGTCGGCGACTGTGTCTTGCGGCTCGAGCGGCTGCGTATTATCGATATTTATCCGCATCGTCGTCACTTCGCTCCTGGCCAGGGAGTCAAACGCCTCGGCCTTGATCACATAGCCGGTGTCATCGGCGCGGACTGGGCTGGTTGTCCCCAGGTCCCAGCTATAGTAACCATTCGCGTCTTTTGTGTTGTCCGAGCCGGTGGTAAGAACGGCGCCGCTCGGGCTCAAGAGAGTGAAATCGACCCGGTTTATGCCGGTCGCCTTGGCACTGTTATGGGAAGCTTTTACGTAAACCGTCGGCGTCCTGAGAGTCACCGTGCCGACGGTCCCCGGCCCGCGAATGCTGTCGTCTTGTCCCATGGTCGCGTCCTCGCTACCCACGTCCACACCCGCGACATAACCTTTGAAGTAGTTGAAATTCGTTGACCTCACCCCGGCAATCGACACGCTGGGCCGCGGTTCCCGGGCATCGGACTTAGCGAAATTCGTAGCCATGACGACTTCACCCGGAGTCCCGGGCGAAGGCCAGGTTATCTTGACCACCATCCGCTTATAGGCCTGCGTTACCGTAGCGTCCCCGACCCACAAGACATAACTGCGAATGGTAAAGCTGGAGTGCTTGCGGATCACGTTTCGCTCAACCGATAAGTGGCCGGCGGTCGTTGTTGTGGCGATGGTCCTTAAAACTTGTGAGCTGGTATCGTCAATATCTCTGTACTTGGGAGGCAGGACCGACTTATCTAAACTCGAGTCGTTCGGCCATTGCGCCGGCGCGGTGTTCAATACCTGCTCGTAATCCATGCTGCGGGCATTTTCAACCTCTTCATTCGCTATTTGCGTGGCGATAGACCTGGTGGTGGTAAAACTTAAAATGCCGATGGCCATATTGAACATCGATATCATTATCATTATGGCGCCGAGCAGCACAACACTGGCGAAGGTGACCTCCACCATGGTCATTCCGCCGGTCTCTGATATTTTGGTTATAAAGCGCCTGTTCTTCATTTACTACCTGTATCGGCAGATTTGGCCGCTCAGTTAAGCGGAATATGGCCAAAAAACTAAAAATAACAGGTTGATTTGTAAGAGGTTGTTAATTAATTCGCGCCCTGACGGCCTCGATCTCAGGCCCTCTGCCGAGAATCGTTTCCGCTTTGTCCACGCAGCCGCGAGCGAGAGCTGGGCGGCCGATGTCAATATAAGCGGCGGCCAGCCCCAGATACGCCCGGCCTATCGCCGACACGGGTTCCGCCGCGTCTCCTCTGGCCGTAAACAGGTCGGCGGGTTTCCAGGCCGCCACCCGATAAACCCGACCCAAAGAGATCGCTTTTCTGAAGACATCTATCGCCTCTGGATACGATCGCAAGCCGAGCAGGTAGTTTCCTAATGCAACCTTTAGCTTCGGGTCGTTTGGGTAAAGCCTTATCGCCTGCCGGTATTCGCGGACGGCCGCCTCCCGCCGGCCAATAAGACCGAGATAGTCACCTAGATGTTGATGGTAGTAAGGCCAAGTCGGCCGCAATGCTATCGCGCGCCGCTGATGCGAGACGGCCTCCGGCGCGAGCGGGCGCCGCTTGACCGCGGATTCTACATACATGGCCCTCGCCGCTCCATCATGCGCCGCGGCATCGAAAGGAAAGTAACCGAGCGCTTGATCGTAAGTATTCTTAGCCTCGCGGACCTTCAAGTCTTGGACAAAGTGGTCGGCCCTGGCCGCGAGATTTGCGCCGGTGAAAACCAGCAGCACGGGTCCGACACAGAGCGCCGCTATTAAGACCGCCGCCCAGCGCGCGGGCGTCGGCTGAGCGCCCACCGCGGCCGCTTCCTTGTCCGAAGAAACAGCCAGCCCGGCGACGATCCAAAACGATATCGCGACGCCGGGAATGTACCAGGTGTAGTCGACGGTATTGTGTACAATAAACGCGGCCAGACCGCCGACAAGCCCCAGTCTCAACCAGGCAGGCCCGCCCCCCTGCTCCGCGCGGACCCGCCGCCACGACCATGCCAAGACAGCAACCATGGTCCCCAAGAAAGCCATTAGGCCCAACACCCCCTGCTCGACCGCTGCTTGAAGATACGTGTTGTGCGCATAATTTGAAAAGACGGCACCGGTCTGATAATGGGTGAATTCGGTGCCAAAATTGCCCGGACCCGCGCCCAGCCAGGGGCGGTCCATTACCATCCGCCAAGCGCCCCGCCACAGTTCGCCCCGCCCGCTAACATTGCCTATGGCGGCGGTCGCGTTAAATCCAAAAAAAGCCCAGAATATATAGACAAGAACGCCTGAGGTCAGAAGTAGGGGCACGACCAGCCTTCCGGGCCGCCGCCCGCTTTTCGGCACGGACAGCCCTCCGTACACCATGATAGCCGCGCCAACCGCAAGCGCGATCAGACCGGCCTTAGAGTATGTGAGAAATAAGGCGACGGCCATCGCCGTGATTGCCGCGGCAAGCCAGAGTCTTAGCTTAAAATCGTGTTCGTAAAGAAAAAGGCCGATGGCGATGGGAATAAACAAAACCAGAAACCCGGCGAAGCTATTGGCGCTGGGGAAATTGCCGAAAGCCCTGTCTGTCATACTTGCCAATTGGCGCGCCAGCCCGGCGTTGCCCGCGGCCGCCAACTCCCTTATCTGGCGGTCATAGCCGATCGAGTAAGTATAAACCGCCGACGCCGCTACAATTGTGGCCGCTCCAACCAAGAGGTGACCGGCCAGACGCAAGCGCCCGCCTCCGACAACGTTGGTCGCGGTCAAAAAGATTACCAGATAACCCGCGATTAGACCTGTCTCAAGAAAGCTCCCGGCCCGCCATACGGAAGTTGTCGCGGCCGCCAGAGAGACCGCGCAGAAGCCGGCCAGAGCCAAATGCGCTCGATTATAGCGAATGGGGATGCCGGACGCGGCGACAACTAAAAACGAAGCCGCCGCTCCGGCTGCCAGAATTGCTTGAGCGTCCCGAAACATGCTCCCGGCCGGAGCTAAAGCCGCTCCCGCCGCCAAAACCGCCAGAAAAAAAATAACCGCCGTCAACCGCCGGTCAAGACCGACGGCGTCGGCTTCTTTGAGAACGCGATTATCGGGTTTCCTGTCCACCCCGAGAGGAGATGAGGCCATCGCCATAGTTTAAAGAGGTCTAAGAGAAAATGCAAAGCGGACGACGATCAATTCGGATAAGTCACGTGATCGAGCGGTCCGTTCGCATGGGCCGAGCCGTTACCGTCTATCGTATAAGCGGTCGCGCCGATGTGAGGGTCGCGGGGGATTTCCTTCAGATACTTGGTTATCACTAAAGCGTCGGCGTCGACCGGCCACGCGCCAAACTGTGCCTGATATTGGGCCGACGCGCCGTCGATCGCCCGCAGGGTGGACCGGCACGCCTCGTCCCGGCTGTTTTCGGCCACAGCCCCGTAAATCGGAATAGCCAAGGCCATAAGCACTCCGAGGATCAAGACGACGACCATGAGTTCGATCAATGTAAAGCCGCGTTCGCTCTTTAGCACCGGACGCCTTTCTACGATCAGTGCCTTCGGGATTCTCTCTGTAAAAAAGTATCGGCATTATGCCAAAACTCTTAATAAAAAAAGAGGCTGCAAATCATGCAGCCTCTTTTCTATTAGACGTTCTTACTGGGCCACGATCTTGGCATGAATACCGCCGCCCGCCGCCGGGACAGTGTCGACAACGCCGGTACCGGCGTTCACGGTGTAAGCGCCCGCTCCCGGATGTGGATCCGTTGGTATTGCCTTCATCAAAGGCTCGGTGCCCGCCGTCAAGTTGGTTAGAGCAACAGGCCAATTATTGTACTCCGCTTGGTACTGCGCCACCGCGCCGGCCAGCGTCCGCACGTTGGCTTGGCAGGCTTTGTCTCTGGCGTTATTAGCCGCCGAACCGAAGACCGGAATAGCGATAGCCACCAAAATACCAATGATCAGAACTACGACCATTAATTCGATTAGCGTAAAACCTTTTTGATTTCGAATCATCTGTAGTCACCTCCCTTGCCGGAAACTATTTCCGGCCCTAGAGGCACTGAATGCCAACGAGATGAAAAAAGAAGAGTGCGAGTTAATGACTCCCGTTTGGCTTTGCCAGTATCTCAAGAAACCGAACTATAGCTTATTCTTCGACCAAAACCGCTTGAAGCTTTAGAAAAATTATTTGTCTGGATTCCCGCTGGCGCGGGAATGACATGTCGGCGCGGGAATGACGGCCGACAGCTACTTGATTAACGTGATCAGCTTGAACATCGGCATGTAGAGCGAGACGATGATGCCGCCGATCATCACGCCCATTACGGCGATCATGAGCGGCTCGATCAAGGATGTGAGCGATTCGACCATCGCCGCCACTTCTTCATCGTAAAAGTCGGCGATCTTACCGAGCATCACGTCAAGCGCCCCCGTTTCTTCGCCGACGGAGATCATCTGGACGACCATCGGCGGGAATATCGGACTTTGCGCCAAGGGCTTAGCTATCGTCTCGCCTTCCTTGATGCTCGCCCTGGTATCCCTGACCGCTCTGGCAATGATCTCGTTGCCGGCGGTCTCCGAAACTATTTCCAGGCCTTGAAGGATAGGCACGCCGCTGGCGACCAGGGTGCCGAAAGTCCTGGTGAATCTGGCTACCGCCAGCTTGGTGTTCAGTTTGCCGAAGACCGGCAGGCGTAATTTTAGCTTGTCGAACATCAACCTGCCTTGCGGTGTTTTTTTATAGTTTTTAATCAAGGCGCGCAGACCGACGACCGCCGCGATCAGCAAGTACCAATACGACCTGATTCCGGCGCTGGCCCATACCAACACTTGGGTCGGCAAAGGCAGATCGCCGCCTAATTGAGCGAACATGTTGACAAATACCGGGACGATAAAGGTTATCATGGCAAAGACGATCAGCATCGACATGACGAACATGACTATCGGGTATGTCATCGCCGACTTGATCCGTGTCTTTAGAGCCATGTCTTTCTCGTAGTGCTCGGCTACTTTGATCAGAACGTCATCGAGAACGCCGCCCGTTTCGCCGGCTTTGACCATATTGATGAAAAGTCCGGAAAAGACGCGCTCGTGCCGACCGAGAGCTTCGGATAAAGTCTGACCGCCCTCGACGTCTTTTTGGATTTGGCCGATTATTTCAGCCAGAGCCGAATTTTCAGTCTGCTCGGCTAATATATTCAACGACTTGGTCAGAGATAAACCGGAATTTATCATCGTGGCGAACTGCCGGCTGAAAATGGTGATATCTTTAATCTTGACTTTCTTCTTAAAGAGTTGGAAAGACGACGCTTGCTTGGCAGCGGATTTTTCCTGGACATTGAGGACCGTATAACCCATCTGCCGGAGCTTTCCGACCACCGTCGCGATATTGTCGCCTTCGATCGCGCCGCTGACTACCTGCCCTGCCCTGTCTTTTACTTTGTACGCATATCCTGCTGCCATGATATCCCCCTACCCCACTCGACCCAGCAACTGCTTGACTTCCTGGGGATCGACGGCCTGCGATAAAGCCATATCGAGACTTATCTTACCTTTCCTGTAGAGCGTGGCCAGCGAGTGGTCCATTGTCTGCATGCCATATTTTTGGCCGGTCTGCATAGCATTATATATCTGATGGGTCTTGGCTTCACGTATCATGTTCCTGATGCCCGACGTCGGGATCAACAGCTCGGATGCGACTATCCGTCCGGTCCCATCTATCGTCGGCAAGAGCTGCTGCGAGACGACGCACTGCAGACTCGCCGCCAACTGCATGCGTATCTGTTGTTGCTGATGAGGCGGAAAGACATCGATTATCCTGTCTATCGTCTGCGGCGCGTCCTGCGTATGCAGGGTGGTAAAGACCAGATGGCCGGTTTCAGCGGCGGTCAGGGCGGTACTGATCGTTTCCATATCCCGCATCTCTCCGATTAGTATGACGTCCGGATCTTGCCGCAGAACGAACTTTAAAGCATTGGCGAACGAATCGGTATCGGCGCCGATTTCGCGCTGATTGACAATGGCTTTCTTATGTTTATGCAGATATTCTATCGGGTCCTCAACGGTCATTATATGAACCGGACGTGTCGTGTTGATGAGATCGATCAACGCCGCGAGCGACGTTGATTTACCGCTGCCCGTCGGACCGGTGACGCAGACAAAACCTCTGGGCTTCTTGATCACCTGTTCCAATGTCGCCGGCAACCCCAGCTCCGTCAAGCTTCTGATGTGGACGGGGATGAGCCGGAAGGCGGCCGCCAAACTGTTGCGTTGAAAATAGACGTTCACCCGGAACCTGGACCTGCCCGGCACCGAATAGGACATATCGAATTCTTTGTTTCTCTCTACTTGCTCGCGTTGTTCCTGGGTAAGGATGCTGTAGATCAGCTCCTGCGTATCTTTTGGCATCAATTTTGGATGCTCGAGATGTTGGAGGGCCCCGTTTACGCGGATAGTCGGCGGAACGCCGGCGGTTATGTGAAGGTCCGAGGCCTCCCTTTCCAACACTTCGACTAACAGTTCATTAATATCGAACACGATTTACCTCTTTGATTTGTACCTCTAAAGTTATCGTACAAGTTTGCCTGAAATATTAGACTTATTGTGCGATTAAACGACAACGCGCAAAATCTCCTCGTAAGATGTGTGCCCTTGGACAACCTTGGAGATGCCGTCTTCGCGCAAGGTCAGCATGCCCTCTTCTATCGCTACCCTTTTGATCTCTTCGGCTGTCGCTCGCTCGACCGTGAGCTTCTCGATCGCCTCGCTCATCAACATAACTTCATAGAGTCCGACGCGCCCCTTATAGCCGGTGTTATTACATTTCGGGCAGCCCTTCGGGCGATATAGGGTCAGGGGCTCGTCCGATTCGACTCCCATCGCCTCGACCAGTTCGGCATCGGCGGTATAGGACTCTTTGCATTTCGGACAGAGACGCCGGGCCAACCGCTGGGCCTGAACGCAATCGATCGACGAGGCTATCAAGAAAGGTTCGATTCCCATTTCAGTCAACCGGCTGATCGCCCCGGGCGCGTCGTTTGTATGCAATGTACTCAGCACCAGGTGTCCGGTGAGCGCGGCCTCGATAGCGATCTGAGCGGTTTCGTGGTCGCGTATCTCGCCGACCATTACAATGTCCGGCGACGCCCGCAGAATAGCCCGCAATCCCCGGGCAAACGAAAGACCGGCCCTCGCGTTTATCTGAACCTGATTGATCCCGGGCAAGCGATATTCAACCGGGTCTTCGATAGTCACAATATTCTTCCCCTCGGTGTTTAAGACATTAAGAGTCGCGTAGAGGGTCGTCGATTTCCCGCTGCCGGTCGGCCCGGTCACCAATATCGCCCCATAAGGTTTGCTAAAGGCGCTTTGAAAACGGCTCAGGCAGTTTGGGAGAAACCCGAGATCGTCAAGTTTCAGGAGGATGCTGTCCTTCTCAAGTACACGCAGGCAGACCCGCTCGCCGTAGACGGTCGGAAGCGTCGCTACCCTGAAATCGACGCCCCTGCCTTTCACCGACATGGCGGCCCGGCCGTCCTGTGGTTTTCGATTCTCGGCGATATCCATTGAGGCCATGATCTTCAATCTTGAAATGATCGCCGCCTGGACCCGCTTGGGCGACTTCATCGCCTCGTGCAGGACGCCGTCGATGCGATAGCGGACTCTGAGGTCCTTTTCTTGCGGCTCGACATGAATATCGCTGGCGCGCCCCTCTACGCCCTGGCTGATAATAAAATTGATCAATTTAACTACTGGACCGTCTTCCGAAACCGCATCTACACCATCCAGGTCTTCCGCGGCCCCGCTCATTAAGTCATCGGAGAGCGAATCGGCCATGCTGTAATACTGGTTGATGCCGGCCGCGATATCGTCGTAGATGCCGACCGCCGGCGTAACTTCATAGCCGCTGGCCATCTGCACATCGTCGATGGCCAAAACGTTATCGGGCGAGGCCATGAGCAAGACGAGCTTGCCGTCGGCGAAATCGACCGGCAACACCGAGTATCTTCTGGACAATTCTTCCGGCACGACCGCGACCGCCGTAACGTTGAGCTTGTAATCGCTAAGGTCGATGTATTTTATCCCGAGCTGCCTGGCCAGCTTCGGCAAGATGTCGCCGACCTTGCAATAACCAAGCTCGATTAAGACCTTGGTCAGGGGCAACCCCGTGACTTTATGGACCTGCAAGCCGTCGGCCAATTGCGGGCCGGTTATTACCCCGGCCCGGACCAGAAACAACCCCAGAGGCTCAACTACCGTCAACAACTTATGCGCTCACTTTCTTGAGCTGCTTTACCCCGATATTCAACAGCGCGACCAGGACTTGCGCGGCGCTGTTCTTTTCCCGGACGTTACAGCAGACAACCTGCTCTTCCCTGGGGATACCGAGTTCTTTCTTCAACCCGGAGACTTCCGGGGCCTGCCGGTCATCTAACCGGTTAAAGGCCACGACGAACGGAGTATCGGTCAAGTTCTTAAGCCGCTTTATCAACGCTTTTGTCTCATCCATATGAGCGCGCGACTTGGCGTCAAAGACAACCACGAATCCGAGCAAACCATCGGCCAGCCGCTCCCAGACGAATTGAAAACTCTCGTCACCGGGCAACCCGGCCAGGTAGAGAAAAAAATCGGCTTTGATCTCCGTGCGGCCGAATTCGATAGTGTACGCTTGTCCGCTCTTGCCGACCGCTATCTGCTCGGGAGCATGAAAAACATGCTCGCTCACTGTCTCTAGAAACGCACTTTTCCCGGATGACGGGGGTCCCGTCACAATCACGTTAACCAGCTTCATATCAAAGTCCTTTGATGTAGCCGAGCAATTCTTCCAGCACAGGCACAGTCAGATTACGATCGAGGTGGACGCGCTCCGATAAGACAGCCGCGCTGGTCGCCGACAGGAAAACGGTTCCCTTGTAGCCGCGGCGCCCGCTGTCGGTCAGCGCTACCAGCTCATTTATGTAATGAGCGCGATCGCTGATGATATCTTCAGGCGATAATTCCAACTCTTCAAGAGTATCGAAGGTATCGCCTGCTTTCACTTCTTCGTCGGCTTCCAAAAGCCCGATTAGCGCCGCCTCGGCCAGATCGTACAGATGGCTGCTGGCTTCAAATTCGCTGACGCTTAAGGCTTTAGCTATCTCGTCGACCGTGCGTTTGCCGTCGACCTGATCGACGACCTTCACGTGAAGCGGCGTCAGCCCGGCGATCCCGGTCTTCTCCCGGCCGCGGTCCGTTTGAACGAACACCGCCCTTGCCGAGGGCACATTGACTCGGATGCGCTCCCACTCATCAAGCCGGGTACCGCTTTGCGATAGTATCTTGCGGGCGCTGAGCAGCAGACCCATATCTTCCGATGCCGGCAACTGATCTTCAAAGAATTTGAAATCGCCGTCGGTCCACGGCAGCAGATCGAAAACCGTGTTTTGAATCTGCTCCTTGACGAAGGTCCGCAATATCTCTTCCGTGATCAAACCTTCGCTGATAAGTATCTGGCCCAATTTGCGGCGCTTCTTGTCCGTCCTTTGAAGCCCCAAGGCGTGATGGAGCTCCTCGGCGGTGATATGCGCGGCATTGACCAGCCGCTCACCGAGCGGTTGTCGATTGAAGTTGGATACCGCCCCAAATATCTTGCCGCGGCGGAAATAGACGAACCCCTCGGCATCGCCGACCTTGCGCACGATGTGTAAGGTGCCCGTCTTTTTCTCTGAATTTATCAGCTGGAAAATCGCTTCCAGACCGAAATCTCTTAGATTACCGTCTAATGCCACAGTTACCTCTTATGTCGTCACTCTCATAATCTCTTCAATTGAGGTCATGCCCGACAAAACCTTAAGAAAACCGTCATACCGCAGCGTTTTCATCCCTTCGGATAGCGCCACCTTATTAATCTGGTCGCTGGTCGCCCGCTGAACCACCAAACGCTCGACGTGCTCGCTTACCAGCAGGACTTCATAGAGTCCGATCCGACCCTTGTAGCCGGTGTTATTGCACTTCTTACACCCGCGGGCCCGATAGATAACGTCGATTTTCGATTCGGGGATGGGAAAATCTATTTCATCCAAAGCCTTTTTGGTCGGCTTATACGCCTCTTTGCAATGGTCGCAGAGCTTGCGCGTCAGCCGTTGCGCCACCACGCAATCGACGGCCGATGACGCCAGAAACGGCTCGATGCCCATCTCGACCAACCTCGTCAAAGACGAAGCGGCATCGTTCGTATGGAGGGTCGATAGGACCAAGTGGCCGGTGAGCGCCGACTCGATCGCTATCATCGCGGTTTCTTCATCTCTTATTTCGCCGATCATGACGATGTCCGGGTCGTGGCGGAGTATCGAGCGCAGGGCCGCGGCAAAAGTCAGATCGGCCTTGACGTTAACTTGCACCTGGTTGATTCCGGGCAGACGGTATTCAACCGGATCTTCAACTGTGATCAGATTCTTTTCAAGGTCGTTCAAGATATTCAGCGCGGCATAGAGCGTCGTCGTCTTGCCGCTGCCTGTCGGCCCGGTGACCAGCATTGCTCCATAAGGCTTGGTGAACGAGGCTTTAAACCGGTTGAGACAATCGTTCGTGAACCCGAGGTCGTTTAAGTCCATCAGGATGGCTTCTTTGCCCAACAGCCGCAAGACTATCTTCTCTCCATAGATGGTCGGCAAGGTCGCGACCCGAAAATCGCAAGCCATGCCTTCGACGACCACCCCGAACCGCCCGTCTTGCGGAACCCGCTTTTCAGCAATATCCATAGTAGCCATGATCTTTATCCGGGAGACGATGCCGTTTTGGACCTTCTTCGGCGAACGCATCATTTCATGAAGGACCCCATCTATCCTGAAGCGGATGCGCACATCCTTATCTTGGGGCTCTATGTGGATATCGTTGGCGCGGTTACGGACGGCTTCAGTTAGAATCAGGTTTACGAGCTTAACGACCGGGGCCTGTTCGAGTTCGCGGTCTTCTTCGCCGCCTGCCTTAGGCCGGCCGGTCTCCATCTCCCCGGCGACCGATTCCATCATTTGCTCGACGTCCGCGTCGTGACGAAGGTACTTATCGATAGCGGCGACAACATCGGTTTCGGTCGCGACGGCCGGTACGACCTGGCGACCGGTAATGATTTGAAGGTCGTCGATGGCCAGAACGTTGGCCGGATCGGTCATGGCCACGACCAACTTCTCGCCGTCCAGAGAGACCGGAATGACTTTATACCGCAGCGCCAGTTCCTCTTCTATAAGGGTGGCGGCGTTTATATCGACATCAAAATTTCCTAGATCGAGTAGCTCCAACTGGAGAGTGTCCGCAACTGTGGCGGCGACATCTTTTTCGGAGACAAAGCCGAGTTCTTCGAGGACCCGGAAGAAGCTCTTTCCGTTCTCAGCGGCTTTGGCTTCACCGAGTTGTTCCCGGGTTATCAATTTTGTGTCTAATAGAATTCGTTCGAGTCGAGTGCTTGTTGGTGGCAATTATCTCCTCAGTCCCGCGTTCCTTTAGCTCCGCCCGCAAAGCCGCCGCCATCTCCGCTATCGGCGCCGCCAGGCCTGTCCAGATCGTAAAAGCCGCGGCGCCCTGATGAAGGAGCATGCCGGTGCCGTTAACCGCTGCGGCCCCTCTGGTCTTTGCCAGCCTTAAGAATTCCGTTTCCGCCGGCCAATAAATAACATCGTAGACTATCTGTCCGGACCGAATAAGATCGGGCGCCAGAGGTAAGCCGGGGTTCGCTGCCATGCCTACCGATGTCGCGTTGACGATCAAATCGCATTGTCGCGCTTCGACTGGTTTATCGATCTCCCCGATCGAAACGACGCAACCCGCGTAGCGAGACCTTATCAGTCCAACTATTATTTCGGCTTTTTCGACGGTGCGGTTGAGTATTTTTATTTTGGCCGCTCCCGCTCCCGCTAAAGCCATCGCGATGGATTTAGCCGCTCCTCCGGCCCCGACGATCAAGACGCTTTTTCCGGCCGCATCAAAAGCCGCCTCGCTTTTCAAGCTGCGGAGAAAGCCTTGCCCGTCGGTATTGTGTCCGATAGACCGGCCGTCTTTGAACTCGACCGCGTTGACGGCTTTGATAAGGGCCGCCGATTCATCCACCTCATCCACCAGGGTAAACACCTCTTGCTTGTGAGGCATCGTCACATTCAGACCCCGGCAACCCGCCGCCGCCAAGCCGGCAAAGCAAGTGGCCAACCGGCCCGGAGGGACCTTAAAAGGAATGTAGACCCAATCTAAGCCCGCGTGCTGAAAAGCCGCGTTCTGAAAGGAAGGCGAGAGCGTATGCTCGATCGGATAACCGATTATGCCGGTGAATGATGTCGCCCCGTTTATCCGCACTTATCTTACCTCGAAATTATCAAACCGCTTTTTGCCAATGGCCCGCGACCAACAGCCGGCCGGACAACCGCTTTAGTAAAAACCGCTCCAAGACCCGGAGCGCTCTGGTGTGAGCCAGGTCGACTTCGCTTATCGGCGCCACCAGGATGGTCTTTATGCCGACTCTATTCCCGCCCAGCACATCTGTAAAGAGTTGGTCCCCGATAATCGCGGTAGCGGCGGCGGGGGCGCCCAACCTGTCGATAGCGATTTTGTACGCCGCCCCGAGCGGCTTGGCCGCCGGCGCCAATAAGGGCAGGTCAAGATGGCGGGCTATCTGCTTGACCCTGTCTGTCCAGTTGTTGGAAACCACAAGCAGCTTGATGCCGCCGGCCCGGAGCCCCCCGACCCACAGACGCAGTTTCCCATCCGGCAGACGTTCCCCTCTGGCCATGATGGTATTGTCGACATCGATGATGACGGCTTTGATATTCTTATCCGCCAGCCAATGACCGTCGATGTCGTATATCGAGTCGGCAAAATAATCGGGCTTAAAGTTGGCTAGGAGTCCCGTTTTAGGGCCAAATAGGCGCGAAGTCACAGACCGGCCCGCCGTTTGGCTGCCAGGAATTCATTATAGTTATTTGTGAACGCATGATGTCCGTCCGGAGACATCAAGACAAAGTATATATAGTCGACCGGCGCCGGCGCGAGCGCGGCCTTGATCGAATCGATGCCGGGGCTGGATATCGGGCCGGGCGGAAGCCCGGTCTGCTGGTAGGTGTTGTACGGGGAGGCGATTTTCAGGTCCTTGTCGGTTAAGACCGCCTTCTGTTCGGGCAAAAGATACTGGACCGTCGAACAGAGCTGCAGAGGCATCCCTTTTGCCAGGCGGTTGTAGATCACCGCCGCCACCAAGGGACGCTCTTCCGGCAGTCGGGCTTCTCTTTCTATCAAGGAAGCGACAGTGACGATCTGGTGCTTCGTCAGATTTTTGCCCTTGGCAAAAGTCCAATCGATAGACGCGGTTTCGAGCTTAAACTGATCGATCATCCTTGAGATTATCGCTCTTGGATGCGCCCGCCGCTCGAATTGATAGGTCTTGGGGAAGAGATATCCTTCAACCGTAGTGAGTTCCGGCGGCAACTCATCGGGGCGCACTTGCCCCACGCCTTGCCCGCGAATGAATTCGTAAAAATCAGCCGGCGGCCGCTTGGTCTTGGCTGCTAAACGCTCGGCGATCTGTTTGGCTGTAAAGCCTTCGGGAATGATCACGCCGATCAGCTCTACCGCCCGCGCCTTGGTCAATTCTTTAAGTATCCGGTAATAGGTCAGCCCGGTCTTAAGTCGGTAACGGCCCGGCTGCAGTTTAGCTTCGGTTTGGGTCACACCGGCGTAGACGCGAAAAGTGTAGGCATTGGAAATAACGCCTTTCTTCGCCAATAAATCGGCTATTTGGGCGGTGTTTTGCCCGCGCACAATGGTAACATCTATAATCCGGCTCGGTGGTTGAGCGCGGCCAAAAGTAAAGTAAGCACTGCCGCCCAGAACGACAAAGAGTACTGCCCACAATAGGGCTTTTGCCAGAAAAGAGCGGATTTTGCCTCGGCCCGGCTTAGCTTGCTTTAGCGCGTGTCTGCCTATATCTAAGCCCTCCTGGCCCTTCTGTCCAGGTAACTTTGTAATATCAAAGCGGCCGCCACCTTATCGATGGCCCCTTTGGCTTTTTGACCTCGGACTCCCATCTGCGCCAACCATGTTTTTGCTTCTTTGGAGGACAATCGCTCGTCATATCGGTCTACCGGCACAGGGAAAACCCTTTTCAACGTCTTGATGAAATCTTCCACCACCGCCGCCTGCGGCCCCACTTTCCCCGACAATGTCCGGGGATAGCCGATGACTATTCTCTCTATTTCATAATCGTCCATGAGCCTGGCCAGCCCGGCCAGACCATCTTGACCTTTAAGTCGCTCGATAACGGCGACTGGTTGGGCCAAGGTAGCCGTTGGATCGCTAACCGCTACGCCTAATCTTTTCTGCCCGTAGTCGATTGCCATGATTCTACCGCTCATCATGCCTCTTCGCTAATAGATTGCTTTATCCCGATCAAATCGTTCATGAACTTTCTCGCTTCCGCCAGAGCCTTATCGATGTTGGCGGGTTCCTTCCCGCCTGCTTGCGCTAACTCAGCCTTGCCGCCGCCGCCGCCGCCGATTATAGGGGCGACTCTTTTTATCATCGAACCGGCATTAAAGCCCGTCTCGACCAGCGCCGGTGTGGCCGCGGCCAGAATAAGCGCTTTTCCGCCTGTCGCCGAAGCCAGGACCACAGCGACTTTTTCAGCTTTGGCCCGCAGCCGATCCGCCATCATCCGCAATGAATCCGCGTCCGCGTCTCTCACCTGACCGGCGTAGAAGTGGACCCCGTCAAGCTTTTCCCCCCGCGCGGCGATGCGCTCGGCTTCACCGCCGAATTTTTCGTCCCGCAGCCTGGATACTTCCAGTTCCAGCTGCTCCAATCGGCCCACAAGCGCTTCCGTTGCCTGGACTTCCTGGCCGGGCGCCGCCTTTACCAGCTCGGAAAGCCTGGCGACGATCCCCTCCCGGCCGCTTAGGTACTTTAGAAACTCATCGCCCGTGACCGCCTCGATGCGCCTGGTGTTGGCGCCGATACCGAACTCGCCGAGCACCTTCACATAGCCGACCTCGCTCGTATTGTGAGCATGGACTCCGCCGCACAGTTCCTTGCTGAAGCCCCCGACCTCGACAAGCCTCACAAACCGGCCGTATTTGTCGGCAAAGAAAGCCAGCGCCCCGGCCTCCCTCGCATAATCGATCGTCGTCTCGAAGGCGCGGACAGGTTGATTCTGGATTATCTTCTCATTGACCAGGCGCTCTATTTCTCGAAGCTGTTCGTCCGTCAACGGTTCGTGATGGCTGAAGTCGAACCGCAACCGTTCGGCTTCGACTAAAGAGCCGGCCTGCTTGACATGTTCTCCCAGGACCGTACGGAGCGCCCAGTGAAGGAGGTGGGTGGCCGTATGGTTGCGCGCGATAGACGTGCGGCGCCGTAAATCAAGCGTGGCTGTGGCCGTTTGGCCCAGCTTTACCTCGCCTTCCACTACCTCTCCACGATGAGAAATAAGATCGGCAACCGGCGCGGTCGCACCGAGGATCTTTATCGTTCCGGTCGCGGTGGCAATAGTCCCCGAATCCCCCGTCTGACCGCCTTTTTCAGCATAGAACGGGGTTTTGTTTAAAAAGACCTCGATCTTGTCGCCCTTAGCGGCATCCATCCGTATATGGTCCCCATCGGCTAATGCCAATATCTTCACTTCCGCCGTTTCGATCTCATAGCCGACAAACTCACTTGCTCCGATCTGTTCTTTTATCTGATGATAAATATTGCTTATATACATCTGTGCGTGGCCGCCGCCCGCATTAGCGCGCGCCCTGACCCGCTGGCCTTCCATCAGCGCCTCAAAACCGGCCCCGTCGATAACGAGTTCGGACTCAGCCGCTATCTCTTCGGTCAATTCAAGCGGAAAACCGTAAGTGTCATAGAGCTTGAAGGCCGCGTCGGCCGGCAATTCCAGCCCCCCGGCAGTCTTAATTTTCTCGATCGTCTCCGCCAGGATAGCGAGCCCCTGGCGCAGGGTGTGGCCGAACCGCTCTTCTTCGCGAGCGGCAATGGTCTTGATGAATTCAAGGTTTTCGCCGATTTCGCCATAGTAACCGGACATAATGGCGGAGATCTCATCGATCAACGGGCCGAGAAATCCGGTCTCGATGCCGAGCAACCGCCCGTGTCGGACCGCCCGGCGAATAAGCCGCCGCAGGATATAACCGCGTCCGTCATTGCCGGGCAAGATGCCGTCGCCGATCATGAAGGTAATGGCCCGGGAATGGTCGGCGATTATTTTTAATGAGATATCGGTCTTGATCTGTGCGCCATATTCGACGCCCGCCAGCCCGCAGGCCGCTTTTATAACCGGAAATATCAAATCGGTCTCGTAATTGTTATGGACCCCTTGCAAAACGGAGGTTAGGCGCTCAAGCCCCATGCCGGTATCGATATTTTTCTTCGGCAGCGGATGGAGCTCGCCGTTTTTATCCCGGTTATACTGCATGAAAACCAGGTTCCAAATCTCAAGATACCTGTCACAATCACAACCCGGCGCGCAGGTAGGCTTGGCGCAACCAAGTTCCGGCCCTTGATCGAAATGAATCTCGGACGAGGGCCCGCACGGTCCTGTCGGCCCGGCCGACCAGAAGTTATCTTTTTCGCCCAGCCGGACTATCCGCTCGGCCGGCAGGCCCACCGATTCGCGCCAGATATCCGCGGCTTCGTCGTCGGAAGTAAAAACAGTCGCCCAAAGGCGGTCCCGATCGAGTTTGTAAACCTTGGTCAGCAACTCCCAGGCCCAGGTGATCGCTTCTTTTTTATAATAGTCGCCAAAAGAGAAGTTGCCCAGCATCTCAAAGAAGGACAGGTGCCTGCCTGTTCGGCCGATCATCTCGATATCCGTCGTGCGGACGCATTTTTGGACGCTGGCCGCCCGGGTATAGTCGACCTCGACCTTCCCCAGAAAAACCGGCTTAAACGGGACCATGCCCGCGCCTGTGAGCAGCATAGTCGGGTCGGCGGGCACCAGTGAAGCGCTGAGCGCGATGTGATGGCGCTCAGCCCGGAAGAATTCTAGAAACTTCTGCCTTATTTCGGAGCTTTTCATAGAAGTTATAGCTTAAGCCTCGTCAGTCAGTTCGACCGGTCGCGCGTAGACATAGTGGAGCAAGAGGGCCTTGGCCACAGCGGCGACGGGGATAGCCATCAGCATCCCCAGAAAACCAAATAAAGTGCCGCCGATGAGCAGCGAGAATATGACCACGACGGGATGCAGGTTCACGGCGTGCCTCATAATCGTCGGTGAGATTATCGCGCCGTCTATTTGTTGAATAACTATCATACCTATAACCACGATCACGGCTAATCGGGGCGATTCAAACAGTGCGATTATCGCGGCGATCGCCCCCCCAATGACCGGCCCGAAATATGGGATTATGTTTAAAACCCCGGCCAACAGCCCTAATAATATAGCAAAATTGACCCCGAAAGCGAGCAAAAATATGCCGATAGTTGTGCCGACCACCAGAGATACCAGAATCTGCCCTCTCAAGAATCCGCCGACGGCAAAGTCGATCTCTTTTAAGACATGGAGTATTTCATCCCGATAGCGCTTTGGGAAGAGCCCGACCATGGTCTCCTTGATAACCGGGAGATCCTTTAAAATATAAAAAGCGATTATCGGCGCCAGGACCAGGTTGAGAAGACCGCCAAAAACTCCCGCGGTCGTTTCCGGAAGTCCGGAGAAGACTTGAAAAACTTGCGTGCGGGAACGGGCGCCGATTTCCGCCAATATCGGCTCGATGCCCTTTGGCACGTCGATCTTGTAGAAAGCGATCCTGGCTTGGGAAAAATAGCCCAACCCGACCTTGAGATACTTTGGAAAATGCGTCGCCAGTTCCCTGACTTGAACAATGAAGACCGGCAACAAAAAGATAACGGTAACCGCCAAGACCAGAAAGACCAATAGATAGACCAGGGAAACAGCCAGGATTCTCGGGACTTTTTTACTTACTAACAGGGAAACCAGCGGTCGCAAGAGGTAGACTATGATCCCGGCATAAATAAAAGGCGGCAACACCCCGCGTATCTCGTAGACAAGCAGGAACAATAGAGCGGTCAGAAAAATTCCGCCGATTATTGCCGCAAACAGAACGGCAGCCTGCCGGGACCGCTCACTATTTTCATTCAAGGTAGTTTTCACGTCTAGTCTTCGTTTAAGAGCATCTTTTGGCGCAGAATCTGTAGCGTCCGCCGCAAGAGCCGCGATACATGCATTTGCGAGATGTCAAGTTCCGTCGCGATCTCCGTCTGAGTAAGCCCGCGAAAGAACCTTAAGTATAATATCTTTTGCTCTTGCGGGGTCAAGTCTTTTAAGGCCGCGGCCAGACTAGCCCTATCTTCAAGACCGGCAAGGTGTTTATCGTCCTCACCGATATATTCAAGCAATGAGAAGTTCTCTCCGGATTCCGACGACAGATCGCCGTCGAGAGAGATAAAGTTATAGGCCTCGCTCGTCTCCATCGCTTCGATCACTTCTTCAGGGGTCACGCCGACCTTCGCCGCGATCTCATTGATCGTGGGCGTCCGCCGCAGTTCCTGTGTCAGGTTGCTGACAATCTGACTTACCTGCAAATTCAGCTCTTGCAAACGTCTCGGGACCCGGATAGCCCAACCCTTGTCGCGAAAATAGCGCTTTAGCTCACCGACGATCGTCGGGGTGGCGTAAGTAGTGAACTCCACCTCCCGACCGGTATCGAACCGATCTATGGCTTTAATCAGACCGATTGTCCCCACTTGTATCAGGTCCTCAAGCGGTTCCCCGCGGCTCTTGAACCGCCTGGCCAAGTACTCGACCAGGTTGATATACATCCTGACCAACTCATCGCGGACCTCGGGATCGTTTCCGGCCCGGTAGCGCGCGAACAGCTCGTATGTCTTGGCCCTGTCCCAGACCAGTGACCGGTTTTGCCCGTGCTCAGGCAATAGCCTTCCCCCTAAACATATTTAGTCAAACGCAGGCCGAATTCCCCGTCCGTCCGGTCTACCTGCATCTCATCTACGACCGCGTCCAGAATGAAGTTTCCAAACGTCTCCGGCGATTTCTCACCGGCCGCTCCGGATCCCCCAAGGCTTGTTAAATCGATCTGCAGCCGATCGGCCTGGATTTCAAAGGCAACCTTCAATCGACCCGGCAGATTGCGGTCCATGACCATCAGGTAAGCTTCCTCCACCGCTATTTTCAAATCGTCCACCGCATCCAGATTGAAATTCATCCGGGAAGCGATGCCGGAGACCATCAACCGTAAGAGACGGGCAAACTCCTTCTCAACCGGTAGCTCAATCTCGATTCGGCCCTCATTTTCTACCAAATACCAAAACATCTCCTTTAGTTGGACCCCGTTTCATACGACCTGACCCCATTCCTAGCCCTTGCGCCCGACCAGATTGGAGAGCGTCGTCCGGGCTCCAGCCGCCAGACCGGCCAACCTGATGACGGGCGAAGCTACCACCCGTTGGACCAAGCTGGTCGTATTCTGCACCCTGGTACTGACATCGTGAAACGAGGTAACGATATCCTCGACCCTATCCAGCTCAGAATTTACCCCATCTAGCGTAAGTTGAAGCTTAATTAAAATGGAGGGAAGCTCTCGGTTGACATTTTGCAGGGTGGCATCAAGAGTGGAAAGGGTGCGATGCATCTGCATCAGCACATAAATTATGGAACCGATCAACGCCAAAAGGCCAATAGTCACTAATAACTGTAAGGCCAGGTACAAACTCACGGCACGCCTCCTTGAGAAGCGGCCGAAAACTCCGTCTGCTGCGTTATCCTCCGCCTCAGTTCGGTCACGTAATCGCACATACGCTCCCTCACCTCAGCGTTCGTCTGCCTTGCATCCGGGGCTTTGGGCCGCTTCTCCCAATTTTGACCGGCCCCACAAGGTTTTCGGCCGGGCTCCTTGATGGCTGGCTCGGGGACAACTTTAACATACGCAACTAGCGATTGCTATTCTTCTATTTGGCCTCTTGTTTAGCCCTATAGTCGTCGATCGCCAGGTGCAGGGCATCGGCCGCCAAATTGGAACAGTGCATTTTTTGCGGCGGCAGGCCGTCCAGAGCATCGGCGACAGCTTTGTTCGAGATGGCCAACGCCTCATCGATGCTCTTGCCGATAACCAGCTCGGTGACCATGCTTGAAGTCGCCACAGCGGCGCCGCAGCCAAAAGTCTTAAACTTTACGTCGCTTATCTTGTCGTCCTCGACTTTTATGGTCAGCTTCATGACGTCCCCGCAGACCGGATTGCCGACCTGGCCGACACCATCGGGGTTTTCTATCTCTCCGACGTTGCGCGGATTACTGAAATGGTCCATGACTTTTTCGCTATACATATTAAATTCCTCCTATCAATGATCCGGGGAACGTTCAATCACCGTGCTCGACCATGAACGTCTCAGCCGTCGCTTCAGAGCTAAACGGCGACATCCGGCGCAAGCGGGTAACTATGCCGGGCAGCACCTCTATAAGCTTGTCGACCTCCGCCTCAGTTGTCGCCCGCCCCATCGTGATCCGCAAGGACCCGTGGGCGTCGACCGCCGAATAGCCCATGGCTAAGATGACGTGCGACGGCTCAAGCGAGTTTGAGGCGCAGGCCGAACCGCTTGAAGCGGCGATGCCCATCATATCGAGATGCAGAATGAGAGATTCGCCCTCGATATGCTTGAACGAAAAACAAGCGTTGCCGGGTAAGCGCCGGACCGGGTCTCCCAGGTAAGTTACCTCATCGACCGTGTTTAGAACGCCTTTAACCAAACGCTCTCTTAAGACCGCCAGACGCGCGGCCTTCCGGGCGCGGTCGGCTTCGGCAATCTGGAGGGCTTTGCCCAGGCCGATGATTCCGGGAACGTTCTGCGTCCCCGAGCGCTTGCCCCTTTCCTGACCGCCGCCGTGGATTATCGGATCCAGCCTTGTGCCTTGGCGAACATAGAGAGCCCCGACCCCTTTTGGCCCGTGAAACTTATGGCCCGAGACAGCCAGAAGATCGACGCCCAGGTCGTTGACTTTAACCGGAATGTTGCCGATAGCCTGGACCGCGTCGGTGTGCAAAACGATCCCCCGTTCCCTGGTATGACGGCTTATCTCCCCAACCGGTTGCACGGTGCCGACCACGTTGTTGGCCAGCATGACACTGACCAGAATAGTTTTATCGGTGAGGGCGGCGACCACGTCCTCCGGGTCGGCGATACCGCTCTTGTCGACCGGCACATAAGTGACTTCAAAACCCTGTTTTTCTAAATGGCGAAGCGGCTCGAGCACCGCCGGATGCTCTATAGCCAGCGCGACTATATGATTGCCGCGCTTGCGCTTAGCCAGGGCTACGCCCTTTATCGCCAGATTGTCGGCTTCAGTGCCGCTGCCGGTAAAGATTATCTCTTTGCCGTCTCCGGCGCCTAACAGATCGGCTACCAGCTGCCTGGCGGCTTCAAGCGCCTCTCGAGAGCGCTGCCCCGTCTGGTACAGACTGGACGGGTTGCCGTAATAATCAGTGAAGAAAGGGAACATCGCCTCGACGACTTCCGGCAAGACAGGCGTCGTGGCGCTGTGATCGAAGTAAATCTCATTCATGTACGGACTCTCCTACAAGGTCTTGCAGATAGATTTCGCCTAAAGCCTCGGAAATCGACTGCTCGATACGGTCGAGAACGGACCGGGTGGAGCAACCGTCCTGACGCGCGCAGCCGGATCCGCATCGGGCCGGCGACAGCGTCCCCTCGAGTATCTCGAGCACCCGCCCGACTGTTATCTGATCGGGCGCGCTCGTCAAACGGTAACCGCCATAAGGACCGCGGGTAGATTGAAGCAACCCGGCGCGCCTCAGGTCCGCCATTATCTGCTCTAAAAAAGTCTCGGGAATAGCTTCGCGCTCAGCCAGCTCTTTGATGGAGACGACCTCATCAAAATCTCGGGCTAAGGCGATCATCGCCCGTATACCATATTCGGTCCGTTGAGAGACGCGCATAACCGTCTATTCCCTTATCCTTACTATTTTAGTCAGGTTTGAAAATATTAGCATCTTGAAGACTGGCGGTCAAGAAATTGGGGGCAGATTACCAGATAAATAACAAGTAGTAGACGCCTATGCCGGTGACGGCGGCCCCGGCAAAGCATAACAAAGCGATCTTGCCGCTGCCCTTGTGGGCCGGACGGTCGGCACCTGACAGGCTGTAGCCGTTCGGCCCGATCTTAGCCGTATGCCGGCCTAGTTGCACGGTCTGCCAGCCAAAGTATAAGGCCCCGACCGCGAAGGCGGAGTGGACTAAACCCAGCGTCCAGTAACCGTAGTAGACCCATGAAGTGGGATCGCGAAATTTCAGGATCAGCCCTTCCGATAACACATGGATAATGTAAATGACCACATAAGCGCAGACCGCGCTATATAAGGTAAGCATGATCACGCGGTGGACCGACCCCTTATGATTGCGGGCCATGAAATAGCCGGCGGTAAAAAGCGGTATCAATAAGACAACGATGATTACCAGCAAATCCGACAAAAAAGTGCCGCGGGTCCCTAAAAATCCTGTTCTTAAAAAAGCCAACTCATCCCCTCCAGGTTATAACAGTATTCACTGTAACAACTGGACTTTACCAGCTTCTCGGTATAGAATCAAGTCACCGATTACATTCTAAGCCGGGAGGTTGCATGGCGCTTGGTCAAAAAGTCTTAACCACAGCCAAAGCTTTAAGTGACGCGACCAGGTTTGCCATCTATCAATACCTGCATAATCACACAGGCAAAGGCGTTACAGTCGATAAGCTGGCGCGCCATTTCGACCTGCATCCTAACGCTGTCCGCCTGCACATGGGCAAGCTGGAACAAGCCGGGCTGGCGATGTCGGCCGCCGCTAAATCGGCTCCCGGCGGGGGCCGCCCGAGACGCGAATACAGAGCCGGGCTCCAACCGGTCGAGATAATGCTCCCCTACCGCAACTTCCGCCTCCTGGCCCAGCTGCTGGCCGGATTGGCCAAAGAAACCGGCCTGTCGGCGGGACAGATCGAAGGATTTGGCGAGAGTTGGGGTAAGTCGCTCGCCGCCGCTTTGCCGGATGGACCATATACACAGAGCGAGCTCTTAGATATAATCCTGCGCCAGCTAAAGCGTTGGGGATTGGGCTCGATCGCCGGTCCGCAGGGTGAGGAGCCTTCGGTTTTAGTCATTAACAGCTGTGTCTTTAAGGAGGTGGCCGAGGACTTCCCCGGCATCATCTGCACCCTGGTCCACAGCGTCCTGACCGGCATGGTCGGCGCCTTGGCCCCGCGGCAGGAATGCCTGGTTGAAAACGGGATTTCCCGCGGCGAGTCCAGCTGCCGCGTGCTAATACAAAAAAAATAGGGGCACGGCGGACCGTGCCCCTACCTGCTTCCGACTTTATCTCCCGACCGCCACCGCGTCGATATCGAACAATGGCCGCCCGGACGTGGCTTGATTGGTTACCTCTATCGTATGCGTGCCGCTCGACGGCCAGCTGACGGAGAAGACCTTCCGCCGAAATCTTAGGGTAGACGCCAGAGCGTCGATTGTTTTAGGCGCCTTATGATCGACACTGATATCCGCCTTAGACCGGTTCGGTCCCTTCGTCGATATCAAAGCAAAACTATTCCCCGTGACCTTATAAGTCATCTTGTCGCCGGCATGCGTCGAGTACCTTATCGTTCCGAGATAGAAACCGGAAGACGCTTTGGAGTAGACGGACGAGAAGCCCGACCGCTTGACCGCTAAACCCCATTGATCGTAAGGGACGGTCGTCTTGGAGACCGCGGACCACGGACCGACATTACCGGCATTGTCTCGAGCTCTGGCCCGATAATAATAGGTCTCGCCGGCCGCGCCGTTAAATATAGCTTTCTCAGTCAAGGTTCTTGTCTTGTAATCCGTCCAGGTCCCGGCCGCGCCGACTTTATACTGGACGTCGGTGCCCGCGAGACCGGATGACAGCGCCCGATCGACGCTGGACCAGCCGATGACAAACTTCCTGGTCTTGGAGATATTAGTCGATAATTCCGGCGATGCCATGACCGACAACGGCGCCACTGTATCGAGAGTAATATCGTCATAGACTGCCGCCGATATGCCGCCCGCCGCATCTTTGAATTGAGCGTAGACGCGCTTCGGCCCGTCGCCGGCGGTTATGCTCCAAGGCGCTGAGGCGGCCACGGCCTGCCAGGCCGACCAGGTCACCCCGTTATTAGAGAATCTCATCTTGTCGACCCCGGTTCCGGCCGGGCCGTCATCAGCCGTTAAATTAAGAGCCACGGCGGTAGAGCTCGCATTGGCGCCGCCGGCATTTACGACCAACGTGCCGGTGGGCGGAGTTGCATCTATAAGGAATGGCCCAAGATGAACGGTTGAAGTCCAGTTTCCGGCCGCGTCTCTTGTCCGCAGGTTGAACCACCAGGCACCGTCAGCCAGAGCCGGGCTGGTGACCGCGGTCTGCGAGGCCGGAATGCCGACGATCGCGGGCGGTGTTTCCGTGGTGTTTTTCCATGAAACGGCGTAGCCCGCCAACCCGGATACCGCATCGGTGGCTCCAGCGAGGCCAATGTCTATTGTGTTGTCGTTAGAAATAGTGCCGGTAGTATGGCTCGAGCCGGCAGCAACCGGGTCGATCGGCAAACCGGTGTCGACTTTAAACTTCTGATTCCTGACCGCTTCAGTCGTGCCGGTAACCGCCGAGTAAAAGTAGAGCGTGCGCTCGCCTGAAGGCGGCTGGAGAGCGCCTGTATAGATGGTTGCCGGAGCTGTACTGTCCCAATCGTAATATGAGGTCGCGTTCGACAGGCTCGGTCCGATCGAAACGGTCGGCGTTGTCACATACCAATCGTTTTGCCCATCGGGGACCTCCGGGTAGACGGTTAAGGAAGTTTCAAGCATAAGAGCTTTAAGGCTTTTATATATATTTATCAAGCCGTACCCGAACTTCGAATCTTTACCGGCATCGCCAATGTCCGTTGCGCCTTTTTCCAAGGCTTTTTCGACTTGGAGAAAGTTGAGACCCGGCTCTTTCGATAAGATAAGGGCCGCGGCGCCGGAAACAAAGGCCGAGGCCATTGACGAACCATTCATGTATGCATAGTTCAGGGACGCTCCCTCACCGGACACTCTCGCCGGATAGGTCGGGACCGTGGTGTAGATATTTTCTCCGGGCGCCGCAAAATCAATGAAATCGCGTGCCCGCGCCCTCGCAGCCTGTTGGGCATCGGCCTTTATGGCGCTGACCGAGATGACATCATCATAGCCGGGATAGAATTCCGAATCCCCTTCTTCGCCGGCGGCTGCGACAACGGTCGCCCCGTTGCCGACGGCGTAGTAGACGGCCAGTTGCTCGACGAAAGAGTACTCGCTCGGGTCATAGGTCTGACTTAAATTGATCACTTTTGCGCCGTTATCGACGGCGTAGTAAATTCCGTTCAATACCCCGCCGAGCAAAACAACGCCTTCATCCCCCGCTTTGATCGACATAATGCGAGCCCCGGGCGCCGTCGCGGCCACGCCGATGCCATTGTTGGTAGCCGCGGCGATCACTCCGGCAACCGCGGTGCCGTGACCGTCATCGTCATGAGGAACACCGTTCTCGTTTGTCTCAAAAGCCAGGTCGCGGTTGGGAAACGGCAGCCAATTGCCGCCGATCTGCCAATGCGCCATACCCTCTTTGTACTTGTCCGAGTCCGCCTTCTTGGCCGGGTTGGGATAGCGATTATCAGAAATGACGTAATGGTTGGTCGCGCTGCTCTCGGCGGTGCTTAAGATCAGATAATAGGTCTTGCTTTTTGCCAAGGTGATTGGTGGACTCAGGAACGTGCCCACCCATGCCGGCGCATCGGTAGTCACCATTGACGCGCTAATGGTCCCTGTGCTGATATCCGGTCCGCTTAGCTGATCGCGTACCGAAACCAGGATATCCGAGGGCGGAGCCGTCGTGTCCGTTGTAGCATCGGTCCGCGCCAAGCTGAAGCCGGCGCTATAGAGTTCCTGACCCGTGCCCGTTATCGATTGCGCGATTCGATAAGGCAAGTTGCCGAACGGCGAGGTCGTATCGGTTGTGCCTAACGATATCCCCGCAAAATTATAACCGTTGAAATCATCGATATAGGAATTGCCGTCATCGTCAAGGCCATTGTCCGGAATCTCGCCGGGGTTTTGCCAGAGCTTGGCGGCAAGATCCGGATGATCGAGATCGACCCCGGTATCGATGACAGCTACGGTGACCGTGTTTGAAAAGCCGGCTTCGATATCCCAGGCTTCCGGCGCATTAATATCCACGCCCGGGGTGCCCGCGGTGCCGCTGGTTATCTGACCTGTATTTTGCAAACCCCACTGTTGGCTAAAACCGGGGTCGCTCGGCGCGCCGGCCAACTTGATTTTGTAATTAGGTTCGGCGGCGACAACCGCGTCTTCCCTTTTAAGCTTACGCGCGACAGCCCTCGGCGAATCCGCCGGCTCGATTTCATAAACATATATATCCTTATGGCCCTTCGGACCTATCCGGTCAATAACCCTGCCGAGGCGGCCAACCCTCTCGGCCTTAGCTATCTCAACACTGGAAACTCCAGGCCGAAATTGAACGATGATCTCGCCCGGCGCATAACCTAAGGCGCGCGAGGATTTATCGAGCTGAGCCCGGGGCGCACCAATGCGATGGACCGAGCCAAATATCATGAGGGCCAGGGCGACGACTGAAAGCAAAAGTAAGAACTGTGAACGTTTCCGCATTTTTCCCCCTTGAGAACCTAAGGACCTGGCTTGCTTAACCAGCTTCTATTCGCAAAAAAGCCAAGACAACTTGGCTTTTTAAGTATCGAACAACCTCGGAATAACCTTTAGTGCGTTTTGGGGACTGCTCAATTGTTTATCTTGGGCTTTAACTTGAGGGAAATCAAGCCTTTGGTTTCTTCATCGACCGCAGTTTTTCCAAGTGTTCGGCGATCTTTTTCTCCAGCCCCGAATTGGAGGGTCGATAATAGCGTTTGCCGACCAGATTGTCGGGCAGATATTGCTGATCAACCCATTTTCCGGTAAAGCCATGGGGATATTTATAGCCGCTGCCGCGGCCCAGCTTCTTGGCCCCCGGGTAATGCGAATCGCGCAGATGCGGCGGCACCTGCCCGATCTGTTCGGTCTTCAAATCGGCGGCTGCCCCATCGATGGCCTCGATGACGGCGTTGCTCTTGGCCGCCACCGAGAGATAGATGGCCGCCTGGGCGAGATTAAGACGGCATTCCGGCAGACCGACGAAGTGGACGGCTTGGGCGGCGGCCGTTGCCACCAGCAGTGCTTGCGGATCGGCGTTACCGATATCCTCGGACGCGAAGATGACCATCCGCCGGACGATGAACTTTGGGTCTTCACCGGCGTCCAGCATCAACGCCAGCCAATACAGGGCGGCATCGGGATCGGACCCTCTCATGCTCTTAATGAAAGCACTGACGACATCGTAATGACCGTCACCGGCTTTGTCGTAACCGATAACGCGCCCGCCCGCGACCTCCCGGGCAAGTTCCGAGGTGATCCGCATCGAATCGGGCGGGGCGAGACGGGCCGCGGTTTCAAGCGCGTTCAAAGCCCGCCTGGCATCGCCGCCGGCGATATCGGCGATAATGTCGACCGCTTTGGGGTCGCATTTATACCGGCCGCCCAGTCCCCTGGCTCTATCGGCCAAGGCTGCCTTGAGTATCTTCTTGATATCCGTGACGGTCAGCGGGTTTAGCGCGTAGATGCGGGCGCGGGAGATAAGCGGCGAATTGACCTCAAAATACGGGTTTTCGGTGGTGGCGCCGATCATGGTAATGATACCGTCTTCGACCGCCGGCAGCAGAGCGTCCTGCTGGCCTTTATTGAACCGGTGGATCTCGTCGAGAAAGAGAACGGTTTGAATACCCGCCGCTTTGGCGGCTATAGCCCGATCGATAACCGCCCGGACATCGCGCACGCCCGCCGAAACGGCCGATAATCGCTCGAACGCGGCTTTGGTGGTGGCGGCCACAACCGCGGCCAGGCTCGTCTTGCCGGAGCCGGCCGGACCGTAGAGAATAAAGGAATGGAGTTCGTCCGCTTCGATGGCGCCCCGCAAAGGCGTCCCCGGCCCGATGATGCCGGCGTGCCCGAAATATTCGTCAAGACTTGCAGGTCGCATGCGGCGGGCCAGCGGCGCCATATTCCGCATATCAGTCGTACAGCCTACTTACCGGACTCAAACTTGAGCGTGCCGGCACAGGTGTCGAAAACGCCCGAGTACTTACTGTACTCTTCGGACTGGGCCGTCCCGACAATAACGTAAGCTTTGAAGCCTTTGACGACTTCATAGAGCGCGTCCTTGATCTTCCGGCCGTTAAGGGTGTAGGAAAAGACCAGTTTCTTGCCGGCCCCGCCGTCAAGCGTGAAATCCCGGCGCTTGAGTTCTTTAAAGTCCGACATCGTGGCCTTCAGTCCGGCGACCGTTAGGTCCAAATATTCAGCGGAACTCAATTCGAGAGGCAACTCCTGGACGGCTATCCCGATATTCTCGGCAAACTGATCGCCGGCGCCGCTGGGCCCGCTGACGGCCCCGACAAACTGCAACCCACTGAATGTTGTATCTATCTTGGTCCAGCCTCCGGGAAATTCAATTGAATAGCCGGAAGCCGTGTTGAAATAGCGTCCCGACCCTGTCGTCTGGCCCCCGCTGCCGCTACTGCCGCTGCCGCTCGAGCTCCCTCCGCTCGATGGTTGAGACCCCGTGTTGGACCCGGTCGGCTGCGTACCGCCGGAGGAGACGGCGGGCGCCTCGCTGTTCAATGCGGACTGAGCTTGGTTGACAGCCGCCTGAAGCGCCAGCGCTGTTTTCTTGGTCTCTTCCGCGGCGTCGCGTTCTTTAGCGTCGTTAACAAATGTGAGGAACTTATCGCCCTCGAGAAAATCCTTTTTCTCATCGGCGAAGCCGATCGCGGCCGTGTTATTGGCGAGGACTTGATCTAAAGGTATGGGCGGCGCCTCCGGGGCTTTTTTGGCGAATACTACCGGCTCGGCGACGAAATCCGGTTCATTGACGCACCCGGCCAGCGTGATCGCCGCGAAAATAACTAGGCTGACGGCTAAGACTATCTTCTTCAACTTTACCTCGTTTTCACTCGCTCAAGGTCGGCTTCGCGCTTATTTATTCATGGCGTCGTAGACAGCTTGTTTAAGCACCTCGCTGTCGATGTAACCATTTTTCTCGAAGATTATCTCTTCCCCGCGATTGATAACCGCCAGATAGGGAACATAGCCGATGTCAAAATCCTGTTCCAGCTTTTTGATGTCGTTATTATCGTCCAGTTTCATCAGCAGATAGATGGCTCCGCCGCCGTAGTATTTATCGTCGACAAGGACTTTAACCTCTGCCAGCACATCCTGGCTGATCTCGTCTTCGCCATAAAAAAGAACCAGAACAGGTTGGTCCTTGCTTAAGGCGTCAAGAAAAAAGGCCGGCGTGGTCGTCTTTTTTTCGATAGCTCTGGGAACGATCCTTTCGGGAGTGCCGGCGGCCGGCGCCGGGGCGCCCGGGGTTACCGTGGTGGGGGCGGTTGCCGATGATTCCGATGAAGCGGTCGTGGTGTCGCCGCCCCCGCATCCGGCCAGAATCACTGCTAAAGATATTACAACTAATATTGCTGCGATTTTTTTCAACTTATCTCCTTAGGCCAAAATAATCGATGAGACCCTCGGGCCGACTGAATATACCATAGTCGCCGCCGCTTCTCAATTGTCAAGGCCTTGCCGAACCAGCCCCGCTAGACGGGTTTTATACGCAAATCTCTCAGCTGCGCCGGCGCCACCTCGTCCGGCGCCCCAGTCATCAGACAAGTCGCCGACTGAGTCTTCGGAAACGCTATCACGTCCCTGATAGACGCCCGGCCCTGGATCAGCATGACCAGCCGGTCAAGACCGAAAGCGACTCCGCCGTGCGGCGGCGCGCCGTACTCGAGCGCCTCCAGCAAAAAACCGAATTTTTCTTCCATTTCTTCGGCGTTAAGGCCGATCATCTTTAGAACTTTTTCCTGTAAAGCCCGCTGGTGGATGCGGAGCGTACCGCTGCCAAGCTCGACACCGTTCAGGACTAAGTCGTATGCTTGGGCCACCGCCTCCAGAGGCCGGTCGTCTAAGAGCGGCATCGATTCGGCTTTAGGCAGGGTAAAGGGATGGTGCTCGCTGTCGAGTCTTTTCTCCTCTTCGTTCCATTTGAAAAGAGGAAAATCGGTCACCCACAGGAAATTAAATGCGCGCGGCGCCGCCAGATTCAACCTTTGGGCCAACTCGGCCCGAAGAGCCCCTAAGATATTCTGAACCAGCTTGGTCGAGTCGGCAACGACGAAGACAATATCTCCATCGTGCGCTTTCAGGGCTTCCAGCATGGCCTTAGTCTCAGACTCGCTTAAGAATTTGGCGATGGGAGAGCGCACTTGACCGCCGGCCTCGACGGCGAACCAAGCCAACCCTTTGGCGCCGAGTCCGACCGCGAATTGGGTCAGTTCGTCGAAGTCCCGGCGGGTGAACGCTTCGGGAGGGCAGACTTTTAAGCCCCGGATGATACCGCCCTTGGCGACGGTATCGGCAAAGACTTTGAAATCGGTTGACGCGAAGACTTCGGTTAGGTCGTGGATTATCAGCTCGAAGCGGATGTCTGGTTTATCCGTGCCATAGCGGGCCGCGGCCTCGTGATGTGAGAGCCTGGGAAAAGGCGTCTTTATTTCGATATCGACCGCCGCGAATATCGACGCCATCAGGTCTTCGACCAGGTTGAGAATATCTTCCTGGGTCGCATACGACATCTCAATATCTATCTGCGTATATTCCGGTTGGCGGTCGGCCCTAAGGTCCTCGTCGCGAAAACACCGGGCCAGCTGGTAATAGCGCTCGATGCCGGCGACCATCAATATCTGCTTGAAAAGCTGGGGGGATTGCGGCAACGCAAAGAAGTGGCCGGCTTGCACGCGGCTGGGGACCAGAAAATCCCGAGCGCCCTCGGGCGTGCTTTTCGTCAATATCGGCGTATCGACATCCAAGAAACCCTTGGAGTTTAGAAACGCCCGGGCGGCCGACGCGACTTTATGCCTGGCGACAAAGTTGTCCAGGACAGAGGGGCGGCGGATATCCAGATACCGGTAGCGCAAGCGCAGGTTCTCATCGACATCGAGCGCATCGTCGATCTCGAACGGCGGCGTTTTTGAGGTATTCAGAATCTCAATGTCAGTCGCTCTTATCTCTATCTCGCCCGTGGCCAACGCGGGGTTAATGGTCCCGGCCGGTCGCTCCCCGACCCGACCCCGGACCGACAGGACATATTCCGGGCGTATCTTTTCAGCCAGCGCGAAAGCCTCCGGCGTTGACGGATCGACGACCGTCTGCACCAGGCCGGACCGATCGCGCAAATCTAGAAAGATGAGCCCGCCGTGGTCGCGCCGTTTCTGGACCCAGCCGGCCAAGATAACTTCCTTGTCCAGGTCGGTCCGCGTTAATCCGCCGCAAACATCGGTCCTGATTGAATATTCTAAGAGTTCTTTCATACTCACTTAAATCCTTTGCTTGCCGAAACCGACAGGTCGTTTAAAGGAACGTTTTTTTCTTCCCCGCTCGCCAGGTCCCTTACCTTTACTTCCCCTCCGGCCAACTCGTCCGGGCCGAAGACGGCCACCGACAGAGCCCCGCATTTATCCGCCAATTTCATCTGCGACTTTAAACTTCGGCCCATGTAGTCAAGCTCGACAGTCAGGCCCAGACGGCGCATCTCCACCGCTGTCTTAAAAGCTAGCGCCCTGTCTTTGTCTTCGATGACAGCGATAAAGACATCCGTCGACGGTATCGCTTCAAGGCTGTGGGCGCCGTCGGCCGGCAACGCCAGCATGAGACGCTCTATTCCGAGAGCAAATCCGACGGCCGGAGTCGGCCGGCCGCCGTAGTCGGCAACCAACCGGTCGTACCGGCCGCCGCCGCCAAGCGCATTCTGTGCCCCGAGAGCGGCGCTTTGTATCTCAAAGGTCGTGCGCGTGTAATAATCGAACCCCCGCACCAGCATCGGATCTACCTCAAACTCTATGCCGACCTCACCGAGGAGCGCGCCGACGGCGTTGAAATGCGCGCGGCAATCGCCGCAAAGGTTGTCTATCATCTTCGGCGCCTCAACCAAGGCCGCCTGACATCCCGGATTTTTGCAGTCGAAGACCCTCAAAGGGTTGAGCTGCAGGCGCTGACCGCAATCTTCACACAGGTCTTCGGCCTTACCGGCCAGCGCCGCCCGGAGCGTCTCCATATACGCGGGACGGCAGTTATCGTCGCCCATGCTGCCGATTTTCAGCGTCGCTTCATCTATCCCGACGGCTCTTAAATATTCGACCGCCAGCGCGATAGCTTCAGCATCGATGGCCGGCTCCGCCGAGCCCAGGGCCTCGACTCCAAGCTGCCAGAACTCCCGATAACGACCGGCTTGAGGGCGCTCGTAACGGAACATATTGGCAAAATAGTAGAGCTTTACCGGCAGGGTCCCGGCGCCAAGATTGTGTTCGATAAAGGCCCTAACGACAGGCGCGGTCGCCTCCGGACGCAGCGTCAGACTGCGCTCCCCCCTATCTATGAACGTATACATCTCCTTGCGGACGATATCGCTGGCCTCGCCGATACTGCGCGTAAAAAGAGCCGTCTCCTCAAAGGTGGGCGTGATAATGCGGCGGTATCGATATCGGCTGAAAACTTCCCCGGCCCGCCGGTCGAGCCAATGGACGACCGCGGCCCGCTCGGGCAGGTAGTCGGATGTCCCCCTGGGGGCCTTTATTTGCCGCGGCTTCTCTATTTTACCAGCCGCCCAATATGTAAGGGTTGTGTTCGCGTTCCCAGCCGACCGATGTCTTTGCCCCGTGCCCGGGAAATATATTTATCTCGTCCGGCAAGGTCAAGACCTTGGAGTGAATAGATTCATGGAGTTTGGCTTCGTCGCTGCCGGGCAAGTCGGTCCGACCGACGGACTCATAAAAGATCAGGTCGCCGGAGAATAGATTGTCGCCGATCAGTAACGATAGGCTTCCGGGCGTGTGGCCCGGCGTATGAATTACTTTTGCCTCTAGACCGCCGACCTTGATGATCTGCCCGTCGACCAGCACTTCATCGGCCCGGGTGCTGAATTCTTCCGCCGCCACCACCAACGAAAGATTTTGCATCGGGTCCCCGAGCAACTCGACTTCGTCCTTGTGGATAGAAACCCGAGCCCCGGTCTCTTTTGAGAGAGCCGGACCGCCGCCGACATGATCGAAATGCCCATGGGTGAGGACGATGGCGACGATTTGAACGTCATGTTTGGCGGCGGCGGACAGTATCTTCTCGGCGTCGCCGCCCGGGTCTATCACCAAGGCGTCGCCGCCGGTCGTCTTAGCGACAAGGTAGCAGTTCGCCTCCAGGTTGCCGACGGGAATGGTCTCGATTATCAACCGCTTTTCAACTCTTTTCTTTAGTCCGGGCTGTCGCTCATTTTAGCGCCAAATGTTTCTGCTTGCACTACCGGGCGCAGGCCCCGGCTTATGTAACGGCCCGGGTGGTCCGGTTAGGCAAGACACGGTACGCGTCAAAGACCGCCTCGATATGCTTGATAGTATTGATGATGTTGTTTAGATTGCGCAAGTTGCCTATCTCGAAAACAAATCTAAACACCGCTATCCTGTCTTTTCTGGTCGACACCGTCGCGGTCAGGATGTTTACTCCGGCGTCGCTCAAAACCGTACTGATATCGCTAAGTAATTTGGTCCTGTCAAGCGCTTCTACTTGGATCTCGACCTGATAAGTCGTCGGCTGCTTCTCGTCCCAAGACACCTCGAGTATCCGATCGGGATAGGCGTTTAGCGACTGCGCGTTCACACAATCGGCCCGGTGAACGGAGAGACCCCGGCCGCGCGTGACAAAGCCGATGATAGGGTCGCCCGGGACCGGGTGGCAACAATGGGCCAACCGTATCAACAGATCGTCGATGCCTTTGACCTTAACGCCCGTCGTTTTAGTATTGTCGACAAACGCAGGCGGCAATTTCGTCGGCAGCAGCGGGCCGGGCTCTTCCGTGTGGCGATTGAGTATCTTGATTATTTTAGCTGTGACTTGCTTGACGGATATCTTGCCGGAGCCGACCGCGGCCATCAGGGTTTCCGGTTTGGCGAAATTCATCTCCTTGGAAACTTGTCGCAACGCTTCGCTCTGGGCCGGACCGGCGACATTGACCCCTTGTTTGCGCAATGTCTTCTGGATAAGCTCACGGCCGAGTTGTTCGCTGTCTTCGCGGTTTTCCTTGCTGAACCACTGGCGTATCTTGTTGCGAGCCCGGGACGTCTTGGCGATAGAGAGCCAATCTTTGCTCGGCCCGACCGAAGTCTTGCTGGTCAGAATGTCGACGATATCGCCGACCTTTAGCCGGTATTCCAATGAGACAATCTGATCGTTGATCTTGGCGCCAACATAGTGATGGCCGACATCGGTATGAATGGCGTAAGCGAAATCCAGAGGCGTCGACCCGGCGCGCAGATTGATGACGTCGCCTTTGGGGGTGAAGACGAAAACCTCGTCTTCGAAAAGGTCTACTTTCAAACTTTCCATGAATTCGCGCGGGTCCTTTGTCTCGGTCTGCCAATCGACCATCTCGCGAAGCCAGGAAAATTGCCGGTCGCCTTCTCCGGGTTTGCCGCCTTCTTTATACCGCCAGTGGGCTGCGATACCGTATTCGGCCGTCTTGTGCATGGCATCGGTGCGTATCTGTATTTCAAACGGTTTGCCGGTCGGCCCGATGACCGTCGTGTGCAACGATTGGTACATATTGAATTTGGGCATCGCCACATAGTCCTTAAACCGCCCCGGTATCGGCCGCCAGAGCGAATGGACGACGCCCAGGACCGCGTAGCAATCGCGAACGCTGTCGACGATTATCCTGACCGCGGCCAGGTCGTAAATCTCATTCAGGTCTTTATCGCGCTTGATCATCTTCTGGTAGATGCTGTAGAGATGCTTGGTCCGCCCGCTTATCTGGCTGGTCACGCCTAGCTTTTCGATATCCGTCTTGATCTGCTCGATGACCTCCTGCAAAAAGCCTTCTCTCTGCTCCAGGGATTCGGCCAGCATTTTTTGCAGTTGATTGAATTTTTTCGGCTCAAGAGTGAAAAAGGCCAGGTCTTCCAGTTCCCATTTTAGCTGGAAGATACCTAAGCGATGCGCGAGGGGAGCGTATATCTCCAGGGTCTCGTTGGCCTTCTCTTTCTGCTTATCCGGCGACAAGTAGCAAATAGTGCGCATATTATGAAGGCGGTCCGCCAACTTTATCAAAATGACCCTGATGTCTTTGGCCATGGCCAGAAGCATCTTGCGCAGGTTTTCCGCTTGCTCTTCGGCGTAGGTCTTGAATTTGATGCGGCCGAGCTTAGTCACGCCGTCGATCAGATCGGCGACTTCATTGCCAAATTCCTGTTGGATATTGAAAAGCGAGACATTGGTATCCTCGATGACGTCATGTAAAAGGGCCGCGGCTATCGTAGTGGTGTCCATCTCCATATCGGCCAGGATGTCGGCCACCCCCAGGGGATGGGCGATGTAGGCTTCGCCGGACTTACGTTTTTGGAGTTCGTGAAGTTCGTGAGCGCGTTTAAATGCCCGGCGAATCAAAGCTACGTCGGCTTTAGGATTGTACGTTTTGACTTTGTCGACGAGAGCTTCAAGCTCTTCTTCAGGCATAAACCGTGCGCCACCTCTGGTATATTTAGATGCCGAATCCCGGATTCAACGCAACCTTGGATTCCTGCTTTCGCAGGAATGACATTTCAATATGTCATTCCGCATCCCCGATCATAGTCGAGGACATGCTTGATGCGAAATCTAGAGATTCCTGCTGCAGTTTACCCCCCGCATCCCCGATCGTAGTCGCGGACATGCTTGATGCGGGGCAGGAATGACACGTTCTGATCCTGCATCCTGCATCAGTAAATTATAGTCCGAATCGATTATTGGCAAAAGAGACGCGGCGGTGCCGTCATCGCCATGGCAATGAAACGGGAGGATTCGCGCTTTAGCAGCTCGGCCCGGCGCCATGCCGGCGAGACGTCAAGTTGGGTCTTAATGTCGCTGCCGACCACGATCAGCTTGCCGTCCTCGTCCTTGGTTACCAACCGTAGCTCGGCCAATATCTGGACCGCCAACGCCGCTAGATATCGCGTCGCCGGTTGATAGATTTCCGACCCCAACCCGCGGCGGCAGACCCCCGCGGCTTCGTCGATATTGAACGGCCCGTATTCGCGGAGCAATCTGTAAATGTCGGCCAACCGGCGCCTGTCCGGACAGAGAGAGTCCATGGTCCGCGCAGCCATCGACAGATCGTCCCGGTCGTAGAGGAGCCAGACAAGTTTTTTCGCCGGACCGTCGGCCCCCGTCGCGCATAAAGCTCTCATCGCCCAAGGAGAGAGAGGCGCCTGATATATGACCACGCGACCGGCTTCCTTAGGGGCTTGGCAAGTCACAGTAATATTGGCGCCCGGATTACCATTGAGCTTGGCCAGGCGATTGGCTAATTGAACACCTTCATGTTCGTCTCTGACATACACCGCCGTCGATAAGCCGTGACTGAGCAGGTCGATAAGCCGATCGTCCCGGCCGTCCAGGCCGCGTAAGTCGACAAAGACAACATCCTTCCAATCGACTGCCGGCGGCGATTCCGCCGGTAACAGAAAACCCGAGCCGGGCTCCGGCGCGATTATGATCGATTTCTTATCGCTCAAGACCGACGCCGGCGCCGAGCGGCGCGCGTCGATGACTTTTAGCTGCAACCCCGACGAACCGTTAAACTCTCGCCGACTGAGGTGGAACGCGACGTCGAGCGGCTTGGATTCATCGAGCAAAACACTGCCTTCCGCCACTTTAAACGCAACCCCTTCACCGACAAAGGCCTCGGCTTGCAATAGAAACCTCAAATGTTCTCGGGTCGTTCCCATGGTCTGACGGCCGTCGATGAATACCCTGTTCATAGCCATCGTCGGCATCGGGTTCCCAGCACCGAAGGGGGCCAGCCGGGCCAATTCGTCACTGAGCCTGTCGCCGATATCGCCCGGCTCCAATTCCAAATCGATGGTCAGATATTCCGTGAGTGGGGCCGCCTTCAGGCGGTCCGCCGCCTGCTCGAAAGCAGCCTTAAAGGCCTGGAAGTCCTCTTCGCGCACGACCACCCCGGCCGCGGCTTGATGGCCTCCCCAGCGGACCAACAGGGCTTTGCAGGCTTCCAGCGCTTCGTAAAGATTGAATCCCGGCACGGAACGGCCGGAGCCCAGGCATAATCCGTCACGAACAGAGAACATGATGGCCGGGCGGGAGTAGCGCTCCGTCAGCCGCGAGGCGAGGATCCCCTTGACGCCTTCATGCCAATCTTCGGAGGCCAAAACCAGACTATTCTTATAGCCCTGGACTTCGATCATCTCGACCGCTTCAGCAAACATCTTCCGCTCGATCTTCTGCCGCTCGCGGTTGTGAGCGTCCAATTCCAGTGCCAGCTTCCGGGCTTCCCCGACATTTTCGGTCATCAATAGGTCGAACGCCGTTTCAGCCGAGGCCAGGCGACCTGAGGCGTTCAAGCGCGGGGCGAGGCCGAAGCTTATCTGCGTCGCCGTCAGCGGCCCGTGATTTAAGCCGCTAACCTCGCGAAGCGCGGTCAAACCGGGGCGCGGATAGGCTTCTATCCGCGCCAGCCCGTGATAGACTAAAATTCGGTTCTCCCCGACCAGCGAAGCGAGGTCGGCGACGGTGCCCAGCGCCACCAGATCAAGTTGGTCGAGGGCGACGCGCGGCCGGTCGACAGCATCCGCCAACACCTGCGCCAGCTTAAACGCCAGACCGACTCCGGCCAGGTCTTTAAACGGATAGACGCAACCGGGACGGCGCGGGTTGATAATAACGTCGGCGGCCGGCAACACCGCCGGAGGTTCGTGGTGGTCGACGACGATGGTTTTTAGGCCGAGATCTTTGGCCAGCGCTATCTCGGCAACGTTGCCGATGCCGCAATCAACGGTCACCAGGATCTTGGCGCCGCCGCCGGCTACGGCGCGAACAGCGTCGGCATCCAACCCATAACCGCCACCGAAACGATCCGGGATTATCGGCGTCACATCGGCCCCGAGCTGCCTAAAGACCGTCGTCAAGAGCGCGGTGGAGGTGATGCCGTCGACATCGAAGTCGCCGAAGACGGCGATGCGCCCGCCGGCCTTTATCGTCTCGAGAATGATCTTTGTCGCCGTGCCGGTGCCGGTCAGACCGGCCGGCTTATGTAAGTCGGCCAGGTCCGGCTCAAACCATGATTTGATATCCTTGGGTTTTGTCAATCCGCGGGACGCCAACAGCTTGGCGATCGGTAGCGAGAGGTCGTGCGATTTGCTTATGCGGCGCGCGGCTTTTAAATCGACATCGACCAGGCGCCATTCTTTGGCCACGACTCACTCGTCCGCAGACGGGCGCCGGGGACGACGGTTGTTTAAGCGCTGGGCTCTGACGTCATCGACCAGCTCGGCTTTGTCGCGGCCGAGTTCGCGCAGTTGCTGTTCCTGCTCGTTGATTTTCAGGCTCAGTTTATGCTGGGCGCTTAAGCCGGCTACGACCGCGCCTATCGCGCCGGCCAGGGCCGAGACGATGATGATCAGCGCCAAAGATACTTGCGCTTCCCGGCCCGGAAAGTAATGGAACGGAACGACGGCGGCATTGGCCAACGAAAAGACAACCACCGCGACCATCAACACTAAGATAAGAATCAAACGCCATTGCATGTTTCTGATAATAAAAGACTATTGCCCGGCAGGCAAGACGGGAAACCGGATATGATAAACTTCGCCTTAGAATCAACGAAAGGACGCCAATGGAAATCGGCCTAGTTGGGCTGCCGAATGCCGGCAAGTCCACCCTTTTTAACGCTTTAACCAGGATAGGCGCCCCCGCCGCCGCTTACCCGTTCACGACGATTGAGCCGAATGTCGGAGTGGTGACCGTCCCAGACGACCGCTTCGATCGAGTTGTGGAGCTGATAAAGCCGGCCAGTGTCGTACCGGCTGTCGTGCGGTTTGTCGATATCGCCGGCTTAGTTAAGGGCGCCAGCCAGGGAGAAGGACTGGGAAATAAATTCTTAAGCCACATCCGCGAAGTCCAGGCTATCGCCCAGATAGTGCGCTGCTTCGATGCCGGGGTGCCGCATGTATCGGGGCAGATCAGCCCGATCGACGATATCGAGACCATCAATACCGAACTGGCACTGGCCGACTTAGCCGGTTGCGAGAAGCGAGCCGAGCGTTTGGTGAAGTCGAGCCGCTCAGGCGATAAGGACGCCGTCCGCCAAGCCGACCTTCTGAGCAAGTTGACGGAAGAATTGTCCTGCGGGGGCCTGGCTGTAAATTTTCCGGGAGTGGAGGATTTCGCCGAGCTCCATCTTCTGACGGCCAAGCCGATGATAATCGTCGCTAACATCGATGAAGAAGATTGGCGGGCGGGCCGCTTCGACACCGCCGACGGCGCCAAGAAATTCGCCGCCGACAACAACTGCGACTTCGTCATAGTCAGCGCCAAGGTCGAGGCCGAGCTGGCGGAACTTGACGATGAAGACGCCGCTCTCTTCCGCGAAGAATTGGGGATGGACGAGTCAAGCCTCAACAAGCTTATACACACCGCCTATCACACCCTGGGGCTGATGAGTTTCTTTACCGCCGGTCCGAGCGAATGCCGGGCCTGGACGGTTAGGCAAGGCGCCACCGCCCCCGAAGCCGCCGGCACCATCCATACCGATTTCGCCCGGGGTTTTATCAAAGCCGAAGTGATCGGCTACGCGCAACTGCTCGAGGACGGCTCCTTCGCCGCCGCCAAGGAGAAAGGCCATCTGCGCCTGGAGGGCAAGGATTACAAAGTCCGGGACGGCGATGTCATGAATTTTAAATTTAACGTTTGAGAGATTTTATTTATCCAGGCGGGCGGCGATATCTTCGAGTTGGCTCTCTATCTTGGCCAAGCGGCCCTTGAGGTCTTCATCGCGAATCTTGACGCGGATCTCATCGGTGTCCCGCTCGAGCCTGGTGGTCAGATCTTGCAGAAACCGGCGGCCTTCTTCCGGCGCCATCCGCCCGCGCTCCATCATATCGCCGACAGCCTCGCCGGCTTTTTCCTGAAGATACAGAAAGGCCCCGAACGTCGTCAGGAGCCCTTTTTCAAAAAATCCATCCATGAACCGGATATACCCGGCAGGCGGGTCGGGGAAACCGCCGCCGGCTTTAGGAGGCCTTAGCCAGCTTTCGGCGAACAGATTTATACTTCGGCTCGGTCTCTTTCCACAGCGCCAAAATGGGACTGGCGATGAAGATGGAGGAGTAGGCGCCGGAAGCCAGGCCGACCAGGAGGGCGAAGGCGAAATCCTTGAGCGTATCTCCCCCGAAGACAAGTATGCAGGCGACGGGGATTATCGAGGTCAACGAGGTATTTATCGACCGGCGCAACGATTGGTTTATCGAGTGATTGACCATGTCCGAATATGTCTGCTGCTTCATATGAGGCGCATTCTCGCGAACGCGATCGAAGATGACGATCGTGTCGTAAAGCGAGTAGCCGAGGATGGTCAGAAAGGCGGCCACCGTCGAAGTCGTCACTTCGCGCCCGAATAAAGCATAAATACCGAGTGCGACCAGGACGTCATGGACTAAGGCGACAACGCCCGCGACACCCATTTTGAACTCGAAGCGCACGGCGATAAACCCGAGCACGACAATGAGCGAGACGAGCAGGGCCACCAGCGTTCCCTCGGTCAGGCGCGCGCCCCAGCTGGCGCCGACGCCTTGTATCCTGAAGTCCTTAGCGCCCATCTTTACCAGAGCGTCTTTTACCGATTGCTGCTTGGCGACGGACAGCTCGTGCGTCCGGATCACGATACCGCGCAACCCGGCTTTTTGAATCACGGCGTCGCTGAGACCGAGAACCGTAACGGCTGTTCTGACCTGGGAAACTTCCTGGCTCTTGGCAAACTTCGCCTCGAACATCGTACCGCCCTTGAATTCGATGCCGAAAGTCAACCCTTTGACGATCAAAGCGGCAAGACCGATAGCTATGACCGCCGTTGAAAAAGCGAACCAGATAGTCTTGCGTCCGATAAAATCATACTTAGTCATCTAACCCGCCCTCCTCACGCCAATAAAGATAGGGTTCTTAAAGAGCGCCAGCCCGGCCAGCTTATTTAAGGTTGGCCGGGTGAAAAAATAGACGGTGAAGAGATCGCAGCCAATCCCGATGCTCAACGTTAGCGCGAACCCGCGAACGGGTCCGGCGCCGAAATAGAGATATGAGAGCACGATCAAAGTAAAAGCGATTATCAAAGTCGTGGCGTCCGCATCGACCATCGTGCGAAAAGCATGCTTAAAGCCGGACTTGGCCGAGGCGCGCGGCTCTTTGCCGCGGCGGAATTCTTCCCGATATCGCTCGAAATAGACGATGGATGAATCGGCCGCCAAGCCGATGGTTAAGATCATGCCGGCGATCCCGGGCAAAGTCAGGGTGGTGCCGACAAGCTTTAAAATGCCGCCAAAAACCGCCGCGAACACCAGTAGGGCGGTGATTGAGACCAGGCCCAGGCCCCTGTACATGATGAGCATATAGACCGCCACTATCAGAAGGCCCACCAAGCCGGCCCTGAGCGCTTGGCGGAGCGAATCCTGCCCGAGCGTCGGTCCGATGGTTTGTTGCTGGGCGACTTCCAGCTTGACCGGCAGCGCGCCGGTATTGAGGACCAAGACAAGGTTCTTGGCTTCGTCAAAGCTATACTTGCCGGTTATTTCGCCTTTGCCGCCGTTGATCTCTGTCTGGACGGTCGGAGCGGAAACCACCTTGCCGTCGAGGACGATCGCCAGCTGCTTCTTGGCGGGCGCCATCCGCCGGGTAATATCGGCAAACTTCTGCGCGCCCGCGGAAGTCAGTTGGAACAAGACTTTCGGCCGGCCCAAGTCGTCGGTCCCAACCCTGGCGCTCTGGATTGCTTTACCTGTCATCAAGGTCGGCCCAAGAATCATAGTTTTCGGATCAGTGACCTCTTTAAATTCCAGTAACGCCGTGCTGCGGATGAGTCTGAGAGCTTGGTCGGGATCTTTTACCCCCGGCAACTGGACGATGATATTTGGCGTGCCTACCTGTCGCTCTATCTGCGGCTCGGAAACACCCAGACCGTTAACGCGCTCCTCGACTATGTACTTGGCCTGGTCTATTTCTTCTTCAGTCGGCTTGCCGCCTTCGAGGGGCTTAGCAGCCAGGACGACCATCATGCCGCCCCTGAGGTCTAGTCCGAGCTTTACCGGGGTCTTAATAAGCAAAAAGAGTGCCCCTATGACCAGGGCAAACACGATAAGGACCGACAGGCTGTCTTTTTGGCTTTGGGTCAACTACCCCTCCTTAAAGCAAACGCGTATTATTTATCACTAAACTGAACTTGCAGTCCAAGAAATCGGCTGCCCGCCTACACATTATCATACGGGACAGAAAGATTTCAAAGTATTCCATCACTTGGCTGATATCGGTGTCGATATCGATCTCAAGCGTGATGGTGCCCTCTTCGGCTTCGACCCGCAGAAACGAGCGCTCGGCGGCGTAGTTAACGCGATCGTGGATATCGAAACCGGCGAAATCCGGATTGGTCACCCGCGAGCGGTGGACGTCCGATTTGTCCGCCAATATCAAAGCGGCGCTGACTTCGCTCGTCGCCCAGCCGTAATCTTCTTCGTGGTTGCCGATGGCGCTCAAAACGATGGCGACCTCCTTGGGGGTCAAACCTTTACTCTCTAAAAGCGGCTTGGCTATCAACGCCCCGGAGACACCGTGAAAGCTGCGGCTGATGGAACAGCCGATATCGTGAAGATAGCCGGCGATAGCGGCCAAGTCGGCTTGTCGTTCCGGGAAAGAGAGGCGGCGCATGATATTGGCGCTGATGTGGGCGACCAGGTCGGCGTGGCGGAAACCGTGTTCGGTATAGCCGAGCGCCCCCATCGCCATATCGGCTTGCTCCAGGTAGGCCGTAAAAACCGGGTCGTGTTTGATGTCGTCGAAGGTAGGCAGCTTAATCTGTTTCATCGGAGAGTAATTATACTATGAGTTGCTGAAGTCGCAAGAGAAGGAAAGAAATGGGGTCCAACGTCTAGTCCTCTTCGCCGACGCGGGCGGCGACGGCGCGGCGGGCGAGGGTGATGGATATCTCAGGCGCGACCTGCAATTCAACGGTATCCACATCGAGCGACATAACAACCCCCTGTATGCCGCCGATTGTTTCTATCCTATCCCCGACTCGCAAGCTGGCGACCAGATCTTGGCGTTGGCGCAACCGGAGTTGCTGCGGTCGGATAACCAGAACATAAAAGATCCCGAAGAGCATGACTATCCAGGCGAGCGAGAATACTTGTCCCAAAATTAGACCTCCGACGTACATTTCCCGGTATTATTTTCCGCATCGGCACAAAATCTATCAGCCCACTGCCGATAGTCGCCGCGCTCGATCGCTTGGCGGGCCGCGCCTACCGCGCCGATGGTGAAGGCCAGATTATGCCAGCTAAGCAAGCGCAGGGGCAGTATCTCTCCGGCCATATACAGGTGTCGAATATAGCTTCTGGAGTAGTTCGCGCAACAATAGCAGGAGCATTGAACGTCCAGCGGCCCCATATCGCGCTCATACCGCCGGTTACGAATATTGACACGCCCGCTCGATGTTAGGGCGGTGCCGTTTCGGGCCACTCTGGTGGGAAAGACGGAGTCGAACATGTCGATGCCTTGCCCGATTGCGGCCACGATGTCGACGACGGAGCCGACACCCATTAGGTATCGCGGCTTTTCCGCCGGCACCAACGGCGCGGTCTCCGCTAAAATGTTGTGCGCCTCTTCAGACGGCTCCCCGACCGACAAGCCGCCGAAAGCATAACCGGGGAAGTCGAGAGCGAGGAGTTCATCGAGGCTGCGCCGGCGCAAGTCCGGATAGACCCCGCCCTGGATGATGCCGAAAAGAGCCTGATCTTCCCGCTTGTGGGCCGTGCGGCACCGGCCGGCCCAAGCTGAAGTCGTGGCCACCGCCTCGGCGACAAATCGATGGTCGCTGGGATAAGGCGTGCATTGGTCGAGCGGCATAATGATATCGGCGCCCAGGTCTTCCTGGACTTTTATCGCCAGCTCGGGGGTGAGAAAGTGCTTGGAGCCATCGATGAGAGCCCGGAATTCGACCCCATCGGGAGTGATGCGCATGATCGGGCTGAGACTGAATATCTGAAACCCGCCGCTGTCGGTCAATATCGGCCGGTTCCAATGCATAAACTTGTGGAGCCCGCCCGCTTCCGCCACCAATTCATGGCCTGGACGAAGGTACAGGTGATAGGCATTGGCCAGGACTATCTCAGCGCCCAGCTCCACCAGTTCTTCCGGGGTCATCGCCCGGACAGAGGCCCGGGTGCCGACCGGCATGAAAACAGGCGTGTCGATAACCCCGTGGGCCGTCGTTATCCGCCCCAACCGGGCGGCGGTCTTAGCATCCGATTTCGTTACTTCAAACTTGAACATCTAACTCCCACTCCGCACTCCTCACTCCTCACTCCTCACTTTCTTTTTACACCACCAGCATCGCGTCGCCGAAACTGAAAAACCTATATTCATGGTCGATGGCTTCAGCATAGGCGCGTCGTATATTTTCGCGCCCGGCAAAAGCCGATACCAATACCAGCAAGGTCGATTTCGGCAGGTGAAAATTGGTCAGCATCGAATCCACAATCTTGAACTCGAATCCCGGCCGGATAAATAGGTCGGTCCGCCTCCGACCGGGTCGGACAAGCCCGGCCAAGCCGTTTTTCGGCTCAAAAGCGGCCGACTCCAGCGCCCTGACGACGGTCGTGCCGACAGCGACTATCCGCCCGCCCGCGGCCTTGGTTGAATTTATCATATCGGCTGCCTGAGTGGGTATCTCGTATGTCTCCGAATGCATCCGATGCCCCGCCAGCGTAACCGCCTGAATAGGCCTGAAGGTATCGAGACCGATATCGAGTGTCAGTTTAGCCAGGCCGATCCCCTCGCTTTGCAGCCGCCGCAGAAAAGGTTTTGTAAAGTGAAGACCGGCGGTCGGAGCCGCTACGGAGCCGGGCTTGGCGGCGAAAACCGTCTGGTACCGTTCGTCTCTATCAAGGGTCTCATGAATATATGGAGGCAGCGCCAACCGGCCGGCCCTTTGCAAAGCGCCCGCCGTCGGCCCCGCGGAAAAAAATCTTATCAACCGCTTGCCCGCCTCTTTGACTTCGGTTATCTCGCCGACCAGCTTATCCCCAAAGATGATGCGGGCTCCGGCCGGCAACCTCTTGGCCGGTCTGCAGAGCGCCTCCCAATGGCCGCCGGCAGCCTCCGCTAAGAGCAAGACCTCGACGGCGGCGCCCGTGTCTTTATGGCCGAGCAACCGGGCGGGCCGCACTTTCGTCTCGTTTAAGACCAAGCAGTCCCCCGGCGACAAGTATTCCCCGAGTTCGATAAAACGCCGGTGCTCGATGCGGCCGCCGACGCGATCGAGCAGGAGCAGTTTTGAAGACGACCGCCGCTTTAGCGGCCGCTGAGCGATGAGCCCCGGCGGCAATTCATAGCTGAAATCTTCAGTGCGCAAGCCTATCGCTCGTCTTTACTGAAAACGCAGCCGCAATATTTCTGACGGTACATATCGAGCGACTTCGATAGTTCGATGGACCGGCGATAGGCCGGCCGGAAATCGTCGTCAAGAAACCTTATGTCATAATCGCCGCTCAATTTGGCGCCTACCGCTCGCAGCTCGTCGTGGTACTGATAAGGACTTAATAACAGACTGGTGGTGAAAGCGTCATAATCATCACAAGCCGCCAGCTCCGCCGTTCGCTCCAAGCGAAGTGTGTAACATTGGATACACCGGTCCGGCTTGTCTCCATGTCCCTCGGTAGCGGCAAAATATTCCCGCACGTCATGATCTCCGGCAATCACGGAAACCTCGTTCAGGGCACAAAATCGCTCAAAATGAGCCCGGCGTAGCCGATACTCCTCGACGGGGTGGATGTTCGGATTATAGTAAAATGCGGCCACTGTATGCCCTGAACTGTTCAGAATCTCGTGAACGGCAGTGAAGCAGGGGCCGCAGCAGACATGGGTTAAAACCCGCATAATGTTTTCACCGCCCCAAGTTTACGCGCCGCTCCCCATACTCTCAAGTCCCCCCGGTAAACGACCGAAAACACCTACGGAGGATTAATGAACGCAATCGAACAGATAGAAAAGCGCCGGCGCGAGCTCCGGCGAATAAATTACTTCCTGATCTACTTGTTGGCCATGACCGTCTTCGGCCTGTTCTTCTTTGTCGACGAATTGACCGGCTTCTTCGGAGCTCTCAAATACAACATCTTTCTCCGTTTCTATTTTATCGCTTTTATCATCGCCTTCTTGCTCTATCTGGGTCAAAAAGAAAAGCAGCAATCGAAGTTGACCGCCAAGCTTATCCGGGAGGCGCAGGAGACTTCGGAAAAACTTGCTAAAGAGCTGCGCCATAAGCGGTTCTTGAGCGAAATCGGAGTCTTAATAACAAACCTGGGAGACAGCGCTATCTTGGAGGAATTATTCGGGGCCGCCTTGAAGTTTTTCGAAGCGGACGGCGGCCTGGTGATCTTGCGCGACAGAACCAGAGGCTGGAGAAAACCCCTGGTCTCTTTTCCGGAAGCCGCCGACCCTACGATAATCGATCAGATCGTCAACCTTATCGGCCACAACGGACGGGCTTTTATCCAGCCCGACCCGGAGTTTCCGGAACATCAGTCCGTTAAAGGTGTCGTCAACGCCTTTGGCGCGCCCCTACGCCTGGAAGGCCGTCTCTTCGGCTTGATCGCGTTCTGGTCCGAGGGTAAAGTCATGTACGATCGCAGTGATTTGAACGTCCTTGAATTTATCGCCCGGGAAGCGACCAACTCACGGTTCACGATTGAACGGGTTCAAGAGCGAAACGATCAGTTTAACGGGTTGCTGGCGCTGATCGCCAGGGCGGCCGACGACC
>Ga0334722_10000639_pt1 | contig 49718 bp, 37 predicted proteins | sample C3_bottom_MG_FD_207210 | JGI IMG/M metagenome (GOLD analysis project Ga0334722, IMG submission 207210) | Sediment microbial communities from Yellowstone Lake, YNP, Wyoming, USA - C3_bottom | ecosystem: Environmental > Aquatic > Freshwater > Lake > Sediment | place: USA: Wyoming | collected...
GTCGAAGATGTCCTCCGCCTCGGGGTTCATGAGCATTATGTTCTCATCGGAATCAAGCGCTACAATACCGTCCCTGATGGAATGCACTATCGTGTCCGTCTGTACCTTCTCGGCCTTGAGCGACTGGTTGGCCTCTTCGAGGCGGAACGCCAGGTCCGTCACCCACTCGTTTGTCTCCTGCAGCCGCAGTCCCGTCTGCCTCGACTCGTCGAGCGCCTTCGCAAGGTCAGTAGAAAGCCTCTCGGCCTCCTTCTTGGACCTGCCGAGGCCGTCCACTTTTTCCTTCAGGCTCTCGGCCATCTGGTTGAAGCTTTCCCCGAGGAGCTTTAGTTCACGCGGGGCATTGACCTGCACGCGATAATCGAGGCCGCCCTTCGAAAATTCCTCGGCCCCGGTCACCAGCGCGGATATGGGACGGGAAACCCACCCGGCTATCTTCCCTCCAAAAAAGACTCCTAGCAGGCATGCGGCAAGCAGCGTCCCAAACGCTTTTTCCACGTCTGTATAAAACGCCTTGTCCAGAAGGGTATTGCTCATGCCCGCCCTGATGGTGCCGACCCGCACGCCGTCGAGGACTACCGGGTACGTGGTGTCCACCAGCGTCTCACTGCCGGTGAGCCTCAGGCTGGACGTCGTAACCGCCGGGACGGAGGACGCCTCCGTATCCCGGGCCGCGATTACGGCCTTGTCCTTTTCTCCAAGACCGTCGGTCACGAATGCGAGCGGGCGGCCATCCCTGTCGAGGGCCTCAAGGTACTTTATCTTTACATCGCTGAGGCCGCCATCCGACTTCAGTTCCGACTTCATTACGTTGTAAAGCGCAAGGTTGTCGCCGCGCAGGATCTCGTCCACGCACAGCACTCCAAGCCTTTCTGCCACCGCCATGCCGCCCCTGCTGTAGTCCCTCTTGTAATCGGACCAGTCGTTGTAGAACATGAAAAAAGAGAGCACCAGCCCGACCAGGAATATGACCAGGGTGATATATATCGAGAGCCTCAGCTTGATGGTGTCCTTCATCTGACGACCTTCCTGTTGAGCGCCTCGGCCTGCCCGGTCAGGTGCTCCACGCCCTCGTTCATCTGCGCGACCGCGTCCACGTTGCCGAGCGCGTTGTCCCTTATCACCGTGACCAGTCCCAGTATACGGGCGTTACCTTCGGTCTGCTTCGTGACCGCGTCGTGCATCTCGGCGGTCATCTTCGATACCTCTTCGACCGCGCTGTTTATCTGGCGGCTGCCCTTTGCCTGCTCCACCGTCGCCTTCCTGAGCATCATCGAGAGGTCCTTTATCTTGGACGCGGCCATCATCACGCCTTCGGCTGACCTGGACTGCTCCTGTGTGGAAGCGGCTATGCCGCCCGCCGTCTGCGCTATGCTCGCGACGGACTGGCTCACCTGGAGCGCGCCCTCCACCTGTTCGGCCACGGCGACCGCGATCTCGCCCGCCACCTCTCTGGAGCGGACGGCGCTGTCGATGATCTTCCTGAGGGCCTCCCCGCCCCTCATGGATATGGGCACGCCCTCCTCCACCCGCTCCAGGCCTACCTCCATCGAGTCGACGGCCTCGGCCACTTCCTTCTGGACCAGCTTGATTATCTTGACTATCTCCTTGGTGGAGTTGCCCGTGCGTTCCGCAAGCTCCTTTATCTCGTCGGCGACTACGGCGAACGACCTGCCCTGCTCGCCGGCCTGGGCGGCTATTATAGCGGCGTTGAGCGCAAGGAGGTTCGTCTGGTCCGTCACCTCGCTTATGACTTTTATGATGTCGTCTATGTCCTTCGAGCTCTTGCCAAGCCTCCTGACCACGTCGGCGCTTCCCTGCACGACCTCCCTTATACGTTCCATCCCGGCTATCGTCTGCCCGACCGCCTTCATACCGAAGTCGGCGTCGGTGGAGACCTCCTCGGCAAGGTCGGCCGAGCGCTTGGTGTTGGCCTCGACCGAGCTGAGAGAACGCTGTATGTCGTCCAGGCTTGCGCTCGCCTGCTGGGCCACGCTGGCCAGGGTGTCTATGCCGCTGGCCGTCTCCATTATGGATATAGCCATCGAGTCTATGGACGAGGCCTCTTCGACTATCGCGTCGAACAGGGCGGACGCGTTACCGGAGATATCCTCGATGAAGGAGGACATCTCCCCGACCGCGAGGGAACTCTCCCCCGAGATATCTCTGACGCTCACGACGTTGTCGGCGATAGCCTGGAGCGACTCGTTCAGCTCCCTGACCGACTCGGTCGCGGTCTCGACCGACTCCATCTGCACGTCGGATGCCTGTATCACCTTCCTGCACCTGACCGATATCTCGTCCCCGGCGCCTATGATACCCCGCGTCGAGCTCTTTATATCGTCGAGAAGGCCGGACACGTAAGCCGCCGTCTCGTCCATGTTCCTGGACAGGTCGCCGAGTTCGTCGCCCAGGCCGTCAGGAACCCTCTCCCTGGCCCCGGCGGCTGCGCGGGACGACGCGCCGGCCATATCGCGGACGCGTATGAGGAAGAGCCGCCTGAACGCGAAGTTGAGCATCAGTACGGCAACGACGCACCCCGCCGCGCCCGCGACTGATAGCGGCACAAGCCCCGGCTCTCCGCCCCACAGCCGGAGGCCCGCGACGACCGCAAACAGCGCGGCCGCGACCGAAACCGATGAGGCTATGACGAACTTGACCCCAAGGCCCATACGGCCCATGCTACTTCCCCTTCGCCCTTGTCTTGTTCAACTTCTTCACGTATTCGTTTATATCCCTGACGCTGTCGTAGCTTTTATCCGCGGGTACGACGAACTTGTCTATGAAGAGCGCCCCAAGTATCTTCCTGCCCTCGGGGTCCTGGTGCATATCGAGCAGCACCTTCCTCGCTTCCGCCTTCAGCCTGGGGTCGAGGCCCTTGGGGACGACCACGGGCGGTATGCCGAAATCATCCGACTCCTCTATAACCTTGACTCCCCTGGCGGAAGAACTCCCCTTGGCCACCATGTACTCGTAAATGATGCTGTCGACCGCGGCCCCGTCCACGACCCCGTTTGCTACCGCCTCGACGGAGCTGTCGTGCCCGTGCGAGTAAATGACCTTTGAGAAAAACCTGTCAGGGTCTATCCCTTTTTTGGCAAGCATGTACATCGGCGCCCAGCACCCTGAGTTTGAATTCTGGTCCGTGTAGGCAAAGCTCTTCCCGCGCAGGTCTTTCAGCGAGCGGTACGGGGACCCCTTCCCTACGATTATGAAGCTCCTGTAGCTCGTCTTGCCCCTCACCACCGGGGCCGCAAGCAGCTCGACGCCGAACTCCTTCCGGTCCTGTACGTATGGCCCGGCGCATATGAAAGCCAGGTCTACCGCCGAGTCCCTAAGGAGGCTGTCCGTCTCGGCGTAATCCTTCCTCATGACAAGCTCTACCTTGCGGCCGAGCTTGTTCCCTATGTACTCCACCATGCGCCGGTACTCGACAAATGTCTCCTTGGGGGAGAGCATCGCGGCTATGGCGACCTTCAGCGGGCCTTCACCGGCCAGGGCGGGCGCCGCAGAAAAAAACATCAGCAACGAAGCGGCAAGCAGTGCGTATTTTTTCATCTCGCCTCTTCAGAGGCACGCGCCTCTCTCGCAAGGTCTTCGGCCGCCTTCAGCTGCCTCATCTCCTCCCCGGAGAGGACCTTGTCTATGTCGAGTATGACTATCAGCCTTTCGCCCACCTTCCCGACGCCCTTAAGGTACTCGACGTCCCTGCCCTTCACCGTGTCTGGGGTCTCCTCGACCTGGTCCGTTTTCATGTATATCACCTCGGACACCTCGTCCACCACGAGGCCAAGGACCCTCCCCCCCATCCTCACGATGACTATCCTGACCTTCTTGGTCTCTTCGCGCTCAGCGCCTATATCGAACCTCTTCCTGAGGTCCACGACTGGCACGACCTTGCCCCTCAGGTTGATCACGCCCTCCACGAAGCCGGGCGCGCGCGGTATCCTTGTCACCTTCTGCGGACGGATTATCTCCATTATCCGCATTATGTCTACCGCGTACTCCTCGCCCCCGACCTTGAATACCGCGAGCTGCATCTCGGCCTGGGCCGCCGTCTCTTTTCTGCCGTACCTGTCCGTTGCCATATGTAACCCTCGCCTTGCCCGGGCGCCCGAAGGCGCCTTAGCGCTGAGCCCACTTAGTTATAGGTGATGCCGTAGAGCTTGTTCACCATCCGCCTGATGCTTTCGTAGTCGGAGTCTTTCGCCTCACCGAAACCGTCGCAGTCGGGGCCGGCGGCCTTCACTACCCGGGCCTGCTCGGGGTTGGACGGCCTCAGCTCGAGCAGCGCCGCCGTTATCTTCTCCCTCGTCGCCTTGTCTAAGTTCCGGCTCGCCGAGAAGTTGAAGCTCGGCACGGGCTCAGAGACCTTTATCACCTTAATCCCCGACACGCCCTTCGCGACTCCCTCGATTATACCGCCCGCGTCCATCTCTCCGGCAAGCACGGCCTTGAGCACTGCGTCGTGGCGGCCCAGGTAGTCGTAGCCCTTCAGGTCCTGCAGCTTTATGCCAGCCTCCATAAGCATGACGCGCGGCATGAGGTGCGACGTCGTGGACTTCTCGTCCCCGAACGCGAACGTCTTGCCGGACAGATCCGACAACGAGTTTATCCCGCTCCCTTCCCGCGTCACTATCATGGAATGGGTGAACGGCTTGCCGTTGCTGAGGGCCTTGACGAGCACCTCGACGCCGAACTTGTGCCTTGCCTCGATGTAGGTGGTCGGGCTCAGGTAGCAGACGTCGGTCCGGCCCTGGCCGAGGTCGTTGACCACGGCGCCCATGTCGGACCCGGGCAGTATCTCGACCTTGACCCCGAGCTTCCTGCCCAGGTATTCGCCCATGGAAGCGAAGCGCTCCTTCATAACAGAAGGATCCTCCAGCGGCACGACGCCGAGCCTGAGGACCCCCCCGCTGTTCAGGTTGTAGTCTGACATCAGGACGAAGTGGTTTATCTCCTCCCTCAGGAGGTCGGCCTGGGTCGTAAGCTCCATGACGGACTTGTCCATCTCGTCCGCAAGCTTGACGTTCTGGGAGGTTATGTCCCTTATCTTGTCGAGCGCGCCGACTATCTCCTGGCTGCCCTTCCTCTGCTCGGAGGTCGCGGCCGCGATATGCTGAACCTTGTCGGAGACGTTTTCGACCGCGAGGGTTATCTGCTTGCTCCCCTTGGCCTGTTCGACCATTGCGTTTCTAACCTGCTTTGCTATCTCGCTCATCTTCTCGGACGCGTGCATGATCTGCTCGGAGCCCTTGCTCTGCTCCTGTGTCGCTTTCAGTATCTGCTGCACCATGTCGCTGATGGAGAGCATGGCGTCGGAGACCTGCTTGATGCCGTCCGCCTGCTCGACTGTGGCCTTCTCTATGCCCTTCGACATCGTGGCCGCACGGGACGAGCTGTCGAGTATCTTCACGAGGGCCTCTTTCGCCTCATAGGCTATCTTGACGCCCTGTTCGACGCTGGCCTTGCCGCTCTTGATGGACGTTACGGCATCCTTCGCCTCGCCCTGGACCGCGCTAATCAGCTTGGCTATCTCCTGGGTGGAAGACGAGGTCCTCTCCGCGAGGTCCTTTATCTCGGTCGCGACGACCGCAAACCCCTTACCGTGCTCGCCGGCCTGGGCCGCGAGTATCGCCGCGTTCAGGGCGAGCAGCGACGTCTGGTCCGTGACCTCGTCTATGACGTCCAGTATCTCTCCTATCTCCTCGGAGCGCGCGCCGAGCTGCTCTATCACATCCGCCGCCTTCTCGACCGTATCCTTGATGTTCTCCATGCTCTCGATGGTCTTCTCCACCGACTTCATGCCGAGCTCGCCCGCCTCGTTAGTCACCTTCTCGGAAAGGGCGGTGGACTCCTTGGACGCCTTCTCGACCTCCTTGATGGACGCCCCCATCTCGGTCGCCGAGGCGGTCGTCTCCTCGGCTGCGGAGGATAGCACGTCCACGTTCTCCGCCACCTGCCTGACCGAAGCCGCCATCTCGATGATCGACGAAGACGTGGCCTCGGAGGACGTAGAGAGGTCTGTCGTGCTGTCGGCGACCTCGTCGATGGACGCGGCCATCTGCATTATCGAAGACGAAGAAGACTCGGCGGAGGCCGACAGGGACTCGACGCTCTCGGCCACCTCCCTTATCGATGCGTTTATCTCCTCCATCGAGGAAGACGTGTTTTCGGTAAGCTCGTGCTGGACCTGGGCGCCTTCGGATATCTTCTTCGAATTGACGGCTATCCTCTCGGTCGCGTTCGCCACGCTGATGGAAGCCTCCTTGACGCGCGCGAGCATCCCCTTCAAGTTAGACACCATCGCGTTTATCGCGTCGCCGAGCGCGCCAAGCTCGTCCTCTGTCTTGACGTCTATGGTCTTGGTCAGGTCTCCCTTCGCTATCTGGGTGGCCGTGCCCACCAGATAAGATATGGGCCCTGTGATAAAGTGCGTGATGAAGAACGTGAACGCGATTATGGCGCCTATGAGCGCGCCCAGGCCCACTAGGGCGGACCTTATTATGAGCGTGTTCCTGTGGCTCCTTACCTCGTCGTAGCTGAGCCCAAGCCGCAGGGCGCCTATCAGCTTGCCCTCCGCGTCCGTAAGCGGCACCACGGCGTCGTAGTACTTATGGTCTTTGTAGTCGTAGACCCGGTACTCTTCCTCCTTGGACTTGGCGGCGGCCTGGCTTACGGGGTCCTTCAGCTCCGTGCCGACAATCGTGGCGTCGTCGCTGTAGAGGACCTTCCCGGCCGGGTCGGTGATGATGCAGTACCCTATCCTCTTGTTCTTCTCGATGATGTCGCGGCACTTGTCGCTCACGCCCTCGAGCGACTCGAGCGGGAGCCCCAGGTTAAGGGTCTTGGACAGGTCGTTCCTGAACCCCTCCCCCACGACGAAGGCCTTGTCGAGCAGCGCCTTGGTATAGCTCTGCGTGAACCCCAGGGTCAGGACCGCGTTCGAGACCGCGATCACTATCAGGAGTATCATTGCCACCATCCCGAGCGCCCTGACCTTCAGGGACTTGGTGGTGAGGTTTAATTTCATTGTGCCGCCCTCCTACTTTATGACCTTGGTTGCGATGTTTAGCACGTCAAACGGCACTTTTAAGTCGAGGGTGTTCGCCGCCTTCAGGTTCAGCACAAGGTCCACCTTCTTCGCCCCCTCTACCGGCAGCCCGGAAGGGGAAGCGCCTTTCAGTATCTTTGCGACCAGCTCGGCCGCTATCTCGCCCTGTTCAGCAGGGGAAGGCGCCAGTGCAAGGAGCACGCCCTTTTCGGCAAGGCCCGATACCTGGGTTATCGCGGGCATCTTTCCTTTGTTGGCCGCGGCGATGATGCCGGCGGCGTCCTTGTTGACGGCCGCGCTGCACGATATGTATACGCTGTCCGCCCCGGACTTGGCGAGCCTCCCTTTCACGTCGCCGCCTTTGGACCCGATCTCCAGCACCTGGAAACCGAGGGCCGATGCGTTTTTCCTGACGTCGTCCAACTGGACTACGGAGTCCTTCTCGTCAGGGTTGTAGACCACCGCGAGCTTGCTGAACGGGGTGATGGACTTGAGCGTCTTAAGGAGCGTCACTGCCGGGACCTTAGCGCTCGCCCCCGTGGAGTTGGCCCTCTTTGCCCCGCATGCCTCCGGGTCGTAGACGTAGGAAAACACGACCGGTATGCTGTTCGTCTCCTTCAACGCGGCAAGCGCCGCGGGGGCGCCGTATGCGACGATTACGTCCACGTCGACGCCGACGAACTTCCTGACGCTGTTTGTCCAGGATATGGCGTCCGGGTTCGGGGCCTGGACAAAGATAGACACCTTGCTCTGGTCGAACCCCTCCCTGGCCAGCACGATCACGAACGCCTTGTGGGCCTCCTGGTACCGCGGCAGGTCCCCGGACAGCACGACGCCGATGGACTTTTCCGCCGGCCATGCGCTTCCCGTGAACCCGAGGACCATCATGGTCAGCAGTATGAAGACCATTTTATTGACCCGCATCTTGCGCCTCCTGAGATATGATGAAAAAATACTTGCGGATGTAAGAGCTACCATTTTCTCGACACCATAACGAGCACGGTATGCGCGGTGCCATCCTGGTCCCCGTCCTGAGGCTGTTTCTTCAGGTCCTCGTAGTTGTTGACGGAATAGTTGAGCGATGCGCCCCAGCCCTTGGGGAAGTCGTACCTGGCGTTCACCCGGCATCCAGTCTCCCTTATGCTCAGGTCGGTAAGTCCGCCGATGTTCGCTGTAGTAACGGGGATGTTGAGAGGGTCGGAGACGTTCGTCCTGAACATCCCCCTCGACCAGCTCTGGTGGAACTCCGCCCCGATGTTGAGCGGGAAGCTAAAAGCGTAGCCTGCGCCAAGCGCGTAGAGGTGAGATGCATCCCTATAGGGGACATGGTCGACCGGAAGAAAATTTCCTGCAGTGGAAGATACGAATACAAGGTCCATTTCGTTCTTGAGCCTCGTATAGTCGTAGTTAGCGTAGACCGAGAGCCTTTCCACCGGGACCCATGTAAGAAGCCATCCGATGCTGTCCGTCCTCATGTTCATGTGCGCGGTATCGTTCTCGCCACCGAAAAAGCGGTAGTATGCGTCCAGGTCAACCGAGCTGACCGGTATCCAGTTCGCGTCGAACTTTCCGTTGTAAGAGTTCTCCGGCTTGGTCGGGTATGCGGGCTCCGAGGTATACATGTATTCGAGCGACCCCTTGAAGCTGAGCGTCTTGAGCGGACGGGTGTTCACTCCGACCTTTGCGGTATGAATGTTCTGGTCAAACGGGATTCCGCCTAAAGGTACGGCACCCTCGTCGTTCCAGAGGTTGGCGTTCCGTCTCTCGACCTTCTGGAACCTGTACTCGGCCTTGACCGAGAACTCGTTCATCGGGCTGTATCGTGTCGTGATCGACGCCTCGTTCGTGCGGCTGTCTATAGGGTCCACCGTATCGCCAGGCGTAACGCCGTCAGAGCCCTGCACTCCGAAATGCAACGGCACCTTCTCCTGGAGTTCCCGGTAGCGGTACCGGACGGCCACTGTAAGGTGTTCGAACGGTATGAAGGTCAGGTCGGCATAGCCCCTGTTGAAGTCTATCTCCGACCTGGAATGGTGGTTGGTCTTCTCCCCGGTTATGAACGTGGCCGCGGCGACTATCCTGCCGGTCAGGTCGGTATGCACCTTTATGGTATCCGAGTTGGTCTCGAACGTAGGCACGAACCCGCGCTCCACAACCGTCCCGACAGTCTCTCTCGTAAATACCACCTTGTGCGGGTCGAACGTCTTTATCAAGTGGCTGTACTCTATCTCGACAGGGCCGAAGTGGCCGTTCATGCCCATGGTGTACCGCCTGGTGATCCAGTCTATATCCCTTGAGCGCGACGCCTTGCTCGAACTCCCGGTCGAAGTGTAGAACCTCTGCTGTATCGTGCCTTCCTTCTCGAACTGCCTGAAGTCAGCGAACACGTGGTAGGCCCTCTCCGGCCACTTGAGCCTGAGAAATACCCTGTTGTCCCTCGTCGTCACATGGTATATGTCGTTCGGGCTGTAGTCGTTGGTCACGAGTCCGGTAGTAGGGGTGAGGACGTGGTGGTCGAGGTTGTGCCATAGCGCGAGCCCGGTGTAGTTCAGCTTGACGATGTCCTGATAGGCGTATGCAAACTCGGCCTTGTAGTCGCTGTTGTTGTGCCAGTCAAGCTCCGTGTCTATCCTGTGCGGGAGAGGGCTGTAATGGAGCTTGAAGCCACCGGCCAGGCTCGATGCAGGACGGCCGTACTCCATCGCCCTGCTGGAGCCTATGAGGTCCACAAGCCGCCCTCCCAGCCACGTGTCGGTTTCTGGCTCCATCTCATAGTGTATCGGTGGAGGTTCCTCGGACTCGTCCAGGGTATCTTCAGCCTCCGAGCCTGAAATATCTTCCTGCTGGACAACCTCTTGCGTCTGCGACGTTATATCACCCGCGCCCTCAGGGGCGGCCTGGCCCTGTTCCTGACACCATGCGCCCACGGGCGTACCGAGCAGGACCATAATCAGCAAGTAAAGCGTAAACCTTTTCATGTAAATGCCTCCTTGACTTAACGATTATAAATCCTACCTCAGGAAAGACCCACCCGTCGAGAACCTGCCCGGGTTGTCGGTGCCGTGAATCTCCGAGTGGCAGTCCGTGCATTTCGTGAAACGCCTGGGCTGCTCGGTCAACACATTGGCCGCCGTGCCCGTGCCGTGATTGCTCCCGTGGCACTGAAAGCACAGGAAAGGCTGTCTGGCTGTAAGGAGGCTGTTGTTCACCGAGCCGTGCGGTACGTGGCAGTTGCGGCAGTCCTCCATCACGTCGCCGTGTTCGAACGCGAACGGCCCCTCCTTCTCCGCGTGGCAGCTCGTGCAGACCTCCTTGACCGTCGCCTCCTTCAACTGCTTCTCGGTAGGCGAGCCGTGCAGGTCGTGGCAGTCGAGGCATGAGACCCGTCCCTCGTTAACCGCGTGGTGCGTCGGGAGCATGAACTCGGACTTGACGTACGGGTGGCACTTGTAGCAAAGCACGGTCACCTGGCTGGGGTGGAGCTTGAGGTCCGCACCCTGGTGGACGTTATGGCAGTCGAAGCAGGACACGCCCGACATGTTGTGCGTCCCCGCGTTCCAGTTGTGGAGGTTGAACGTCGCGTTCGCCGTGTGGCACTTGAGGCATATCAGCGACTGCGCCTCATTGGGGAGGTCCTTCAGGTCGATGAAGGTCTCGAAGTCGCAGGTCTCCTTGCCGTTTACCATCTTTATGTTCTGTATGGCGAGGCTTCCGGGTCCGTGGCAGGACTCGCAGTTGACGAGCGGGAGCCCGGACTCGGGCGAGAGCTGCGCGCCCATGGTGGAGGCGTCGAGGTACTTCTTGTAGGTATCGTGCTCGTGGCACTTGGTCAGGCACGCCTGGTCGCCCACGTAGTCCGCGTCAAGGCGTCCCGCGATAAGCTTCTCGTACTCCCTGACGGGTATTATGGGCTTGCTCGCCTGCATCTCCGCGCACCCTGAAAAGACCGCGACGACCAAAGCGGCCAACCCCAGCAACAACACCGGTCCTGTCCTGCCGAGTACCATAACGCTACCTCCGTTGAAAAACAATTAAACGTTTAAAGCCCGTATTTCGTTGAAAGTCTTATGTAGTACCCTTCATCCACCTATTACGATGCAGGCCGCTTGAGACGTTTTCCTCGCAATGCGGCCCTACTTGTAGCCGGACACACGCCTCACCATCTCCCTGACGCCTTCGTAGTCGGTGTCGCGGGCCTCCATGAAGCCCGTGTAGTCCTTGTCCATCGCCTTCAGGACCCTCGCGTCTTCGTCGCGCCTCACTTCCAGGGCGAGCAGGGCGGACTTGATGGCCTCTGCCAGGTCTTTATCGAGGCCGGGCCGGGCGCAGAAGTTGAACTCGGGTATATCCTCGGACGTCTTTATGAACTTGAGCCCCTTTTCGCGGAACTGGTTCGCGGTGGTCTCCCTGAGCCCGCCCGCATCCATCTCGCCGAGGAGTACCGCCTTCGCCACGTCGTCGTGATGGCCCAGGAAGCGGTGCTCGCTCAGGTCGCTCAAGTTGATGCCTGCCTTCGCGAGCATGTACCTCGGGACGAGGTAGCTCGACGTGGACATCTCGTCGCCGAACGCGAAAGACCTGCCCTTCAGGTCCTCAAGACGGGTTATGGGGCTCCCGTCCTTGCCCACGATAATAGTGTGCGAGTACGGGACGCCGTTCCTGAGGGCCTTGGCAAGCAGGCTGACGCCGTATTTCTCGTGCGCGTCTATATATGTTGTAGGCGTCATATAGCATATGTCGGACGTCCCGACCCCTACGTCCCGGACAGCGTCCGCGAACGTGGCGGTGAGCTTGAAAACCACCTCGCGGCCCACCTTCTCTGACAGGTACCTCGCGAGAGGGGTGAACTTCTTGTACATCTGGGCCGGGCTTTCGAGCGGTATCAGGCCGAGCTTGACTATCTCCGAACCCGCCGCCGTTATCCTGAACGTGCCCACCTCCTCCTTGAGTTCCTCGATATGTCTTGCCAGGTCCTCCACGGCCAGGCTCATCTCGGAAGCCAGGTCCTCGTTGCCAATCGCTACGTCCCTTATCTTCTCGATGGCGCGTACTATGCCCTCGCTCCCCTTCCTCTGCTCGTCGGTAGTGTGGGCTATCCTGTGGGACTGGTCATTTACGTTCTCGACCGCGTCTATTATCTGTTTGCTGCCCTTTGACTGCTCCTCCGTGGCCGTCCGCACGTGCCCTGCCACGTCCTTTACCTTGTCGGCCTCCCTGAGTATCTGCTCGCTGCCGAGCGTAAGCTCCTGCGATGCGCGAAGTATATGCTGGACCATGTCCCGGATGTTGACCATAGCATCGGCCACGTGTCTCGCCCCGGCCGCCTGCTCCATGGTCGCCTTCTCTATCCGCTTGGCCATCTCCGAGGACTTAGCGGAGGAGTCCACTATCCCGGAGAGCACCTCCCTGGCCTCTTTCACCACGGACTGCCCCTCCTCCACCGCCGCCTTGCCGGTCTCCATGGCCCTCACGGCCTCGGACGCCTCGGCCTGGACTGTGGCTATCAGCTTCGATATCTCCTGGGTCGAAGACGCGGTGCGCTCGGCCAGGTCCTTTATCTCGTCGGCCACGACCGCAAAACCCTTGCCGTGCTCGCCAGCCTGCGAGGCAAGTATCGCCGCGTTGAGCGACAGAAGCTCGGTCTGGTCCGTGACCTCGTCTATCACGTTCAGTATCTCGCCTATCTGCCTTGAGCGCCCGCCAAGCCGGTTAATGACCTCGGCCGAGCGGTCGACCGCCCCCTGTATCTTCCGCATCCCTTCTATCGTCCGTTCCATCGCCCCCATGCCGAGCCTCCCGGCGTCGTCGGTGACCTTCCCTGAAAGCTGGGACGACTCCTTCGCGGCGTACTCCACCTCTTTTATCGAGGTCGCTATCTCGGTAATCGAGCTTACGCCCTGCTCCGCCGCCTCGGACAGCACGCCCACGGACGTCGAGACCTCCTTGATGGATGCCGATATCTCGGTAATCGAGGATACTGTGGAATCGACCGAGGACGACAGCACCGCCGCGCTTCCGGCTATCTCGTCTATCGAGGCGGTCATCTCGAGTATGGACGACGAGCTGGACTCGGCGGACGAGGAAAGGCTGTCCGCGGCCCTGGCCATCTCTTTTATAGACGCGTTCATCTGCTCTATCGCCCCGGACGTTGACTCGACGGAGCGGGCCTGTATCTGCGCGCCCTCGTTGACCCGGCTCGAGTTTACCGCTATCTGGGATGAGACCGAGCCTACCTGGTAGCTGACACGGTGTATCCTCTGTATCACCTTCTGCACCTTGTCGATAAACGAGTTGAAGCTGTCGGACAGCCGCCCCATCTCGTCCTTGGAGCTTATCTCCATCCTTCCGGTCAGGTCGTTGTCGCGCGCCATCTTGTCCATGGTGGAGACGGCCTTGTTGACCGGGTAGAGCACCACGCGGTTAAGCCAGAACGCGAGTATGCCCGCCACGAGCGCAATGGCTACAAGCGCGTTCAGCGTGGCCCAGAACCGGTGCTTCTGTATCTCGGCGTAGACCGTATCGAGCGGCACGGACACCGCGAGCACGCCCTGCACCTTGTGGTCGCTTCCGTGACAGGCCTGGCACTTCTCCTCGTTCAGGAGCGGCTTAATCAGGGTCAGGCTGCTCTTGTCCTTCAGCTCCTGAACCTCCCCGGACTTGAGCGACAGGCCTACCTTCTCGACCAGGTCTTTCTGGGGTACTGGGTAGGAGCTTGAGCCGTATATCTCGGAGCCGTCCTGGTTGAAAACCCTTATCTCCCTTATGCCGTTCAGCGTCCTCAGGTCCACGACCATCTCGTTGACGGACTCCGGCTTGCCAGTGTTCATCACCGTCTTCATGCTGGATATGACCGAGGACGCGAGGAGGTCGGTCTTGGCGTGGTTGGCGTCCAGGAGTTCCCTGGTCTCTTTCTCGACGGTCTTGTAGACGAGCGACCCGAAACCCGCGAGCAGTGTAGCAACCACTATGGCGATTATCTTGGTACGCATATGGCTCATTGTTGCGCCTGACCTTCCATTGCCAGGACCCTGGCGGTGTTGAAAAGTATCAATAGCCTGTCTTTTATCCTGCCGACCCCTTCGAGGTATTCCGCCTCCACGCCGCCGATAACGGCTGGCGTGGGTTCTATGCCGTCCGCCTTCAGCCTTGCCACGCCGGTAACCTTGTCCACCATCATCCCCTGGGGCGAGCCGTCGTCGGACACCACTATTATCCTGGTCGTCCTGGTGTTCACGGACTCTTCGAGCCCGAGCCGCCTCTTGATGTCGAACACCGGTATTATCACGCCCCGAAGCGATATTATGCCCTTAACGAACTCAGGGGCGCGCGGGACGTTGGTCATCTTCTGGAGCCTTATTATCTCCCTGACGTCCTCCACCTTGACTGCATATTCCTCCTTGCCGAGCATGAAGGCAAGGTACTCTATTATGCCCTCCTCGGCGGGTCCTTCATCGGATAGGTACTGTTCAAGCTCGTCTTCCGGGCCTGCCGTCTGCGCGGGCGAAGGCGCCGGGACTGCCGCTTCCTTAACCGGGGCTGGAGGCGCAATCTCCTCGGCCTCGGGCACCGCGGCCTGTTCGGCCACCTCGGCGTCAGGCCCGGGTCCAGCCTCGGGTCCTGTTTCCGGCTCGACGACCGGCGCCCTTTTGGGGGCCGCCTTCTTCTTGCGTTTCTTCGCGGGCCTGGGCTTCTCAGGGGCCTGCTCAGGGGGCGGAGCGGGGGCGTCGTCGGGCGGCGGCGTCTCGGAGACGTTACCCTCCCGGTCGGCCTCCCTCGCCGCCTCTTCGGCCAGCTTCTTCTCCCTGGCCTTTTTTCTTATCTCAAGCAGGTCCATGATTTCTTATCCGCCGTATGCGACGACCTTGTTCTTGCCCGTCATCTTCGCCTGGTAGAGCGCCACGTCCGCGCGCCTTATGAACTCGTCCCTGCTTTCGGTGGTGTCTATCGGGAACTCGGCGAGCCCTATGGAGACCGTCGCCCTGTATGTGCCCTCCCTGAAGGCGAACACCTTCTCCTCGACCTTGGCCCTTATCCGCTCGGCGGGGATACTTGCACCCTCGACGTCCGTATGCACGAGGAATATGATGAACTCCTCGCCGCCGAAACGGCCCACGGAGTCGCTGTCCCTGACCGCTTCGCGGAATATCCCGGAGACCTCCCTCAGTACCTCGTCTCCGGCCAGGTGCCCGAACGTATCGTTCACGGCCTTGAAGTCGTCCAGGTCTATCAGCATGAGCGTCATCTTCATCCTGTACCTGACGGAGCGCTTCATCTCCTGGAGCAGGCACTCGAAGAAGTGCGACCTGTTAAAGAGCTGGGTAAGCTCGTCGGTGACCGCCAGCCTCTTGAGTTCCTCGTTTATCTTCAGCAGCTCCTGGTTCTTGCGCTTGAGGTCGTCCTGCACCTCCTTGCGCTTCAGGATCAGTTTTATCCGCGCCACCAGCTCTCCGGGGTCGAACGGCTTCACCACGTAGTCGCTCGCGCCGAGGTTGAGGCCCCTCGCCTTTACGTCCCCCCTCGCCTCGACAGAGAGCACCAGCACCGGCAGGTCCTGGAACCCCTCCCTCTCCTTCAACCAGGAGATGACCTCGATGCCGTCAACCCTCGGCATCACCAGGTCCATGAGGACGAGGTCCACGTCCTGGCCGGACTGCAGGAAATCCATCGCCTCCTCGCCGTCGCCGGCCTCGTAATAGCGGTCGAACACGTCCTCCTTGGAGAGGATGGTCTTGACCATGCTCCTGAGCGCGGCTGAATCGTCAACTATCAATATCCCTTTGTCCCCGGCCATCTCTCCTCCGTTGTTCGCTGTCACCCGTTAAGGTCCAGGTCGGTTACCACGTCCTCGACTATGCCGGCCCCGATGCTCCGGGCCTCCTTGCCCAGCCCCGTGAGCAGGGCCCCTGTGGCTATCGTGTTTATAAGCCTCGGCACCCCTCTCGAATGCCTCTGGATTGCCTCGACCGCGTCCGGCTCGAAAAGCACGTCATCCCTGCCCGCGACCCTGAGCCTGTGCCTGAGGTACTCGCCGGTCTCGTCAAGCCCAAGGGGGCCCAGGTGGAACGCCATCCCTATCCGCTGCCGGAGCGCCTCGTAGGCCGGGCGCTTTAACCTTGCCCTCAGCTCCGTCTGGCCGATGAGCACGAGCGACATGAGGTTTGCGTCGTCCAGTTGGTAGTTGGTCAGGAGCCTTATCTCCTCGAAGGTGTCCTTTCCCGGTATAAGCTGTGCCTCGTCGATAATGACCACCGGGCATATCCCCTCTTCGTACGACGCGTAAAGCCTGTCGTTTATCTGTTCGAGCAGGTCCGACTTGTAATGCCTGGGCTTAGAGACGCCGAGCTTAAGCGCAAGGTGGCGCAGGAACTGGGCGGGCGAGAGCCGCGGGTTTATGATGAGCACCGGCCTGAATGACTCGTCGAGCGAGTCGAGCAGCGCCCTCGACAGCGTGGTCTTGCCGGAGCCTATGTCGCCGGTCAGGAGCACGAGCTCGCGCTCCTCGACTGCGTAAAGGAGCCGCGCAAGCGCCTCCGCATGGCCCTTGCTGTGGTAAAGGAACGCAGGGTCCGGCGTCTTCGAAAAACATTTGGCCTTAAGGCCGTAGAACTCTTCGTACATAATAAAACCTCTTGATGCTCCCTAAACCCTTCTCTGCGTGGCCTCGTCTATCAGGGACTCCACGTCGAGCACCAGCACAACCTCGTTGTCGCCAAGCTCGGTGGCCCCGGCAAGTCCGGGTATGTTCTTCAGCTTCTCGCCTATGCTCTTTATCACTATCTCCTGCTGGCCCACGAGCCGGTCGACCACGAGGCCGAGCCTGCGCTCGGCGACTCCGACCACCACGACGTATATGGACTCGCCCTCTTCGGACTTCGGCAGGCCGAAGACCCTGTCCAGCCACAAAAGCGGCAGGGTCTCGCCCCTAATCGACACGACCTCCCGCTTCTCGATGGTCGCTATCCTGTCCCTCTTTATCATCAGCGACTCGAGCACCGAGGAAAGCGGGACGCAGAAGGTCTCGGTCGAGACCTCTACTATCAGGGCCTTGATTATCGCGAGCGTGATGGGCAGGGTTATGGTAAATGTCGTGCCCTTGCCTATCTCGGTATCTATGTCTATCATCCCTGAGAGCTTGGACACGTTCTTCTTGACCACGTCCATCCCGACGCCGCGTCCGGAGACCTCGCTCACCTTCTCGCTTGTCGAGAACCCCGGCAGGAATATCAGGTCGAGCATCTCGCGCCTGGTCAGCATCTCGGACTCCTGAACGAGCCCCTTGTCGACCGCGATGCGGCGCACCTTCTCGTAGTCTATGCCTGCCCCGTCGTCCTCGACGGATATTACGACCCTGTTGCCCTTGGGGTATGCGTCGAGCCTGATAAGCCCCTTCTCGGGCTTCCCGCGCCTTAACCTCTCGGCCGGGGGCTCGATGCCGTGGTCGAGCGCGTTCCTTATCAGGTGCATCAGAGGGTCGGACATGTCCTCGACCATCAGCTTGTCGAGCTCGGTGTCCTCGCCAAGCATATCGAGATCTATGTCCTTGCCGACGTCGCCCGCGTACTTCCTCACGGCCTGGGTCAGCCTCGTGAATATCTGCCCGATGGGCACCATCCGGACCTCTATCACGCCCTCCTGGAGCTCGCCCAGCTTCCTCTCGAAGGTGCGGCTTGCCTTGTGCAGGTCTACCGCGAGGCCCGTGAAGCCCTGCAACCCGCGCAGGTCCTTGCTGAGCTGGGATATCATGTTCTTGCTGAGCACCAGTTCGCCGACGATGTTCATCAGGTGGTCGAGCCGGCTGATGTCCACGCGCACTGTCTTGGACAGGCTCCTCAGAGACGGCGCGGCGGCCTCCGCCTTCTTCTCATCCGCCTTGTACTTTATCTCCTGGACCGAGACGCGCGGCCCCTCTACCTCGGCCGCGAGCTTCTCCATCGGCTCTTTCGAGCCCAACAGCATGTTGAACTCGATGCCCTCCTCGGGGCTCATCCCGGAGGACGGAAGGGTGCTGACTATCTCGCCCATGCCCTTCAGCCGGTCGTTCAGAACAGTCAGGTCCTTGTCGAACGTGGCGAGGTCGAACCTCGCCTTTACGATGAATATACTGTTCCTCGCCTTGACGTTCTCCTTCAGGCGGTGCTCTTCGTACTCGGTCAGCACCGAGACCATTGCGGGGTCTATCGCGAGCTCGTCTATCAGCGACTTCTTGCCCGAGGCCTGCCTCGACGAGACGAGGGAATCTATCATGGCCGTCACGTCGGAGGTGTCCGCGTGCTCGGAGCCGGTCCTGCTTATCTCCTCGGACAGCTCCTTCAGGCGGTCGAGCGCGGCGAAGATGACCGAGGTCGCCTCCCTGGTTATGTCGATCTTGCCGAGGCGCATCGCGTCCAGCAGGGACTCCAGGCGGTGCGAGAGCCCGGACACCCCTTCGAAGCCGAACATGCCCGACAGGCCTTTCAGGGAGTGCACACCGCGGAAAATGGCGTTGACGGCGTCCGGGTCCACCGACCCGGCCTCCACCATCTCCTCCATCTGTATCAGGTGCTGGTTCAAGTCATCGAGTATGTCCTCGGCCTCGGCCAGGAACTCACCCTTGGACTTCTCGTCTTTCCTTCCGGCCAAACCGTTCTCCTTAAGTCCTGCAGGCGCCGTGGGTACAGGCGCCCGGTCCCGGCTCACTCGCCGAGGACTTTTTTCACGAGTTCCTGCAGCTCTTCGCCCTTGAAAGGCTTCACGATATATCCCGACGCCCCGAGCGAGAGGCCGCGTTTCCTGTCCTCTTCGCTCCGTTCGGTGCTGACTACTATAAGCGGTATGTCCTTGTACTGCGGGTGGCCCTTGACGAAGCTGATAAGCTCCAGGCCGTTGATGTCAGGCATGTTTATGTCGGTGATGATAAGGTCGAAGTGGCGAGTGGGCAGGGCCTTCAGGGCGTCGAACCCGCTGCCTGCCTCATGTGTGGCAAACCCGGGCATCTGCTCGACCGTAGCCCTAATAAGCCCTCGCATTGCCCTTGAGTCTTCTACTATCAGGACGCTCTTTGTCATGAAACTCCCCCGGGTAATGGGTAGGTGCATCACATCAGTTTTTCGACTTCAACCTCTCAAGCTCCATAATCTTTCTTTCGAGCAGGGCCTTCTCCATCGCCAGGCCGGCCTGGTGTATGAATATCTCGAGGCCCGCTATGTTCGGTATCGGCTTGCCCTCCGGCAGGTTGTCGCCGTAGAGGACTGCCGCCACCCTGTTGTTGCTTACCAATGGGACCAGGAAGAACTCCTTGGGCTCCTTCCCGCCAAGCTCCTTGACCAGGTAGGTGTCCCAGGCGTTGTCCCTGAACTTGCCAGTCATGCTGCACTTGTCCCTGATGACTTCAGTGAAGATCGAGGACTCGGACACGGGGACCTTTATATCCCTCACCTTCTGGTCCGCGGAGGCGCCTTTCAGCTCTATGCCGAACTGGCCGAGGCCCTTGACCTCTTCCCTTGTCACCATGAACAGCACCGCCCGGCTCACCAGTTCGCTCGCATACCGGAGGATGAGCAGGGTAATCTCCGCCGTGGCAGTGGGGAACCTCAGCTCCTCGAACATGGACTTGAGGGTGCTGAGCTCGCGCCCGCGCTCCATCACCGCCTTTTCCTCGCCGGTAAGCGGCGCCGGCTGGGATACGCCCTCCTCCGCGAGGAAGTCGGAAAACTCGGAGGCCTGCTTCCGTTTCGCGGCCGCCTTGGGAGTCTCGGGCGGAGGGGGCGGGGCTGCCGGGGCGGGTTTTCCCGCGTCGCGCTTCCTCTCGTCCATCACCCTTGCGCCCTCCATGAGGAGGTACTCCGGGTTGATGCCCGCCTTCAGCAGGAACTCCTGCGTCACTACCTCGATCTTGTCGCTCGGCGTGACCTCGCCCAGGTCGAAGTTGAAGAACCCGTCTTCCCAGGTCAGGAGCGAATAGATCATGTTCTCTATCTGCGACCTGATCGTCTCCTCGAGGACCTGCTGGTCGAGAGCGCCGCCCTCTACCAGTATCTGGCCGAGCCGTTTCCCGCCTTTGAGCCTCTTCTGGGCGCCGAGGGCGTTCTCCAGGTCCTGTTCGGATATGAGGCCCTTGGATATGAGAATGTTGCCGAGCGTGTCGCGCAGGTTGTCCGTCGCGGCCTGGACCACCTGCCCGTTCTTGAAGACGACGACAGCCGCGCCCGACTTGCCCTTGAGCACAAGCGTCCCGGTCTTCTTACTCAGGCTGATTATCTGAAAAATGTCTGTAAGCGCAAGGTCTTCCAGACGTCCTACTAAGCTCATAATGGTTTATCCGGTGAACACTCTAAAGAGATTTCGAATTATATCACCCGCAAAACGGTTTAGCAACTGCTTTTTTGCTCATAAATATCTGAGAAGGCTGGAAAACAATTCGTCACTCGCCGAACACTTCCGCGGTGAAGACGTATATGTCCGCGCCCTCCTTCCAGGCGTCGGGCGGAAGCCCGGCTTTCCTGCACGTCTCGGCAAGGAATGTGTCCCTGTCCCAGCCGAATTCGACCGGCACCTGGGGCAGCAGCACCCCGGCGTTATTGCCCTTGACGATGTAGAGCCCGTCCCGGCCCACCTTGATGTCGTCCACCGAGACGAGCTTCCTGAGCGGGGACAGCACCGAAATCTCTACCTTGATGTCCTTAAGCTCGCCCGGAGCTACCGGACTGAAGCGATAGTCGTGCGCGCTGGCGCTTACGGCCATGTCCCTGACCGTCTCGTACAGGGGCTCGCCCGAGTAGAAGTTGCCTATGCACCCCCGGAGCTCGCCGTTTTTCTTGAGTGTGACAAACGCACCCCTGGGTACGGAAAGCGCCTGGTCGTCTATTTTTACATCCGGGGCCTTGCCGGTCTTCACGAAACCATAGACGGTCTCCTTCGCAACCTTCAGCAGCCTTTCCTTCTGGCCCTGGTCGAGCCCGGACGCGGCCGGATTGCCTGATATGTATATGCCCATCGCGGCATAGCCGACCACCCTCGATCGGTCGCCCGTGACGTCGCCCGAGTTGGCGTACCTGAAAAGCTTAACGGTGTCCGCGCCTAACTTGTCGGCCACGTCGAGCGCGAGCATCATGGGGAATATCCCGCAGAGCTCGACCTCGCCCCGCTCGTCCCTGCCCATCAGCTCGAACGAGGAGAGCTTCGAGACGGTCTGTATGCCGAGCGTGTCCATCCTGACGGCGGTGTCGTAGTCGTGGTAGTGCGACCAGTCGGTGCTGACGACCAGCAGGACCTTCTTCCCGCCCTTCATGACCTTTGCTATCGAGGCGGAAAGCGACTCCATCGCCGGCCTGTACGGGTCTCCCACGACCACCGGCACTACCTTGAAACCCTTGAGCGTCTTCTGTAGGAAGGGAAGCTCGACCTCTATCGAATGCTCCTTCTCGTGCGCCTTCGGGTCGTAAACGACCTTGTCCTTTAAGTCGATGAACGACCTGGCCATCGCCTTGTCCACGGGGACATCGCCGAGCGGGGTCCTGAAGGCGTCGCCGGTATAAACCGATGCCCCCTGGAAGCCGTAGTAATGGGACGGGCCGAGTATTATGACCGTGTCGTAGTCCGCTCCCTGCACCTGCTTGAAGCTGTATCCGGCGACGCCGCCTGAGAACTCATAGCCCGCGTGCGGGGCCACTACCGCAAGCAGACGGCCCGAAGGCTCGACCCTGGGCGCGGCGGCAAGGCAGTTGTCCACCATCCCCGCAAGCACCTTGGGGTCGGCGGGGTAGAACGCCCCGGCCACGGCCGGCTGGCGTACTTCTTTCGTGCAACCCGCACCTGTCAGCAGGGCCAGGACAATGAATACCGCGGAAAGTCGTTTCATATCGCCCTCCTCGAAGTATCATCGGCGGCTGACGCCGTGCTCACCTTGTCGTCGAGTCGGGTGTAATACATGGCCTCTTTATGCCCCCCGCCTTCGGATATCCCGAAAAGCCCTTTCAGGCCAAACCATCCGGCAGCCGCAACAAAACCCATCATGCCCAGAAAACCGCGCCTGTCCATACCGCCTCCGTTTTAAAACTAGTTTCCAGACTCGCCAGGCCTGTCACCCAGCCCCTGCTCGTCGATTCCGCCGGGCGCCGTCGTCCCGTTTTCGAGCCGGCCTATAAACGCCTCCGCCCGCTTCTTCATATTGTCATCCGGGGCATACGGCAGCGAGGCCCTGGCCTGCGAGACTGCCTTATCGTTCATCCCGTTAAGCCTGTATATCACCGCGAGGTCGAAGCTCGCGAAGAAGTTGCCCGGCATCATGCCGACCGCGCGCTCCATCTCCTCGACCGCCTCCCTGTGCCGCCCGGCCCTTGTGTACGCCTTTGCCAGCAGGAACCGGGACTGGCCGTCCAGCGGGTCCACCGCGGCCGCCTGCCGGAGCATGTCAACCGCCTTGCCGTAGCGGCCCGTGTTATAAAATAGCTCGCCCAGGTTCCTGTACGGGCGGACCGCCTGCGGGTATATGCTTATCGCGAGCCTGAAATTCTCTTCCGCCTTGCCGGGCATCCCCAGCGTGGAATAGCAAAGCCCGAGGCTGTTGTATACCACGAAGCTCTCGTCGTAAAACGCGTTTATGTCGAGCGACTCCTGCAGCTCGGACACGGCGCGCCGGTAATGCCCGGCCTCCATCAAAGCGGTCCCGTAGTTCGCATGCGCCCTGAACGAGCCCGGAGCCTTTTTGACCACGTCCTGCCAGAGCGTGTAGTCCGTCGCCCAGACAACGTTACGGTTGAATGTAAGGACCCCCAGAATTATCAGCAGCAGTATCGCAAGGCCGCGCCTGAGCCCTGTGTTCTTTATAAGCCCAGCGACAGTAAGCGCCATGACTGCTATGAACCCTGCGGAAGGGAGGTAGAGGCGGTACTCGACGGCTATGTCCTCGATGGGTATGAAGCTCGACTCAGGAGCAAGGGCCATGAAGAACCAGAGCCCGAAAAAGGCCAATGCCGGGTCTTTCTTCCTGAGCCTGAACAAAAACACGAGCGCCGAGACGACAAACACGGCGGACAGGACTGCCGTCGAATCCACGGACACAGTCGCAGCCATGTTATAGTCCGCGTTCTGGTTGAAAGGCAGCACGAGCAGGCGCAGGTACAGCAGAAACGCCTTCGACTCTGACAGCAGATATTCCACCGGGGTGTGGTCGCACTGGCCACCGCCGGCAAAACCCAGAAGGGAGTTCCTGTAGAAGAAGTACGCGGCGAACAAGGCGAGTAACGGTAAGTAGTACAGCCATCCCCTGTACGTATGCACTGACGAAGCGCGTCCCCGCATCACGAATATGACGTCGTACAGGACGAAGAATGCCAGCGTTACCACTGCGGTCTCCTTGGATAGAAGGCCGGCAACGAAAGACAACGGCGCGACCACCGCCCAGAACAGCCCCGCCCGCCCGCTGCCGTTTCTGTATGATATAAATGCGTAGAAAGCCAGCAGGCTGAACATCGTAGCGAGGAGCGTGGAACGGCCGGAGATATACGTCACTGAGCCGGTTTGAATGGGGTGCAGGGCGAAGATGAGCGCGACGGCCAAAGGCATCAGGCAAGCGTCCTTCCTGCCCGCCGCCTTCAAGACCAGCCCGACCACGAGGTAAACGAGAAAAGCGTTTATGAAATGGAGTATGAAGTTCAGGACATGGTAGCCGAATACGTCGTACTCGAAAAGCGCGAAGTTGAGCGCGAGGCTCGTGAGTGTGACGGGCCTGAAGCCTTTCAGGTCCGGCCTGGAGCTTGCCGTGCCAGCGTCCACGAAGAACCGGGGTACGTTGGCAATGTCCCTGATGTCCCGGTTCTGAACTATCTGGTGCGCGTCGTCGAAATGGAAGGCCGCATGAAACGAGTTGGAATAAGCGGCGAGGGCGCATGCAAATATTATCACCGCGGCGAGGAGACGTCTCCTCGAATCCGGCTGCGCGCACATAGCATCAAATAAACCGGCCAGTTTCATCTTATTGCCGCCCCCTGTTCGCCGGCGCCCGCGCCCGGCCCCTGAAGCCAGTCCAGAAGCCGCTCCGCGCGCTCGCGTTCCATGCCGTCGTGCGCGAGGCCCGCCGCCAAACGCGCATGCTCCATCGCCCCGTCCCGGTCCCCGTTGCCGCCTTGTATAACGGCGAGGTCGTAGTTCACGTCGAAGTCCTTCGGCGCGTACCTGTATGCAAGCTCCATTTCCTTCTGGGCGTCTGCGACGCGCCCCATCCTCGACAAGACCACGGCAGTCCTGTAATGGGCGGGCGCGTTGCCGGGGTCGATGCTTAGCACCCTGCCGAGGTAACCGAGCGCATCATCGTACCGGCCCTCGTCCGTGTAGAGCATCGCAAGGTTGATGTTGGCCTCCCTGTACTTCGGCTGGCGCGTGAGCGCCTTCATAAACCACGCCTCGGCGTCCGCTGCCCTGCCCATCCTCTGGCAGCTGAGGCCGAGGTTGTTGTATATCAATACGTCGTAGCGGTAGAGGAACCTCGGCTCTACCGTGAGGGCCAGGCCGAACTCCGAAACTGCGTCCTTATACCGCTTTTCGTTCGCGAACGCGATACCGAGGTTCAGGTGCGCCCTGGCGGAGCCCGGAGACTTCCGGACGACGTCCTGCCATAGCCCGTGCTCGGTGGCCATCACGGCATTCCTGTTTAGCGTGAGGCATCCGAAAAAAACGAGGAGCGCCACAGCCGGGACATACCTGTATGACCGTGTTTTAAAGTACCCGGACACAAGAAGCGCCATAGCTGCGATAAAACCTATGGACGGCAGGTACAGCCTGTACTCTACAGCAATGTCCGATATGGGTATGACTGACGACTCAGGCGTTACCGTGAGCAGGAACCATGCCCCGAAGAAAGTCACGGCGGGGTTCCTTGTCCGCAGACGGTAGAGCGCCACGGCCGCGATTGACACGGCGGCGAAAGCCACGGCCTGCCATGCACCGAAAGATTCCGCGGGAAACATGTTGTAGTCGAAGTTCTGGTTGACCGGGAACACAAGGAGCCTTACGTACATCAGCAATGCCCGCGCCTCGGACAGGAGATACTCCCACCCGCCGTATGGCTTGTCCGCCAGTGTCAGATACCCTGCGACACTTCTTCTGATAACGATGAACACGGCAAGGCCTGCCAGAAACGGCAGGTAATAGAGCCATGTCCCGCGCTTCCGGGCTTTGTAGTCCTCACGGCGTATCGTGAACACGAGGTCGTAGACGAGCATCACGGCCGGGAGGCTGACTGCCGTCTCCTTTGTAAGCAGCCCCATGAAATACATGACCGGAGCGGCGGCAGCGCAGATGTATGCGCCAGACCTCCCGCCCGAAGCCGCGCGGAAGCGCAGGAAGCAGATGAACCCGGCGAGGTAGAAAAAAGTCATCATGGGCACGGCGCGGCCCGATATATAGCTCACGGCGCTCGTCTGTATGGGGTGAAGCGCGAATGCGAGCGAGACGAACAGCGCGGTCCCTGACGCCTCCCTCCTGCCCGCCGTCCCCAGCACCATGTAGACAAGGATGAACACGAGGAGCGCGTCCAGGCAGTGGGACAGGAAGTTGAAGAGGTGGTAGCTCCATACGCACTCGCCGGATACCGCGTAGTTCACTGCGAAACTGGAATAGACGAAGGGCCTGTAGCCCTTCATGCTCATCAGGTATGTCCCGAGCCGCCCGGATGTAAAGAACCTCGGTATGTTCGCCGGGTCCCTGATGCCCGTGTTCTTCACGACCTGGTGTATGTCGTCGTAATGGTACTCGCCGTCGAACGAGTTGACATACGCGGCAAGGGCGAGCACGAATATCAGGACGGCGGCAATGGCAGTCCTTTTCGCATGCGAAAGGCCGAAATACCGGTCAATAAGGGATGCGGACTTCATTTTCCCATCCCCTCCATGCGCGGACGCCGGGCATTGCCTTTCAGTTTCCCCATAAGGTCGCGCAACTGGGCGCGCTCTTTATCGTCCCCGGCAAGCCCTGCCGCTATCATCGCCTCCCTTAACGCCTCGTCCGGCATGCCGTTGCACATGTATATAACTGCCATGTTGCAGCGGTTGTTGAAGTCCTTGGGCGAGAGCCTGCACGCCTCCTTCATCTCGGACAGCGCCTCGGCGTACCGCCCGAGTTTAGCGTACGTCCCCGCGAGCATTGCATGGTCCGGCCCGTAGCCGGGGTTCAGGGCAATGCCTTCGCCCAGCACTACCGCGGCTTCGCCGTACCTGCCGAGGCCGTAATATACCATGCCGAGGTTATCGTAGGCCTCCACCAGCTCGCTGTCGGCGGCGATCGCCTTCCTGAACTCGTCCGCCGCGTCCTCGTCCATCTCCAGGCTCATATAGCATAGCCCCATGTTGTTGTGCACCTTCGAGACCTCAGCTGGCGTGCCGGCGAATTCGACCGCCTTCTTCAGGTCTTTTATGGACTCGAAATACTGCCTGTCGGCGAAGAGGGCCTTGCCCCGGTTGATGTAGCCGCTGTATGAGCCGGGCGTCTTTTTAATTACGTCGCTCCAAAGCGTGTACTCGGTGGCCCATACTGCGTTCCTGCCGGCGGTCAGCAGGCATAACAGCACCACTACCGCGCCTGCCAGCAGGGCGCGCCGGGCAGGGGCCTTTATTACACGGGGCGCAAGGACTACGAGGGCGGCGATGAAACCCGCCGACGGCAGATAGAGCCGGTACTCCGCCGCGATGTCATAGATGGGCACGAGCGTGGACTCGGGCGCGAGCGTTATGAAAAACCAGAACCCGAAAAAAGATACCGCCGCGTATTCCTTCCTCGCACGAAAGAGAAGCCAGATGGCAAGCCCAGTCATCAGCCACGACAGGACGACGAGCGCGTCCGAAGCGGTGGTCAGGGGCAGGCGGTAGTCGATGTTCTGGTTCACCGGCAGCAGCAGCAGCCTGACGTACATGAGGAGCGCCTTCGCCTCGGACATCAGGTACTGAAAGGCGCCGTAAGGCAGGTCCTGGGCGGCCGCGTAGCCCATCAGCCGCTTCTTGTACAGAATATATCCGGCAAGCACAAGGAGCAGCGACATGTGCGGAAGCCATGTATGAAAGGAGCGGGCGCGCCCCTTCCTTTCCGGCGCGGTTATCAGCAGGTCGTATGCGAGCATCGTGACGGGCAGGCTTACGGCCATCTCCTTGGACAGCAGTCCGAGCAGGTACAATATAGGGATGGTAGAGACAAGTAAGTATTTAGAAGCCCGGCCGCCCGCGCCCGACCTGTAACGGATGAACGCAAGGAACGCGACAAGGTAGAAGAAAGACGCGAGGAGCACCGCCCTGCCCGACACGTACGTCACGGCATAGGTCTGTATGGGGTGGACAGCGAAGACCAGCGATGCCGTCAACGCGGGCAGGAACCCGCCTTCGCGGCCGGTGGACTTTATGGTGTAGCCGATGAGGAGGAAAACCATGAAGGCGTTAAGGAAGTGCAGGATGAAGTTGAACAGGTGGTAGCTCCAGACTTTGTAGCCGGAGATTGCATAGTTCACGGCGAAGCTCGAATAGGTGACCGGGCGGTAACCCTTCGCGCCGACCAGGTAGCTGCCCATGTCGGGCTCCCGGAAGAAACCCGGTATGTTCGAGAGGCCTCTGACACTGTTGTTCTCCACTATCTGGTGCAGGTCGTCGTAGTGGAACTCGGAATGAAACGAGTTCGAGTACGCCGCGAGCGTAAGGACAAATATGGCCGCTGCCGCAATGAAGTTCTTCGTTGCAGTTGAAAGGGCATCGAGCTTATCCATCGACGATATAACCATCATCATTTTCCTTATGACCAGATACCCGGTATCTTCTCGCCGCAGAAGCCGCACCTGCCGCCCTCCACGCGCATCTGCCGGACGAAATATCCCTGCCGCTCTATAATCATCTTATTGCACTTGGGGCAGAAAGTGCTCTCGCCCTCGTGCGAGATGTTTCCGACGTAGACGAACCTGAGCCCCTCCCTGAAGCCAATCTCGCGCGCCCTGGTCAGCGTGTCGGGCGGCGTAGGCGGCAGGTTGGTCAGTTTATACAGGGGGAAGAACCTCGAGAAGTGCACCGGGGTGTCAGGCCCGAGCTCTTTCGCCACCCAGCCTGCCAGACGGGCTATGTTGTCGGGCGAGTCGTTGAGCGAGGGGATGACCAGGTTGGTCACCTCTATCCAGAGCCCCTCCTGCCTCATTATCTTGAGCGCCGCGAGCACGGGGGCCAGCTTCCCCCCGCAGACGTCCTCATAGAACGATGCGTCCATTGACTTCAGGTCTACGTTAGCGGCGTCGATGTACGGCGTCAGGCCCTTGAGCGGCGCCGGGTTTATATACCCGCACGTGTGCATCGTGTTCTTTATCCCTGCGGCACGTGCGAGCCGCGCCGTGTCGAACATGTACTCGTAGAAGACGGTGGGCTCGGTATAAGTGTAGGCTATCGTACGACAGCCCTGCCCGCGAGCAAGCTCTACCAGCTTTTCTGGCGGCAACTCCGAGTTGTCCGTCTCCTCCGGCCTGGCCTGCGATATCTGCCAGTTCTGGCAGAACTTGCAGGACAGGGTGCAGCCTGCGGTCGCGACCGAGAATGCGGTCGTCGCGGGCAGCATGTGGAAGAACGGCTTTTTCTCGATTGGGTCCACGTTGACAGAGCAGGGCTTCCCGTACACGAGCGAATATAACCGTCCTCCCTTGTTCATACGTACCCTGCACGCACCAACCTGGTAGTCGCCAAGCTCGCAGTATGCGGGGCATAGCTCGCACCTTACACGTAACGGGCTGCCCATCACCCACTTCCTTTCGGGTGCGCCCGAGCCGTGCTCATACGGGAGACAAGCGCCTCTGCTTCACTGACCTGCTCCTCGCCGGAGGCGACCGAAACTGCCCTTCGCGCCTGTTCCTCCGCCTCCGCAGGCATGCCGTTTTCCTGGTAGATGATTGCGAGGTTGTAATTTATGTCGTAGTCCTTCGGGGAGAAGGAAAGCGCCTGCTCCATCTCGGTGAGCGCTTCGCTCTTCCGGCCAAGCCTGTTGTACGACTGCGCCAGGTTATAGTGCGACTGCGAGTAGCCGGGGTCGAGCCTCGTGGCCTTGTACAGCACGTCTACAGCCTCGTTGTAACGGCCGAGCTTGTAATATACCGCGCCCAGGTTTGCGTACCCCTCCATGTAGCCGGGGTTGACCGTTATGGCACGTTCGAACGCGGTAATTGCGTCCTCGGTCATCCCGAGCTCGAAATAGCATATCCCGAGGTTCGCGAATACGTTATAGCTGTGGTCGTAGAACGGGTCGATGTCGAGCGAGCGGTTCAGCTCTCCGACCGCGGCCTCATAGTCCTTCCTGCCGAGCAGCGCGTTCCCGTAGTTGGCATGCGACCTCGCGGACTCGGGCGACTTCCTGACCACGTCGGTCCATAGCGTGTACTCGGTGGCCCAGACCGAGTTCCGGTTGAATGTCAGCACCCCGAGCAATACGATGACGACCACGGCCACGGCCCGCCTTGCGGGGACCTGTTTCATGGCAGCCGAGGCCAGCAGGAAGAGGGCCGCTATGAAACCCGCGGACGGCATGTAGAGGCGGTACTCGACGGCTATGTCCCTTATGGGGATCAGGGTGGACTCGGGCGCGATGGCGATAAAGAACCAGAACCCGAAAAACGCCGCGGCCCTGTCCCTTTTCCTGATCCGGTAAAGGCCATAGAACATAAACCCGGTCAGGACGGCCGAGACGGCGACCTTCGGCCCGAACGACAAGGTCGCGGGCAGGTCATAGTCCACGTTCTGGTTGATGGGCAGTACAAGAAGCCTCAGGTACATCAACAAGACCTTGGCCTCGGACATCAGGTACTGCCAGACCCCGTAGTCGAGTTCGTCCACCGCGACAAAGCCGGTCAGGTGTTTCTTGTAAAGCAGGTAGGCTACGAGCACGGCGGCCATCGGCATGTACAACAGCCAGGCCTTGACGGACTTCAGAAACCCGCCACTCTCCGGGACGGTGAACAGCAGGTCGTAGACAAGCATGAACCCGACGAGACAGACCGCGGTCTCCTTTGATAAAAGGCCGAGCAGGAAGATGACTGGTATTGCCGCCGCACGGAAATAGCCGCCAGAGGCGCGGAACCGAAGGAATACGTAAAACGCAAGCAGTGTGAACATGCCCGCGAGGAGCAACGCCCGGCCCGACACGTAGGTGACGCTGTTGGTCTGTATCGGGTGCAGCGCAAAGAGGACTGCAACGGCAAGCGCAGACAGGTAGACGTCGTTACGGCCGGACTTCTTCAGCACGCTCGATACTATGATGTAGACCAGGAACACGTTCAGGAAATGGAGCAGTATATTGAACAGATGATAGCTCCACACATGGTAGCCGGACAGGGCGTAGTTCAGTGCGTACGTCGTGTAGGTAACCGGCCGGTATCCCTTCAAGTCGGCCGCGTAGCTCGCCATGCCTGCATCGGTGAAGAACCTCGGCACATTTGCGAGGCTCCGCACGTTCTGGTTCTTCACGACCGTGTGGAAGTCGTCGAAGTGGAAATCCGCGACGAAGGAATTCGAGTATGCGAGAAGCGTCAGGGCGAGGATAAGCCCGGCCGCGAGGAGGCCTCTCTTCACAGATGAGTCCGCGTCCGCCCTGTTCCCCATAATACCTTCATTTGCCATTTGGAGCCGCCCCTTCGGGTTGACCGATGTTTTTCCAGTAGGCCGCCGGGTGCAGCGACAGGCCCTTCTTCGATATGACTTCCTCGTAGCGTTTCCTGTCCTCGAGCATACGGGCGTAGTCCGGGTCCCTCATCCTGACCGCCTCGACGGCATTGGTCGCGACCACCGCCGCCACAAGCAGCGTCGACACGGCTAATATTATTTTGAATGCAAGACTATCCATGTTTACCCTGGCATTACGAGCAAAATGGCAACCATATATCGTCTGTCATTCTGAGCCCGTTCGACTACGCTCAGGGCAGGCTCCGCGAAGAATCTCGGGTTTCTTATATAGAACAGCTTGAGATTCTTCGTCGCTTGCGCTCCTCAGAATGACAACTAAACCGCACTGCTCACAACTATACGGCGCTACCTTTTCGGACATACTTCAACACACCTGTTGCAGCCGATGCACTCGCGCGGGTTGTACCCGGCCTCCCCTTCCGCGCGGTTTCCCATGCTGCATACCCCTGCGCACGCGCAGCACCTGTCGCAGCCGCCGAAGGGCTTCCTTTTTATGATGCTGACGCCTGACAGAAGCCCGAGTAACGCGCCCACAGGGCAGAGGTACCGGCACCAGGCCCTGGGCACGACCAGCCCAGCGCCGAGCGTAACGCCGACGAGCCCCCATGCAAGGACGCCCCCATGCCCTGAGAACAGCGTCCCGTACGGCTCGAAGTTGCCTATCTCCAAGAGCCCGGTGGTAAACGCGGCCACCGTGACAGCCCAGAGTATGACGTATTTCAGGACGCGCGCCTTATCGTCGAGAGCCGAATCGAGCCTGAGCTTCCTGACCGGCAGTAGCGCGAGTAGCTCCTGCAATGCCCCGTACGGGCAGAGCCAGCCGCAGTATAGCCTGCCAAACATTACAGCGGCAACAAGCGAGCCTATTACGAGCACGTACCAGAAAAGTCCGTCGAGCCCCGGCAGCCTGAGGGATGCCAGGCTGAAGACATTCCCGAGCGCAAAGGGGCTTGCCTTCACCACGCCAAGAAAGACAAGGGACAGGACGAGCACGACGTACCGATACCCGGCACGGGAACGCGATTGTCTTCCTTTAAGGTACAGGACAAGCGAGGCCGCGAAGAGCGCGGCCAGGACGTATACCGCCGGGTCCTTCAGGCCGCGTGTCAGCGCACTTTCTTCTTTCGGGTATGCGTATCCGAAAATATCCGAGCCCGCCCTGCGCGACGCCTGCCTGACGCCGTCAGTAACCGCCCTTGCGGTGACCGTAGCCCGTGTCACCCCGTCCACGTCCGCGTCTACCTTAAACGGGTCGAATATGGGCTTGCCCGCGAACTGGCCCGTGAAGCGGGGCCTGTCCACACGCTGTGCGTACGAAGGCGTCTCGTTGTTGCTTAATATCTTTATCCCGGACAGGCGGCCAGACGGGAGAAGGCCAACGACGACGGGTACTTTTCCCGAATAGCCCCGGACATCCGGCGCGAGGTCGGTGGTAACGAAAAAGACCCCCTCCGCCCCCTGGGGGCCGACGGCCTTATAATAGGGGTATGCTCCGGCGACCCGCACGCTGGACGACGCTTCGGGAAAAACAGCGTGCATATAAGGTCCGGCGTCCGGGATAGCCCCGGCCGGCAGGAAATGATAGAACAGGCCGAAGGCTACGGCTGCCGCGGCGGCGGCCAGGGCCGATAACTGCAAGGTCCTCATAAGCTTCAATGCCCTACGACTATGCCTCTTGATTCAAGGCGCGGGCGATTTTCGGGTCGGTCAGGCCTCCCTGCCCCCGGCAAGCAGAAAGCCGGTTGAAACCGCTTTCAATAGTAGCACGAAAACCGCCGTAAACGCAATACCCAAAAGGGGTATCAGGACAAGCCCGGACAGGAGCGCGCCCGCGCCGGAACCTATCAGGTCGAGTCCGTAAAACCTGCCGGCCGCGCCAGTACGGACGCCTTCGGGGCCGCCTGAAACTGCGAGCGCAAGCGGGTACTCCGCCCCGGTCAGGGCGCCGGCCAGCAACATCATGGCTGTAAGCGAGACACCGGACATGGCGGAGCCGGGGAAAGAAGCCATAAGCATCAGGGCTATCGCAAGGAGCATAAACCCGGACTCGATGGCAATTATGCCACGGAACGGCGTGGACAACTTAAGCAGGGAGGCCGCGGCATACCGGCTGCCGATAAAGAGTCCCAGCATGAATAGCGCCATGATTAGACCCAGCCTCTCGTATAGGTAGCCGTAATACGACTGGTAGGCAAGCAGAAGCGCGACCTCGATGACCATGCCCGAAAGGCCCGTGGTCGCAATCGCAAACGATACCCTGCCGTAAAGGCCGCCCCTTCTGAATATCAATAGTAAGGCTATCAGTATTACTATAATGGGCACCGCATACAGCATGAAGAACCCCCGTCCGCCAAAGCCCGGGGCCAGCCAGTCGAGGGCGGGCAGGCCTGCTACCTCGCCCCATAGCGCAAGTGAATAAAGATACGCCACCGGCCTGAAGTCGTGGTTTATGCCAAGCCCGGCAGACCGGGAGAGCCGCTCCTCGACATACGCTACCCGGCCCGGCTCAAGGAAAAACGGCAGTGTATGTTGGTTGAAGCTTCGCGCTGTTATCCCACGCGCTTCGAAGCGCCTTGCGAGCACGGCGGCGTCGAGGTCCACTGCGTCCCTGTCCATCGCCGCGAAGAAATAGCTGGTGTCTTCAGGGGTGACCCTTACCGTGCCGAAGACGGACTTGAGCGTATGATAGATGGAGCCGTTAAGCGCGAGCTGTCTCTTGCCGATATAGTTGGGCGAGGACGGGAGCGATATTGATAGTATGCCGCCGGTCGTGAGTATCCGTTTCACCTCCTCGAAGAATTCCGCCGTGTAGTAGCGGTTGATGGATGCAGTAGACGGCTCCGGCAGACATACCATCACCAGGTCGTAACGGGCCGACGTATCTTTCACGAAATGCCGCCCGTCCGTGTAGTGGACGCTGACCCTGGGGTCCGCGAACGCGCGCCTGTCCGCATCCGGCATGTACCGCATCGAGACCTCTATGAGCCTGGGGTCGAGCTCGACGTAGTCCAGCTTCCTTACCGGGTGTTTCAGCACCTCGGTAAGCACGCCCTCGCCTCCCCCGCCAATCAGGAGTACGTCCGAGGGGGCCTTGTGGACCGTCATCGGCAGATGTGCCTTCCGCTCCGCGACGTCCCTGTCCGGTATGGAAAATGAGTAGACGCCGCCCTCGTAGACCGCGTGCTGGCCGGGCAGCTCGACGACGGTTATCGCCCCGTACCTAGACTGAACCGCCTCGACGACCCTGCCCGCCGGGACGCCCCTGTTATATATCTTCAGTTCTATTCCCGGCGCGGCGTAAAACAGGGCCGACATCAATAAGGCAAATGATATTGCAGCCAGAGCCGGCTTCTTCCGGCCCTCATATGTAGAATAAAGCGCGACCGCCAGCAGGCATATAACAGAGGTCAGAGACGCCGCCTGGAGTGTGGTGAACTTCGGCGCTATTATAAATGTAAGGGCAAGCCCCGCCGCGAAGCTCCCGGCCGCCTCGAATGCGTAAACCTTTCCGGCCTGGCCCGGCCCCGCATCTCCCATGACGCCGACCGCAAACGGGAACATCAGCCCGGCAAGCGGCGCTACCATTATAAGAGTGGAGGATATGAGCAGGAACATACCGCCGACCGGTACAAGCTCGCCCGGCAGGTAGCCGAACAGGGGGAGCAGCACCCTGGGGGCCATGACCGCTGGCGGGATAAGCAGCGAAAAAGCGAACAAACCGGCGGAAAATGCGCGTGATTTGTCCTTCGCGCGGCGGGCGACGACGACCCCGGCCCAACTGGACGCCCCTGCCATCAGAAGCCATAGGCCGAGCGTGAGCGCAAGGGAAAGCTCGTTCCCCCTTAGCGCGGCCATAAGCTCCCTCATCGCAAGCACTTGCGCCATCAGGGCGGCCCCGCCCATAACCAAGAATGACGCGGTATTCGAGTATCTCCCCATAATCAGCAAACCTTTAATTCTTATAAATATTTCTTATAGCAAAAAGCCTTGACACCCGTTGGTGAATAATATAACATCTGCCGCTAAGCTTATAAATCAAAAACTTTATCCTTTTAAAGTATCTAACGCTTAAATCTTTAATAAAGAGGTGACATGAAATGAAAGAGGCGCCGCTTTTCATTCACGGACTTACGCTCGGTTCCTGGCACGTACCCGCATTCGTAGTGTACACGTGGTTTGTGATGGTACTGCTCATAGTCATGTCCCTTGCGGTGCGCGGCAGCCTCAAGGAAGTGCCGGCCGGCCTCCCGAACCTGATAGAGGCCTTCGTGGGCGGGCTCAAGGACTTCACGATAGCGACGATGGGGCCGCACGGCATGGACTACTTCGCACTGATAGGCACCGCGGCCTTCTTCATCTTGGTCTCGAACCTGCTCGGCATCATCCCTGGCTTCGAGTCCCCGACCGCCAACATCAACACCACCGGCGCATGCGCCATCGTGGTGGTCGCCTCGACCCACATAGTCGGCCTCCAGAAACACGGCATCAAGTACATAAAGCACTTCACCGGCCCTGTGCCCTGGCTGATATGGCTGATGTTCCCGATAGAGGTCATCGGACACTTCGCCCGTTTGATATCGCTTTCGCTCAGGCTCTTCGGCAATATACGCGGCGAGGACCTGGTCGTGGCCATCCTCTTCGGGCTTGTGCCCCTTCTGGTACCGTCGGTCATGTTCGGCCTGGCGATATTCACGAGCTTCGTCCAGACGTTCGTGTTCGTGCTCCTGACCATGCTGTATCTCTCGGGCGCCGCCGAGCACGCGCATTAATTAAATAAAGCCCTCACCCCCCTCTCCCGCGAGGCGAGGGGGTGAGATAAGAATCCATCAATTGGGAAAGGAGGATAAAAACACAATGAAAAAGACTATCATAATGCTGCTCATGAGCCTCGTCGCCGTCGCGCTTGCCGCCCCGGTCGCCCTGGCCGAGGAGGCCGCTGCCGCCGCTACCGGCGCCGTCGACCACTCCAGCATCTATTCCTATGTCGCACTCGGCTGCGGCCTTGGCATCGGCCTTGCCGCTCTCGGCACCGGCATCGGCCAGGGCATCGCGGCCAACGGCGCGGTGGAAGGCATCTCCAGGAACCCCGGCGCATCCGGCAAGATCATGACCACCATGATCATCGGCCTCGCCATGATCGAGTCCCTGGCCATCTACGCGCTGGTCGTCGTCCTCATCATGCTGTTCGTCAACCCCTACAAGATATTCCCGGTCTAAATGACGGAGGGTTGAAAGTTGAAAGCCCCGCTTCGCAAGGAGCGGGGTTTTTTATTTCCTCTCCAGCTTCTCGATACGGGATATCAGTTCGGCCTTCGCATTTCTGAAACGCTTCATTATAAAGAAACCCGCGAAGCAAAAACCCCCGAAGAAGCATACCGCCCCCCAGAAAAGCCTCTCGTATTCCGGTATCCCCTGTGAGCTGAGCCACCAGTAAAAAAGCGCGAAGCCCGTGAGAAACGAAATGTGGGACGTGACCACGCCCGCAATCCTCAAACCCATGTCCTTGTCCTTCATCTAAGCGCCTCCTCCAGGCAGCATTACGGATGCGGCCTTCTTCCCGACAAACCTTTCCCTGAATTCCTCCGCCTCTTCGGGCGGCACGTTCCTGTTTATGACAAGCGACCTGTATACCCCGGCCGGGTCGTCGTGCACCGCCTGTGTCGCCTTCCTCACCGCATCCGCGAACCGCTCCATCCGTGCGTCCACCTTGGCCGGAAAGATATATACAACCGCACGGGCCACGAAGCCCGCAAGCGCGTTGTCCACCTTCATGTACCCCCTTGCGGTGGCGTCTGTTATGCGGCCGCCCGCGCCGGGCCTGTCGGCATACTCCGGCACGAGCACCATCCTGCCGGTGAACTTTACCCCGAGCAAGAACTTCCAGTACCCGGATATATAGTAGACCCTCTTGCCCTCCTGCCGGAGCACCACCTCCATGTCTCCGACCAGACGGCCCTGGTCGTCCACGTGCACTGAGCCATCGGGGCGCGACTCTATCCGGTACTCGTCGAGGCCGGGGTCCATAAGCCTCGCAATAGCCATCGAGAGACGGGGCCTGTCGAGCAGAAACCCGAAGTCGCCCGACCCGCACGGGAGCCCCGGCATCTTCGCCTCACGGTAGAGTGTCGGCCGGTCGAGAATTTCCCTGACGGCCGGGCCTTTCTTATCGATGAGCGGCCCGAACTCGCCGGTCTCGGCAAGGGCCAGGCCCGCCGCCGACAATAATAAAACGGCAATTATCCGCATCAATATTTTCATCGGTCAGCCCTCGACCCTTCCAACTCCGAGAGCAGGGACTCGGCGTATTTCCTCTGGCCTTCGTCCGGGGCCAGCCGCAGGGCATCGCGTGCCTGCAAAACCGCCTCGTCCGCCCGGCCCATCTTCGCGTATGTCTGCGCAAGGACGATGCGAGTGCGCGCGCTTCGCGGGTCCGCGGCGGCCGCCCTTGAGAGCACGTCCGCGGCCTCGCCGTACCGGCCAGCGGCAAGGTATGCGTTGCCCAAGTCTGTGTACGCCTCGATGAACCGGGGGTATGTCCTGACGACCTCGGACAGCACGCCGATCGCCTTGTCAATCATACCCTGCCTGAAATAACAGAGCCCGAGGTCCGCGTATATGAGGTAGCGCTCGGGGTAGTACGGGTCGGCCACAAGCGAGGCCATGAATTCCCTCTCGGCGTCTGCGTAACGCTCGACCCCGACCAGCGCCTTGCCTAAGTTCAGGTGGGCACGTGCGGAAGCTGGCGACTTGGCAGCGACGTCGTTCCACAATGTATAGTCCGTCGCCCAGACCGCATTCCTGTTAAACGTCAGGACGGACAATAAGACAACAACCGAAATAACGGCCCATCTTCCTGCCGCGGGTTTCTTCAACGAAGCCGATATAATAAGGACCGATGCCGCGATAAAACCGGCGGACGGCAGGTAGAGCCGGTACTCGACGGCTATGTCGGGCAACGGGACGAGCGTAGACTCAGGCAGGACGGCAAGCAGAAACCATGCCGCGAAGAATGCCGCATGGGGAGACTTTTTTCTCAGCCGGAAACTGAATGCGACCGAGGCGATAATAACCAGTAGCGCGGCTATGAAATGCGCGTCAATCCCGTTTGACACCGGGATAAAATAGTCCGCGTTCTGGTTCATGGGGAATACAAGCAGTCGCAGATAAAGAAGCCAAGCCCTGGCCTCCGAGACAATGTACCAGCCCGCGCCGATGCCGGTGGATGCCGGAGACACCAGGCCCGTTACCGCCTTCCTCCATACGAGGTATATTCCGAGCGCGACTATAAACGGGACGTAGCAGACCCATACCCTGCGGGCCGCCGTATATCCGCCGCGTGCCGGGACCGTCACGAGGAAGTCGTATGCGAGCATCAGGCTGAGCAGGCTCACGGCAATCTCCTTGGACAGCAGGCCGAGCATGAAGGAGACCGGCGCGACGACTATCCACATGCGGCCACGCCCGCCCCGGTACCGCAGGAACCCGTAGAACGAAAGCAGGCAGAAGAAGCTTGCGAGAAGCAATGCCCGTGAGCTGATATACGTTACTGCTCCGGTCTGGATGGGGTGCAATGCGAAGATGAGAGCGGCGGCGAGCGAGACGGTATATGCATCTTCCATGCCCGAATCGTCCAGCACGGCGCGCACTACAAGGAACACGAGAAACGCACAGAGGAAGTGCAGGAGAAAATTAAGGCAGTGGTAGCTCCAGACGCCGTAGCCGGTGAGATAGTAGTTTAGAGCGAAGCTCGCGGTGGTGAGCGGCCTGAACCCGACCGGGCCGCGAAGCTGCGTTATCGTACTGCCGTCCGTAAAGAACTTCGGCAGATTGCCGAGGCTCCGGATGTAGCCGTTGGTGACGACTTGGTGGAAGTCGTCGAACTGAAACTCCGCGTGGAATGAGTTCGAGTATGCCGCGAGCGAAAGCGCGAGTATAAGCCCCGCGGCAAGAAGTGTTTTCTTCGGCTCCATATCAGGTACTCAGACGACCCGCCCGACCAGGTCGTAGGGGTGCGCCTCGGTTATCTCTACCTGCGCGAACTCGCCCGGTCTTACGTCCCCTTCGGTTATGTATATCACGCCGTCTATCTCCGGGGCCTGGAAATAGGCCCTGCCCGAGACGAGCAGGTCGGTGTCCTTCGATGCCCCGTCCACCAGCACATTGTAAGTATTGCCGACCCTGGCCCTGTTCTTCTTGTGCGATATCTTGTTCTGCGCCTTCATGAGCTGGTCGCGCCGCTCACCTGCAAGCTCCTCGCTTACCTTCTTGGCCATCCTCGCCGCCGGGGTCTCCTCCTCTTCCGAGTACGCGAACACGCCCAGGTGGTCGAACTCCGCCTCCTTCACGAAGCGGAGCAGCCCCAGGAACTTCTCCCTCGTCTCGCCGGGGAACCCCACCATCAGGGAGGTCCTGAGCGCGATGTCCGGGACCTTCGTACGAAGCCTCTCGATGAGCTTGCGTATCTTCGCGGAGCTGACCTTCCGGCCCATCCGCTTAAGTATGTCGTCGTCTATGTGCTGTAATGGTATGTCGAGGTAGCTTACGACCTTCTCACTGCCCGCGATGAACTCCATCATCTCGTCGGTTAAGTGCGCGGGGTGGGCATATAACAACCTTATCCAGTCGAGCCCCTTCACCTCCTCGAGCCGCCTCAGGAGGTAGACCAGGTTATGGCCGTCCTTCCTGTCCGCCCCGTATGCGGTGGTGTCCTGGGCTATCAGGCATATCTCCCTGACCCCCCTGGCCGCGAGCGACTCGGCCTCCTCGCGCACGGAAGCGGCCGGCCTGCTCCTGAGGACGCCCCGCACGGAAGGTATCACGCAGTACGTGCAGCGGTTGTCGCAGCCCTCTGAAATCTTTAAGTAGCCCCAGTGCCCCGGCGTGAACATCACCCTGGGCGTGTCGTGGCTGTATATATACTTCGGCACGGGCACCCTGTGCGCGGCCCTCGGCAGGCCCTTCCCGGCAAGGGCGGCCAGGACGTCCGGCACCTTCTGAAACTCGCCCGTCCCGAGGTATGCGTCAACCTCCGGCAGTTCCTTAAGCAGGCCCGCCTTGTACCTCTGCGCGAGGCAGCCCGTGATTATAAGGTGCTTGAGCCGCGCGGTGTCCTTCAGCTCGGCCATTTCGAGTATAGCCGCGATGGACTCCTCCGTCGCCTCCTTGATGAACGCGCAGGTGTTTACGATTATGGCCTCGGCGTCTTCCTCGTGCGCGGTCACGGTATGGCCGGCCTGCTTCAACAGGCCCGTCATCACCTCCGCGTCCACCTGGTTCTTCGGGCACCCCAGGCTTACCATCCCTACCTTCATACGTCCTCCTGAAACCCCGCGCTACCAGGCGCGGGTATGACTACTTTGCCGGGCCCCTCTTCCTGACATTTCCGTAGACCCAGAAAACCAGGAACCTCAAAAATATCGCCAGGTACACAAGCCAGTTGACGAGAAAAAAACTTTCTTTCGCGTAATGCTTCCTGTAGAACCTAAGCAGGCTCCTGTGGTATATCCCGACCATCCGCCGTCCGCCGGTGCTCGCGCCCCGGTAATGCGTTATCCGGGCACCGGGCAGAAAATACAGCCTGTACCCCGCCTCGCGCATCCTCAGGCACCAGTCGACGTCCTCGCAGAAAAGGAAGAACCCCTCGTCCAGGAGCCCGACCTTTTCGATCACCTCGCGGCGCACCATGAGCGCGGCCCCGTTGATGCTCTCGACCTCCTCGGCGTCTTTGTACCCCTCCTTCACATGGAAGTATTTCGCGGTGACGGGGTTATTTGGGAAGAGCCTGTGGAGCCCCAGTGATATCATCGCGGCGGCAAGCAGTGTCGGCCTCGCCTTGCCTGTAAACTGGGGCGTGCCGTCCGGGTTCAATAGCGCCCCGCCGACCGCGCCCGCATGGGGGTTGGCCTTCAGGAAGTCCGCCATGAGCCTGAGCGCGCCTTCGTGCACGACCGTATCGTCGTTCAGGATAAGCAGGAAATCGCCACGGGCCACGCGGAGGGCCTTGTTGTTGTTTGAGGAGAAGCCTTCCTTGTTCTCGTTGACTATCACCCGGACTTCAGGGAACCGCGCCCTGACCGCCCCGACGCTCCCGTCGGCGCTAACGTTGTCGACGACTATGACTTCGACGTCGAGGCCGTCCGCGGTCTTATATATGGAGTCGATGCAGGCGAGCAGGAGGTCCCGGTTGTTGTTGCTGATTATGCTTACCGTAAGAAGCATCGGCTTTGCACTCATTTCTTTTCCGCGACCGCCAGAAGGCTTGAGCCCACGGGAAGGGTCGTGAAACGAAGCAGGTAGCGCTCCACGGAGAAGACCGTCTCGAGCGCCTTGTTCAGTACCGGGTTTACCTCTTCAAGGTCCGGGGGCAGCTTGCTCGTAACGAGTTTCCTCGCCTTCCTGACCATAAATACGAGCGGGAAGAGCAGCGAGCAGAAATAGCTTATGAAACGCACCTCCAGACCTGTATCCTTCAGCAGCCTTTCAAGGCTTTCTCTGGTGTACCTTCTGTAATGGCCATACATCACGTCGTGCTCCGACCACAGGCACATCAGGGCGGGCACGGTCACCACTACCTTGCTGCCGCTTGGCATCCGCGCGACCATTGCGCCGAACTGCCCGTAGTCGTCCTCGATGTGCTCGATTACATCCGCAAGCAGAAACAGGTACGGTCCGGGGGGCAGCGGGTCGAAGGCATCCGGGGCCTCGCCCAGCCGCACGTCGCTAAGCCCGAGGGACCTCGCCTTCTCCACGCCCATCGGGTTGTTGTCGATACCCAGCGTCCTGTACCCCATACGGGAGACGGCAAAAAGCGTCGTGCCGGCGCCGCAGCCTATATCCACCACCAACGCGCCGTCCCTTGCAGGCGTCAGGCGGGATATGAAGTCTAACAGTATGCGCCTTCTCGCCCTCAACCACCAATGCACGCTCTCTATGCGGTATGGGGTTTCGAAAGACACCTTCTCGGCAGGGTAAGACATTTATACTCCGGCGGACTGCAACATGAACAAACCAGTTATATAAGGATTACATAGAAGAGGGTGAATATCAAGGGGAAAATATCGCAGGGGCATATCATTAGTTTCCGGGAAAGGCCCATGAATTCCCGTCATGGCGGGACGTGTTTTGCCCAGAAAAACCTTGACATTTTCACCCGGCATAATATAATGAAATCCAGTATTTTATTGGTATGGAAACCATTCATCACCTTCCCGCAGATTGGAAGCAATGCGGTCAAATGCAATTTTAAACGCCGTCCTTTCATTTATCAAAGGGCGCACTGCTCTGTTCGCCTTATCAGGGATTATTCTCCTTTCATTCCTGTTTAAGTATATGTCCATCGGCCACGGGCTCCCGTATATTGACCACTACGATGAGCCGGATACCGTCAACAGGGCGTTGAGGATACTTACCACCGGCGACTTCAACCCCCATTGGTTCGGTTATCCTACCGTCACCATATACCTTGAGGCCATCGTCTATGTTCCCGTATTCGTGCTGCTCGCGGCAAAAGGCTACGCCCAGGGCCTAAGCGACATACAATATTTTGATTTCTTCACACACAAGGGGACGTGGCAGTGGTATATAAACTACTCCCAGTTTTACCTTTATGGCAGGCTTCTGGTAGTCCTGTTCGGGGTTGCGACAGACCTGCTCGTATACTTCGCCGCCAAGAAGGCGTTCGGCGACAAGAAGACTGCATTGCTGGCCGCTCTTTTCAGCGCCTGTTCATATGGTATGCTGTTTCAGTCCGTCCATATCCTGCCAAACATCCCCGTGACTTTTTTCATCACGGCGTCAGCGCTGACGTCGCTTTACATCGCCGAGCCTTCGCCTAACGGGGTATCCTTGAGGAAGTTGTATCTACTGAACGGCTTCCTGATAGGCCTGGCGGCGGCGACGAAGTATAACTCGTTTCCCGTGCTCATCCCGTTTATCCTGGCCCACCTCTATCGCACGAGAAGCCTGAGGCTGAACAGGGACATAGTATTGGGGCTCGCATTTGTGTTCGTGGGTTTTCTGGCCGGTGCCCCGTATTCCATCCTGGACCTCCCCGCATTTCTGAACGGCCTGGCGCTGGTTATCAAGGACTATTCCCAGGGCAGGCTTAACAGGGCCTATACTTTCAGCGAGAACCTGACGAACCTCAACAACTACCTTCAGTATTACGCTTTTATGTATTTCTTCTCCATATTGGGGATGGGTCTGCCGATCCTGCTGGCCATCGCCGGGTCTGTCCAGTCGGCGTATAAGAAAAACCGGAAGGCGATCATCCTTTTGAGTTTTGCCGTACCTTATACCTTGTACATGGGGTCCCAGAAGCTTTTCTGGCCCGACGGCAGGAACCACGTCCAGGTATTGCCGTTCATTGCCGTCTTCGCGGCCTACTCCATGGTCTCAGCCATCCGCTGGGGCCTTGCAAGGAACAGCAGGGCAGCGGTACATGCATTCGCCATCGCTGCCATTTTAATAATAGCCGTCTTTTTTAGACCTGTCACTATGCTCGCACAGGACAGTTACAAAAGGTATGGGGCAATAGACACCAGGGTACAGGCTGCAGAGTGGGTCGCACGCGAACTCCCGCCTGGATCCCGGCTGCTGGTCGAAAGCAACCTCAACCTGATGGCGGAGCATTTTGCCGACGACGGACTGGTTGTCGGCGAGGTGGACTCGTTCAAGGAACCTGACCGTTTGACGGACTGCGAATACTTTATTACCGGCGACTTCAGGTTCACCGACCCATGGAGGACCACTGCATATACCGACGTGACACTCGGCCGGTTCAAGCTCATCAAGGAGTTCAGCGGTAGCCATATAAACGTGGAGGAGCTTCCGAGGCCGATAAGTGATTTTAACGGCCCACCGTGCATCAGAATCTACATGCGCACCCAGGCAGGCTGACAGATGGACAACCCCACAGGCAATATTTCATACTCCGTAATCATCCCCTGCTATAACGACAGCACTATCTTAGCAAGTACTCACGAGAGGCTGTCAGCGGTAATGGCGAAGCTGAGCCCTTTCTACGAGATAGTGTATGTGGACGACGCAAGCAGGGACAACACCTTCCACGCCATAAAGGAACTGCAGAAGAAGGACAGCGGTCACGTCGTTGGACTGCGGCTCCTCCGCAATTTCGGACAGCACGCCGCCATATCGGCTGGCTTCTCCGTCGTCAGGGGCGACGTCATCATAACGCTGGACTCGGACCTTGAAGACCCGCCGGAAGAACTGCCGAGACTTATTGCCAAGCTTTCGGAGGGCTACGAAGTCGTCGCCGCCGTGAGAAGCGGAAGGTCGCACGGGCTAATCAGGATACTGTCATCAAGGGTTATCAACTTCGTGATTTCCAGGGCGACCGGCGTCTCTCTCAGGGATTACGGATGCATGTTCAGGGTCTACAAGAAAGAGGTGCTTGGCTATCTTGACCAGTGCAAGGAGCTGAACAGGTTCCTTCCGGCGCTCGTCAGCTGGCTTAACGTAAGCATCGCCGAGGTGGAAATCCAAAGCGAGCGCAGGGAAGACAAAAAGAAGTCGCGTTACAGCTTTTACAAGCTGCTCGACATGGCCCTCGATATATCCACAAGCTATTCTAACCTGCCTATCAAGATAATCACCGTCCTCGGAATACTTTCCATCTTCATCGGCACATGCCTGTCGCTGTTCCTTGTCGGGTACAGGATATTCGTCGGCCCGGGCATCTCCGGCATGATCAGCTTCATTGCGGTCCTGCTCCTCATCTCAGGCATCCAGATGGGTGCGGTCGGGCTTGTCGGCAATTACGTTGGCAGGATATTCACGCAGGTGCAAAACAGGCCCTACTTCATCATCAGGGAAGAGGTACGGGGGGAAAGGACATGAAGGTAGTCCTTCTGGGCAACAACAGCGCGGCCAGGCACGTGCTCGACATCCTTCTTGCGCACGGCGTCGATTTGATGGTTGTGGTACCCTTCCAGAAGAAGGTGCATTCCTGGCACGAGTCGCTGTACGACCACGCTATCGAAAGAGGGATTAAGGCCCTCTACGACCCGGAAAACATCAATTCACCGATATTCATAGACGAAATAAAAAAGTTTTCGCCCGACCTGATAGTCAGCGTGTATTACGACCAGATATTGAGGAAAGAGATAATCTCGCTGCCATCAAAGGCCTCCATAAACATACACCCCTCGCTCCTCCCGCGCTATGCGGGCACGGCCCCGCTAATCTGGGCCATCATAAACAACGAGGATAAGACCGGCATAACCATCCATCACATAGACTCGGGCATTGACTCGGGCAATATCATCATGCAGGACGAGGTGGAGATAACAAGGGAGGATACTGGGTACTCCCTGCACCTGAAGGCCGCCGAGAAGGTGAAAGAACTTTTCTCAAGGTTCATGGACGACTACGACCGCCTGCTCGCATCGGCCAGGCCCCAGGAGGGCACACGGACTTATTATTCCAAGAGCACTCCGTCCAAGAACGAAATTAACTGGTCCGACAGCGCGGAGCAGATATACAATATAGTACGTGCGCTGACCAAGCCCTTGCCGGGAGCGTACACTTATTTCCTTGGCGAAAGGTGCTATATCTGGAAATGCGGGCCTGTAGAACTGACAGGGCCTGACGCCGACACAGACCCGGCACAGGTCCCGGTCGGCCATCCTTTCTGCTCAAAGGATATGAGGAGCCTCTATGTAAGGACCGGCCAGGGTCTGCTGAAAATAGACGAGATGAAGATAGGCGGGATAGAGCTGACCGGCGAGCAGTTCATCAAGAGATACCCCGGCTGCCTGCATCCCGGCTTCGAAATGGATAAGACCTCGCCTACTTTGGACACGGACACCGTTGCCATCGAAGGCGGGAGCCCGGTCCGGGATTCGTTCCTGTATTTCGGCGTCCCGGCGCTCGGCAAGGAAGAGATGGACGAGGTCGCGGCAACGATGAAATCGGGATGGATAGGCAAGGGCAACAAGACCGCCCGGTTCGAGAAGGAGTTTGCCGAATACGTCGGCTGCGGCCATGCGGTAAGCCTGAATTCCTGCACGGCGGGCCTGTTCTTAAGCCTTCTGCTCGGCGGGGTCAAGCCGGGGGACGAGGTGATAACCACCCCCATGACATTCGCCGCCACCGTCAACGTCATTGAGCATTGCGGCGCAAGGCCCGTCTTCGTTGACATAGAACCGGATACCCTGAACATAAACGCCGGGAAAATAGAAGCCGCCATCACGCCGAAGACGAAGGTCATCATGCCGGTGCATTTCGGCGGCCTTGCCTGTAACATGGACGAGATAAACAAGATAGCCGAAAGGCACAAGCTGACCGTCGTGGAAGACGCGGCCCACGCCATCGGGGCGCGGTATAAAGGCACGCTTGTCGGCGGGTCGGGCAACCCCACCTGCTTCAGCTTCTACGCGAACAAGAACATCACTACCGCCGAGGGCGGTATGGTCGCCACTAACGACGAGGGCCTGGCTTACAAGCTCAGGCTGTATTCTCTGCACGGGCTCGACCACGACGCATGGAGGAGATACAGAAGCAAAGAGCTTATCATGAGCGAGACCATATACCCCGGCTACAAGTTCAACATGACAGACATGCAGGCCTCGATGGGCATCCACCAGTTAAAAAAAGTGGAAGGTTTCCTGGAGAAACGGGAACAGCTGGCCTACGCCTACGACTCCCATTTCAAAGGGATGGACGAGGTGGAGCTTCAGTACCGGCCCGCCGACCTGAAGACGAACAGGCATGCCCTGCACCTTTACGTCATATTGCTCAGGCTTGACAAACTGAGCGTATCGCGAAACCAGGTGGTGGAGGCGCTGAGGGAAGAAAACCTGGGGGTGGGTATACATTACATCGCCGCCCACATGCACAAATTCTACAGAGACAAGTACGGGTACAAGCCCGACGATTTCCCCGTAAGCCACGACGTATCAAACCGCACCATCACGCTTCCGCTCTCACCCGGCATGTCCATGGACGATTTATCGGACACCGTGGCCGGGGTCAAGAAGGTCATCAACTACTACAAGAAATAAGGCCCGCGCGTCTTGCTGTTTTGGACACGCAGGCCTGATGAAGCCAGGGGATGTTGGCGGCGCCTCGCCGGTCACACCCGCTCATAGTCGTCGTCGAAACGGGTTATGTCGTCCTCTTCCAGGTACTCTCCATTCTGCACCTCGATTATCTGGAGCGGTACCTTGCCGGGGTTCTCGAGCCTGTGCCTTGTGGACATTGGTATGTACGTGGACTCGTTCACGTGTACGGGGAACACATCGTCGCCCCTCGTGACTGTGGCCGTGCCCGCGACGACAATCCAGTGTTCGCTCCTGTGGTGGTGCATCTGGCAGCTCAGCTTCGCGCCGGGCTTCACCTCTATCCTTTTTATCTTGTACATCGGCCCCGTCTGGAGCACTGTGTATGCGCCCCAGGGCCTCTGCACCGTCTTGTGCGTTATGTACTCGTCGAAGCCCCTGTCCTTCAGCGCCCCGACTACGTCCTTGACCTTCTGCGCCATGTCCTTACGGCAGACAAGCGTCGCGTCCGGCGTGTCCACGACTATCATGTCGGTTAACCCGACCGCGGCTACCAGCCTGTTGTCCGCATAGACCGTCGTGTCCTTGCAGCCGAGGTTCACCACCTTGCCGACGGTCACGTTCCCCTCGGAGTCGGCGGGCATGACATCTTGTATGGAGTCCCAGCTGCCCAGGTCCGACCACGGGAAGTCCGCGATTATCACGGCCGCGTTCTTAGACTTCTCCATCACGCCGTAGTCTATGGACTGCGGCTTAATGGCCCCGAACTCCTCCTCGAGCCGCGCGGACTCCTTGCCCGTGCCGAGCGCCCGGCCTATCTTCATGAGCGACCTGTGCAGGCCCGGCATATGCTCCTTCATCTCGTCTAAAATCGTCCCCGCCTTCCAGACGAACATACCGCTGTTCCAGAGGTACTCGCCTGAACTGACGTATCCCTCGGCGGTCTTAACGTCCGGCTTCTCGACGAAGCTGTCCACCTTGTACGAACCGCCGCCGAGCGGCTTGCCGAGCCTGATGTAGCCGTAGCCCGTCTCAGGACGCGCGGGCTTGATGCCGAACACCACGAGGTAGCCTTTTCTCGCAAGCGCCTCTGCCTTCTTCAGCGTGGCGAGGAACTTTTTGTTCTCCTTTATCAGGTGGTCGGACGGGAGCACCGCCATGACCGAGTCAGGGTCGGCCTTCTTCATGTAAAGCGCGCCGAGCCCGACCGCCGGGGCCGTGTTCCTCGGGCCAGGCTCGAGAATTATGTTGCCGGATAGCACGCCCTTGTCCACCTCGGATAACTGGGACTTGATGTCCACAAGGAGCTTACCGCTCGTTATGATATAAATGTCCCTGGGCTTTATGAGGGGGTCGAGCCTGAGCACGGTCTGTTGGAGCAGGGTGTGCTTGTCGCCGAGTTTGAGGAGCTGTTTGGGGTATAGCTCGCGCGACAGGGGCCAGAACCGCGTACCCTGCCCGCCGGCCATTATGAGGGCCTTCATCGAGACCTCCGTCTGAAATGTCAGGGAGAACCTTTTATTTCAATACGTTAGAAATTATACTGCAAGGGATGGGGTTTATCAAGACTTAAATCACGCTGCGGAATGGGACACGGCGGCATCCTGACCGCGCGGAACCGCACCACGATATTTGCTTGATTTATAAAAGCATCCTTGTATAATACTCCAAGCAAGAGCCGAGCAATACCTTTGTAAGCACGCACTACCCTTACGGAGTCGGGCTTTGGAGTAAGCTTGGATTAGGCAGCCCATCTCTGGAAACGGGGATGGGTTTTTATTTTGAAACGAGTCTTATGAAGAAAGCAATCTCAACGGTATGGATTATCGGTGCGGTATTGCTCATCGGAGCCCCGGCTTATAGCGAAGTCATATCCTTTCCGGTGCCCCAAGTTCCTGACCCGGCGCTCATCGGCAGGCCGCCTGTTCCCGGCATGCCGTTTGTTCCCGGTTTGCCGCCTTATGTCGGACAACCGATTGTCTCCGACATCCAATACGTTGAACCCGAGTATGTTTCTTTTATCAAGAAACTTGAGGCCATCCCAGAAAATAAAATAGACGTAGGCTTGGTTGCGCTTAAACTGGCAAAGGACATTCATCCCAAACTCGATATAAAAGCATACTCGGCAAAGATTGATAAACTGGCGGCAAGAGTCAGGGCCTTTACAAAGGGAAGCACAAACCCGGATACCAGGGTTAGGGGCCTAAATGGTGTCTTGTTCTGGCAAGTGGGGATATCTTACGACACTTCCGACCCGCTTGGTGAAAAGATTGACACCAGGCTAATAAGCGGGGTACTTGATAGAAAAAAGGGGGTATGCAATTCAATACCGTTGTTATACCTTGCGGTTGCTCAGCGTTTGGGTTATCCGGTATATCCCGTTTCGGCGCCGCAGCATTGTTTTCTAAGGTACGTAGACCCAAGGTATACTGAGCAAAATATAGAAACTACAGGCAAAGGATGTTACGGCCCTGACTCAACGTATATCGAATGGCTTAAGGTAACTCCAAAATCAATCAAAAGCGGGGCGTATCTCAGGACATTGACTTATAAGGAATATGTCGGCCATCTGATAGCCCTTAACAGCCTTTATTGGAGCGATAGAGATGATGGCGCAAGGGCTCTTTATTACATGGCCGCCGCCCGGAGGCTGTATCCTAAATCAGCCGAAATATGCCAGTGGTACGGTGGTCTTTTAGTCTGTCGAAGCAAACAAGAAGGCGGCGAGGATGCAATTTATGACAGTAAGACCGGCAAACAATGCCTAAAGATGGCAGAGGATATGGGCGTGAGCCATCTTACGGAGGAGGATTACATAAAGGAGTTGGCGCTGCATACCGAATCCCCGGAATTGCAACGTGTAGTGCCCCCCGTTTGTCAAGCGGCAACTAAGAGAGTATTGTGGCTCTCGTTGAACTCGGTTTCGAACTGTCTGGGCGGCTTATAGCCCAGGGCTGAGTGCAGGTACTGCCCGTTATAGTATTC
>Ga0334722_10000640_pt1 | contig 49709 bp, 39 predicted proteins | sample C3_bottom_MG_FD_207210 | JGI IMG/M metagenome (GOLD analysis project Ga0334722, IMG submission 207210) | Sediment microbial communities from Yellowstone Lake, YNP, Wyoming, USA - C3_bottom | ecosystem: Environmental > Aquatic > Freshwater > Lake > Sediment | place: USA: Wyoming | collected...
ACCGACCTCTTCGTCCTGTTCATGTTCATCGAGATCGCTGTCATCCCGAAGTACATCTTGATCGGGACCTGGGGTTCGACGCGGAAGGAATACGCGGCGATGAAGTACACCCTGTACCTCTTCGCCGGCTCGGCCGTCGCCTTCGTCGGCATCTTCGCCATCTGGGTCTACGCCCAGGACCCGGTCGCCGGGCTCGGTCACGGCACCTTCGCCCTCGCCCAGCTCCAGACGATCAAGTTCGACCCCGAGTTCCAGAAGTGGGCCTTCCTGGCCCTCCTCGCAGGCTTCGGCGTCCTCGTCCCGATCTTCCCCCTCCACCGCTGGACCCCGGACGGCCACTCTGCGGCGCCGACCACGATCTCGATGCTCCTCGCGGGCGTCATCATGAAGCTGGGCGGCTACGCCCTCATCCGCGTGGGCCTCGGCTTCTTCCCCGACGGGGCCGCCTACTGGGCCCCCCTCGTCGCCATCCTCGCGGCGATAAACGTCATCTACATCGCCTTCGTGGCCCTGGTGCAGAAGGACATGAAGTTCGTGGTGGCCAACTCCTCGATCAGCCACATGGGCTTCGTGCTCCTCGGCATCGCCTCGATGAACCAGGCCTCGGTGACGGGCGCCGCCGCCCAGATGTTCGCGCACGGCATCATGGCCGCCCTCTTCTTCGCCCTGGTCGGCCAGGTCTACGACAAGGCGCACACGCGCATGATCGCGGACTTCGGCGGACTGGCCAGGCAGATGCCCCGTATCTCGGCGGCCTTCCTGGTGGTCGGCCTCGCTTCCCTCGGCCTGCCCGGACTCTTCAACTTCGTGCCCGAGTTCACGGTCTTCTCGGGGGCCATCCAGCGCTTCCCGGTCATCACCGTGATCTCCATCTTCTCGGTCGTCGTGACCGCGATCTACGTGCTCTGGGTCTACCAGCGCGTCTTCTTCGGCCCGGCCAATCCGCGCTGGGATAGACTCGAGGACGCGAAGGGCGTGGAACTCGTGCCCATCGTTCTCCTCGGCGGAATTCTCCTCGTCCTCGGCGTGATGCCGGGTTCCTTCATGGGAATGGTCTCGGGCGGCGTGCTGCCCATCGTCGAGAGACTGGCGACGGCGACCCTCGGAGGGCTGTTCTGATGGACTTCTCCACACTCAATCTGGAAATCGGCGCCACCGCCCTGGGCCTCCTCCTCCTCGCCTTCGGCCTCCTCCTGCCGGCGCGCCTGAAGGGAGCGGTCGGAGTCGCGGCCGCGATCGGCTTCGCCGTCCTCCTCGCCCTCGCCTTCGTCGCGCCGGGCGGGCGGGGACCCTTTTTCTGCGGCGAATACCTCAACGACGGCCTGGCCCAGGTCTTCAAGGCGGTCTTCCTCCTCGGCGCCCTCCTCGTGGCCCTGATCTCCCTGCGCTTCTCGCGGCGCTTCGAGGACGGGCGCGCCGAGTACTACGTCCTCCTGGCCTTCTCGGTCGTCGGCATGATGGCGATCGCCGGCTCGACGGACTTCCTGACCCTCTTCATCGGCCTCGAGTTGATGTCCCTGCCCCTCGTCGTCCTCACCGCCTTCGAGCGCGCTTCGAGCCGTTCCACCGAGGCGGGCATGAAGTACGTCCTCCTCGGGGCCATGTCATCGGCCATCCTCCTCTTCGGCATCAGCTATTTCTACGGCGTCGCGGGGACCTTCTCCTACGCGGCGATCGGGAAGGTGGCGGCCTCGGGAGACCCCCTCCTCGTCATCGGCGGCATCTTCGTGCTGGCGGGACTGGCCTTCAAGGTCGCGGCCGTGCCCTTCCACATGTGGTCGCCCGACATCTACGAGGGCGCCCCCGCACCCATCACCGCCTTCCTCGCCATCGGCTCCAAGGCCGCGGGCTTCGCCGCCCTCCTCAGGGTCTTCCCCGCGGTCCTGCTTCCGATCGGCCCCGGCATGGCGACCCTCGTCATGCTCCTTTCGGCCCTCTCGATGGTCATCGGAAACCTCTCGGCCCTGAACCAGACCAACATCAAGAGGCTCCTCGCCTACTCGAGCATCTCCCACGCGGGCTACATGCTTCTCGGCGTCCTCGTGGCGAACACCGCGGGCACGGCGGCCGTCGTGTACTACGTCCTCGTCTACCTCGTCGCCAACGCCGGAGTCTTCGCGGCGGTGACGGCCTGGTCGGACCACGCGGGCTCGGACGAGATCGCCTCCTTCAAGGGCATGTGGAAACGCTCGCCCTTCCTCGGCGCGGTGATGGTGGTGAGCATCCTCTCGCTGGCGGCCGTGCCCCCGGCAGCGGGCTTCATCGGTAAGTTCTTCCTTTTCGCCGAGATCGCCAGGCAGGGCCTCCTCTGGCTCGTCGGCCTGGCCCTCGCGATGAGTGTCGTGTCCCTCTTCTACTATGTGAGCGTCATCAAGGCCCTGGTCTCGGACGCCGCGGAAGGTGAGGTGGCACCCTACAAGCCGCCTCTCTCGCTAACCCTGGTCTTGGCCTTCTGCGTGGTCGCGACCATCCTCCTCGGTGTCCTCCCCGGCCCCGTCGTCGCCTGGATCGGCGGGATGCTGGGATAAAGCAGAGGATTTCGCACCAAGGCACAAAGGGAAGAGGAGGCGCAAAGGCAGGCGAGAGAGGAGCAACCAAGTCCTTTTTTGCCTTCGCCTCGAACCTTGTCCCTTCTCCCTTTGTGCCTCGTTTGGTCTTGGTGCCTCTGTGCGAAATTTCGATTTCTTTCGCTGTCTTGGCTCTCTTGTGGTTCTTCCCCCGAGGGCCTGAGAAAACTTGACTTTTTGGCGCCCGGGCGGCTAGTATTCCGGGCTTTTGTTCCAGTCCTCTACCGTGGTGGTCCATGAAACTGCAGGAAGTCTTCCAGCCTGTCCAGGGCGAGATAAAGGATGTCGAGCGCGAGCTCAGGTCCCTCGCGGGAGGGCTCTCCTATTCCTCGATCCGCGCCATCCTCGAGCGCTTCTTCTCGACCCCCGGGAAGTACCTGCGCCCGGCCCTTCTCCTCATGTCGTCGAAGGCCGTGGCGGCCGTCTGCGACGAGGAGAGTCGGAGGAAGCTCGTGCGCTCCGCCGCGGGTGTGGAGTTGATCCACAACGCCAGCCTCGTGCATGACGATGTCATCGACGAGGATCTCGAGCGCCGGGGCAAGCCGACGGTCAACGCCGGCCACGGGAACCGCATCGCCATCCTCGCGGGGGACACCCTCTATTCCAAGGCCTTCAGCCTCCTCATCGAGTCCCTGCCCCGGCCCCTCCTCACCGAGATCGTCGAGCTGAACATCACGATGTGTTCGGCCGAGGTCGAGCAGGAGAAGGCCAAGGGCCGCAAGGCCCCGGTCGAGAAGGATCTCTTCCTCCGCATCAACGAGGGGAAGACGGCTTCCTTCATGTCCCTCTGCTGCAAGCTGGGCGCCAGCCTGGCCGGGGGAACGGGGGGCGAGGTCGAGCTCCTGACCTCCTTCGGCCTCAATTACGGCATGGCCTACCAGCTCTTCGACGACTACGCCGACAAGGACGCCAACTGCAAGGACCTCGACGTCCTCGCCGAGGCCAAGCGCTACGCGGCCGCCGCTCTCGCCGACCTGGCGCGACTCGGCGACACCGTCGGACGGCTCGCCCTCGAGAACCTCACGAGGCATCTCATCGAGGTGAGCTCTACCTGAGGCTCCTCCGGCCCGCGCGCCCCCCTGTCCTCGATCCGCGAAACCGCAGGTCCGCCGACAGAGGAGCTTTCCCATGCATCCCTTCGAGTCATGGCGAGACGAGACCCCGGTGACGGCCGCCTGTACTGCCCCGACGAACACCGAGCGTCTCGACAAACCGAGTCCCTGAGGGAAGGCGGGAGCGAGGTTTCGGGCAGTGCCCCTGGCCCGGGAGGTGGGAAGATGGGAACCTTGGCACGACAATTGCTTTGGGAAGAGCAGCACGAGCCGAAAGGACACATGCCCATGCTTCTTCTCGTCAAAAACGCCCTCCTCCATGCTCCCGCCTTCGTCGGGAAGCGCGATCTCCTCCTCGGCAACCCTGATTCGGGGGGCCGCATCCTCGCCATCGCCGAGTGTATCGAGGCGGATTCGCCGGCTCTCGTCGGGCTCGGCCTGCCGATCGAGGTGCTCGACGCGGGAGGCCTTGTCGTCGCCCCCGGACTCGTCGACAACCATGTGCATGTGACCGGCGGCGGGGGGGAGGGAGGCTGGTCCACGCGGACGCCGGAGCTCGAGCTCGCCACCGCGACCCTCGCCGGAGTCACCACCGTGATAGGCGTGCTGGGGACGGACGGCATCGCGAGGAGCATGGAAGCCCTCGTCGCCAAGACCCTCTCGCTCCGGGAAGAGGGCATCTCGGCCTGGTGCTACACGGGCTCCTACCGCCTGCCCCTCGTCACCGTGACCGGGGACGTGATGAAGGACCTCATGATGGTCGAACCCGTCATCGGCGTCGGCGAGGTGGCCATAGCCGACCACCGCGGCTCGAAGCCGACCGACGAGGAGCTGGCGCGCCTGGCGAGCGAGGCCCGCGTGGGCGGCATGCTCGCCGGCAAGGCCGGCCTGGTGAACATCCACATCGGTGACGCGCCGGCCTGCTTCGGGCCCCTGGAGCGGCTCGTGGCGGAGGGCGACCTTCCCCGCACCCAACTTCTCCCGACCCACGTCGGCCGCACCGAGGCCGTCTTCGCGGCGGCGATCGCCTGGCTCAGGGCCGGGGGCCGCGTCGACCTCACGACGAGCACGGTGCCCGCCTTCGTCAAGGAGGGCGAGGTCACCGCCGGCGCTGCCCTCGCACGGCTCAGGGCGGCGGGGATCGACCTTGCCCGGACGAGCCTGTCCTCGGACGGACAGGGCAGCCTCCCTCTTTTCGACCCGACGGGGAAGCTCGTCGGGGTCACGGTGGGCACGAGCGCGAGCCTCCTCGAGTGCGTGCGCGAGGCGGTGGGGCTGGGCGTGCCCCTCGGCGAGGCCCTCGCCACAGTGACGGCCAATCCCGCGGCATTTCTGAGGCTCGGACTGAAGGGCAGGCTCGAGGTCGGGCTCGATGCGGACCTGGTCGTCCTCGAGCGGGACAGCCTCCGCGCGCGGCATGTCGTCGCCCGGGGCAGGATCATGGTACGCGAGGGCAAGGCGATCGTGCGCGGGCGCTTCGACGCGGCGGCGCGCGCTGACAAGGCCGGCCGCGCGGAAGGTGGGGTATGAGGGAGATCGTCCTCGTCGCCGGCACCGAGAGCGGCGCGCGGGCCCTGGGCCGGCAGCTCGAATCCTATCTGGAGGGCAGGGCCTCCATCAGGACCCTCTGGATCGACGAACCGCGTCCGAGCGGCTTCGAGTCCTCCCTCCGCCTTGCCGGGGATGAGGATCTACTCGTCCTGTCGAGCGCCCTCGTCCGGGAGGAACTCGAGGGCGCGGGTCTCCTTCCTCCGGGGACACGCATCCTCGTCGCCCGGAGGACGGTCAACCCGGACGCCTTGGACTGTGTCGTCGCGCTTCCCCAGGGCACGAAGGCCCTCTTCGTCAATGACCGCCTCGAGACCGCCCGCGAGTGCGTCGAGGCCCTCGTCGGCCTCGGCCTGGACGGCGTGGACTGGCTGCCCTGGTACCCCGGCGCCCCCGCCCCCGGCTCAGACCGCCGCGTCGCCGTCGTCGCGGGCGAACCCGACCTCGTGCCCGCCGGTCCGGAGACCGTCATCGATATCGGCGTCCGTATCCTGGACTTCGGCAGTCTCGCCGAGATCCTCGGCCTCCTCGGCCTTCCGCCGGGGGAGATCGGCACCTTCTCGCGCCGCTATCTCTCGACAATCGTGAGCCTCGCGAGCCGCCTCGGCCGCTCGAACGAAGAGTCCCGCCGCCTCTCGGGGCACCTCGGTTCGGTCATCGACAGCCTTCGCCACGGCATCCTCGTCTACGACGCCGAAGGCCGGGTGTCGGTCTGCAACGACGAGCTCCGCAGCCTTCTCAAGCTCCGGCCCGAGCGAGGCCACGCGGGTGCTTCAGGCCCCCTGCGCGCCCCGGGCGAGAGCCTGGCGGGCCTCATCAGGAATCGCGAGATCCTCGAGTTCCTCGAGTGCCGCTGCGGCGAGGACACGGGGGTCTTCAGGCTCGCCGAGGGCAGCGTCGTAGTGAAGCGCTTCGATCTCGGCGGCTCCGCCCCCGAGGGGACGGGACACACGGTGGCGACCTTCCGCGACGGCCGCGACGCGGCGGCAGAAGCCGCCAAGCTTGCCCGCGAGTACCGCCGCCGCGGCCATGTCGCGAAGTGGGGCATGGACGACATCATCGGCGAGAGCGAGGAGATCCGGCGGGCCAAGCGCATCGCCTCGCGCCTCGCCGCCACCGACCTCACCATCCTCCTCAACGGCGAGAGCGGTACCGGCAAGGAGCTCTTCGCCTCGGCCATCCACGCGGCCTCGGACCGGGCCGGCGGCCCCTTTCTCGCCGTCGACCTCGGCGCCCTCTCCGACGACCTCATCGAGAGCGAGCTCTTCGGCCACGAGGAGGGCGCCTTCACCGGGGCGAAGAAGGGCGGCAAGGCCGGCCTCTTCGAGCAGGCCGACGGGGGCACCCTCTTTCTCGACGAGATCGGCAACATAACCGCGAAGGTGCAGAAGCGCCTGCTGCGCGTCCTGCAGGAAAAGGAGATCATGCGTGTCGGAGGCGCGGAGATCCGGAGCGTCGACGTCCGCGTCATCGCCGCCACGAACGAGGATCTCCTCGAGCGTGCGACGCGGGGCGAATTCCGCGAGGACCTCTTCTTCCGCCTCAAGATGGGATGGCTCCGCATCCCGCCGCTGCGCGAGCGCCGCGAGGACATCCCCCCCCTGGTCTCGCGCTTTCTCTCCCTCGAGGGTGCGGCATCCGTCGCCATCGAGGAGGGGGTCCTCGCGGCTCTGGCGGCCCGGGCCTGGCCGGGCAATGTTCGCGAGCTCCGCAACACTCTGACCTACATGCTCGCCGTCCGCGAGGGCGAGGGACTGTCGATGGCCGACTTGCCCGAGGAGGGCTACTTCGCGGCGGGCGAGCCTTCGACCGCCTCACCGGCCCCGCTCCGCCGCCCGGTCCATGCCGCGGCTTCGGCGGATCCGGGCCTCGAGGGGGGAGCAGGCCTGGAGGGCATCGACCGGGTCGTCCTGCTCGCCCTGGCGGAGCTCGAGGCGAAGGGCGGGCATCCGGGCAGGGAGGCCGTGGCCTCCCTCTGCAGGAGCCGTGGCTACTCCCTGGGGCCGGGCGCCATCCGTTCGCGCTTCGACCGCCTGGCGGCCCTCGGTCTCGTGAGCGCCCAGCGTGGAAGGGCGGGGACGAGGCTGACCGAGGGCGGCCGCAGACTAACAGGCAAGCAGCCTTTGTCGCAGGGCTAATGGTTTTAATGGGTCTTAATAGGTCGCAATAAACCAATATGAGCCAAATGGAGACTGCTGTGGCCAAAGGTGGCGATCGCGTCATTGTAGGTGGAGCGGAGGTCCTCCACCGAATCCCTATTCTCCGGCGATTCTGCGATCTCGCCATGAAGGAGGGGACGCGACCTCGCCTCGGCATCCTCGCCAGCGCTACCGCAAGGCCGGAGGCAGAGTTCCGGAAGCTCCAGGCCTGGTTCGCCGAGTTGGAGCTGGAACTCGAGCCCCTCGTCCTCCTCGAAGTCTCGAGCCAGGTTCCGGGCTGGGAGCAGGGAGCCCGGGATCCCGCGCAGGTGGGACTCGTAGAGGAGCTCGCGGGGCTCTGGGTTCCGGGCGGCGACCAGAACCAGACCCTGGCCCTGCTCCGCGAGCCGGAGGGCGCCGACACGCCCCTCCTCGCAGCCATCCGGAGGCGGGCGGCCCTGCCCGCGGCGGGAGGCGGGCTGGTCCTGGGTGGCACGAGCGCGGGCGCCGCGGTGATGAGCGACCCCATGATCGGCGGGGGGACGAGCTTCGGCGCCCTCGCCCTGTCGCGGGCCGCCGCGGCGGGACGGGCGGAGATGAGCCCGGCCCTCTGGGTGTCGCCGGGACTGGGGCTCTTCGATGAGGGGATGATCGACCAGCACTTCGACAGCAGGGCGAGGCTCGGGCGCCTCGTCGAGGCCGCCCTGGTCGAGGACGGGGCGCGGCGCCTCGCCTTCGGCATCGACGAGGCTACGGCCCTTGTGCGCGAGGGCAGGACGGGGAGGCTGTCGGTCGTCGGCGCGGGAGGTGTCACCATCGTGGACGTGCGCGAGGCGCGGCGTGACTTCGTGCCCCTGCGCGGGGGGCCGAGGCTCCGCGTCCGCGGCGTCCACCTGAGCTACCTCACCGAGGGCGACTCCTTCGATCCGGTCTCGGAAACCATCGATTTCGGCCGAAAGGAGGCTATCGCGCCAGGTGACGGGTCCTTCGCCTCGCCCAGGCCGGAGGCTTCGGGCATTTTCTCTCCATATGGCTGCTTCGCCTCCTTCGCTGCGCGGATGCTCCTCGACAACGATCCCGGTCTGCTCTTCCGTGAGGAGGGGACGGGCCGGGGGTATGCGCGGAGCTTGATGGTCGAGGATCTGGCAGTCCCGGGCCGGTCGGCCCAACCTCTGGCCTGGGAGATCCGGCTCCTCCGGGGCTCGGAGGGAAGGGAGGCCAGTCTCCACTACGACGGACACTATTCCTTCACCGGCATCGATCTCGACATCCTTCCCATCGAAGTTCAAATAACCCGATCGGCTTGAGGAGAATGGTATGGTTCTTGCTTTTAGCCAGGTGGGTCGCTCTGCACCGAAGTCTTCGGTGTTGGAACACAGGCACCCTAAACGCAGTCAGGAGGCCAGCATGAAGAAAGGTATCGCGGGGATCTTCGCGGTTCTCGCCCTCGTCGTCGTGGGATCGGCGGGAGCCGCCGACCGCTACGACGCGACCTACGCCGCGGAGGGATCGTCGCTCCGCTACTTCTACACCCCGGACACGACCGACCAGCGCATCGCCGCGAACACCCAGGACGGCCTCGTCGAGCAAGACCGCTTCGGCAAATTCGTGCCCTCCCTCGCCGAGTCCTGGCAGGCCAACGCCGACTCGACGCAGTGGGTCTTCACCCTCCGCAAGGGACTCTACTGGGTGGACTCGAAGGGCCAGAAGACCCCCTACGAGATCACGGCCGATGACTTCGTGACCGGCCTCCAGTACGTCGCCGACCCCAAGAACGGCATCAAGAACCTCTCCAAGGACATCCGCAAGATGATCGCCGGCCTCGACGGCTACTACTGGGACCTGGCCGACATCGACTCGGGGAAGAAGACCGACCTCACCCGCGCCCAGGCCCTCGCGAACTTCGCGAAGGTGGGAATCTCCGCCCCCGACAAGTACACGGTGGTCTACAAGCTCGCCAAGCCGACGCCCTGGTTCCTCTCCTACCTGGTCATGGAGCTCTTCCTCCCCGCCGAGAAGGCCTTCCTCGATTCGGTCGGCCAGGACTTCGGCGTCGCCAAGGAAAAGCTCATCTACTCCGGCGCCTACTACATCGCCGACTGGCAGCGTGACAAGCAGATCACGCTCAAGGCCAATCCCGCCTACTGGGACGCGAAGGCCATCAAAGTGAAGACCGTCAACCTCCAGAAGGTCGTCGACGCCAGCGTCACCTACCAGATGTTCCAGCGCGGCGAGCTCTCCATGGCCACCCTCGACGCCAGCCAGGTCAAGGCCTTCGCCGGCACCAAGGCCGCCGAGAACGTCTACTCCGATCCGCCCTCGGCCTCGCGCTTCTCGGTGACCTACTGGTTCGTCCAGAACTTCACCACCTCGAATCCCGAGTTCAAGGCCTTCGTCAACAATCTCAACTTCCGCAAGGCCCTCTACTACGGAATCGACCGCGCCAAGCTCAACGAGCTCGACGACCCCTTCAACGCCGCAGGCATCCTCCGCAACACGGTCGTGCCCGAGCAGACGGTCTTCGACGAGAAGGGCAAGGACTACACCGACTATCCCGGCCTCAAGGAAATCCGCGCCGCCGGCAACTACTACAACAAGCAGAAGGCCCGCGAGTACTTCGCCAAGGCCGTGGCCGAGCTCACCGACGGCAAGGGCGCGATCAAGGGCGTGCAGGCCGCGAAGATCGACTGGAAGCCCGTGGCCGAGTTCAGCGTCGACGGGCGGCTCCCCATGCAGTTCGTCTACGTGCACTCGCCCACCGCCACCGAGGCCCAGCGCGCGCTGCTTTTCAAGGCCATGATCGAGGACACCTTCGGCAAGGAGAACATCGAGGTGCTCGACGGCCAGTACATCGAGGACGATTTCGCCGAGGCCATCGAGCCCAGGAAGTTCGACTTCCTGCACTCCAACTTCCGCTTCGGCTTCGGCGATCCCAGCGCCCAGCTCGGCCGCCTCGTCACGAAGGGCGCCATCAACGACGGTGAGTTCTCCGACCCCGACTACGACAGGCTCGTCGATGCCGCCTCCCAGAAGAGCGTCCTCTCCGAGCGCTACAAGCTCTTCGCCCAAGCCGAGACCCTCCTCATCGACCGATGCTACGTGTATCCCTGGGCCATGGGCGGCACCGCCTACACCATCTCCAAGGTCGTGCCCTTCACCTACCCGCGCGGCGCCTTCGGCATCACGCGCTTCAAGTACAAGGGCATGGAGGTCCGCGACAAGCCGATCAGCCTCAAGGAGTACGAGACCTTGAAGGCGGCCTTCTACAAGGACATGGAAAAGGCGACATCCAAGTAGGAAGTCTAGACGGTTCACCGCGGAGAGCACGGGACGAGGCGCTAGTCTGCGTTCCGTGCCCTCCGCGGTCCGATGAAATTGGCCTTCTTCATTTTTCCCTTCCGAGGTAGCCATGCTTGCTTATGTCCTGAAGCGCCTGGGACAGTCCCTGCTCACCGTGGTGATCGTCGTGATCTCGGTCTTCATGCTTCTCCGCCTCATGCCGACGAGCGGCTACTTCACGCGGGACGACTACGCGAACATGGACGCGGCGGGGCGGAACGCCTACCTCCTCAACCTCGGGGTCTCCGGCAATCTCCTCGTCCAGTTCGGCCGCTTCGCCGAGGGGCTCCTCCGGGGCGACCTCGGGCGCTCCATCACCCTCTACCCCAGGACGCCCGTCACCACTGTGCTCGCCGAGAAGGCGCCCTTCTCCCTCTGGTTCGGTCTCACCTCCCTCGTGATCTCGATGTCGGCAGGGCTCGGCCTCGGCGTCCTCATGGCCCACCACAAGGACGGGTTCATCGACGGGGCGGGGACAGTCTACGTGACCATCGTCAGATCGATACCGAGCCTCATCTGGCTTTTCCTGATCCAGCAGTGGGTGTCGGGCGCTCTGGGCTGGCCCATGGTCTTCTACGGCGACCGTCCGGTGTCCTGGATTCTCCCGACCATGTCTTTCGCCCTCTCGGGCATCGCCTGGTACGCGATCTGGCTCCGGCGCTTCATGGTTGACGAGGAGAACCGCGACTACGTCAAGTTCGCGACCGCGAAAGGCCTGCCGCGGAAGCGGGTCATGCGCGGACACGTCCTCAGGAACGGCCTCGTCCCCCTCGTCCAGTACTTTCCCCAGCAGGTCCTCCTCACGATCGCCGGATCCCTCCTCATCGAGAGCATCTATTCGATCCCCGGCATGGGCGGGCTCCTCGTCGCCGCGGTCGGCAAGCAGGACAATCCCCTCGTGCAGGCCCTCGTCCTACTCTATTCGGTGCTCGGCGTCATCGGGGTTTTCCTCGGCGACATCCTCATGATTCTGGTCGATCCGCGCATCAAGCTCGCCGGCGGCTCCTCGAAGGAGGCACACTGATGGTCCGGGAACCGCTCCTGCCCGGCCCCGGGCTCTTCCGTCCGGCGGCCTTCGACGAGGCTGCCGCCGAACGGGCGGGTTATGCGAGCTACTCCTACTGGCGCTCGACCTTCCGCACTTTCCTGAAGAGCCCCGTCTCCATGGTCCTCCTCGGGATCATCCTTGTCCTCTGCACGGTCTCCTTCGTCTATCCCCTGGTCTCATCAGTGGACCCGAACAAGGTCGACCTCGACACGGCGGCCTGGAACAAGGCGCCCGGACCCGGCCACGCCTTCGGCACCGACGGATTGGGGCGGGACATCCTCTCGCGGGCCTGGCACGGGACGCGGACCTCCATCCTCCTCGGCATCGTCATCGCCGTCTTCGACGTCGGCATCGGCATGGTGGTCGGGGCCCTCTGGGGCTACGTCCGCGGTATCGACCGGATCATGACCGAGCTCTATAACGTGCTCAACAACATCCCCCAGACGGTGTTTCTCATACTTATGACCTATATAATGAGCCCGGGATTCTGGACTATCGTGCTCGCCCTCTGCGCGACGGGCTGGATCGGCATCGCGCGATTCGTGCGCAACAAGGTCATGACGATACGCGACGCGGAATACAACATAGCCTCGCGCTGCCTCGGAACCCCCCTCCACCGGATGATCACGAAGAACGTCCTGCCCTACCTGGTCTCCATCCTGATCATGGAGGCCGCGCTGACCATCCCCTACTCCATCGGTGCGGAGGTTTTCCTGGGCTTCATCAATCTCGGCCTGCCTCCCGACATGGTGTCGCTCGGAAACCTCGTGAATCTCGGCAAGAACAACTTCATGTTCTACCCCTACCAGCTCGCCTATCCGACGGCCATCCTCGCCTCGATCACGATCTCCTTCTACATCGTCGGCAACCGTTTCGCGGACGCCTCCGACCCGAGGAACCACGTATGAGCGCGCCCATCCTCCGGGTGGCGGACCTCGACGTGAGCTTCTCGCTGCGCGGCAAGCGGCTCCACGCGCTCAGGAAGGCTTCGCTCGAGCTGGCCAAGGGCGAGACCCTGGCCGTCGTGGGCGAGTCGGGTTCGGGCAAGAGCGTGCTCTGCAAGACCTTCCTGGGCATGCTCGACAAGAACGGACGGGTCGACTCGGGATCGATCCTCTTCGAGGGCCGGGACCTCGCGCGCATGAGAACGGAGAAGGACTGGCTGCGCATCAGGGGCAAGCGTATCGCGATGATCTTCCAGGATCCGATGACCGCGCTCAACCCGCTGAAGACGATCGGCGAGCAGATCCGCGAGGCGGCCGCGCTCCACCGAGGCATGGACCGGAAGTCCTCCCGGCTCGCGGTTCTCGAGACTCTCGAGCGGGTGGGAATCGGCGAGCCCGAGCTGCGCTACCGCCAGTATCCCCACGAGTTTTCGGGGGGCATGCGGCAGCGCGCGGTCATTGCGGCCGCCGTGGCCTGCAGGCCCGAGATCCTCGTCTGCGACGAGCCGACGACGGCCCTCGACGTGACAGTGCAGGCCCAGATCCTCGATCTCCTCAAGTCCCTGCAGAAGGACCTCGGCATGAGCCTCGTCTTCATCACCCACGACCTCGGCGTCGTCGCCAGCGTGGCGCAGCGCGTCGCCGTCATGTACGCCGGCCAGGTCGTCGAGCAGGGCACCGTCGACGAGGTCTTCCACGATCCGCGAGCGCCCTACACCTGGGCTCTCCTCGCTTCCCTGCCCCAGCTCGGCGTGAAGGGCGAGGAGCTCTACTCCATCAAGGGAACGCCTCCCAACCTCTTCAAGGAGATCAAGGGCGACGCCTTCGCCCCGCGCAATCCTCAGGCGCTCGAGGTCGATTTCGAGTTCGAGCCACCGCCGATCGCAGTCTCGCCGACGCACTGGGCGCGCACCTGGCTCCTCGACGAGCGCGCCCCGAGGATCGAACCGCCCGAAACCATCCGGCGCCTGCGGGAGTGGCTCGCCAAGCGCCGGGCGGCGGACGCGACGGCGCGGAACGACGGGCCGGGAGGGGTGCCATGAGCGGGGAAGGGAAGGGCGGAGCGATCCTCTCCGTGCACGATCTCCGGGTCGACTTCAGGTCGGGGCGAAAGACGGTCAGCGCCGTCCGGGGGGTGAGCTTCGACCTCAGGCGCGGCGAGACCTTCTCCCTCGTCGGGGAGTCGGGATCGGGAAAGACGACCATCGGCCGAGCCATCATGCGCATCCACGCGCCGAGCGCGGGGGAGATCCTCTACGAGGGCACGCGCGTCTCCGGTCGCATCGGGGCGGCGCGCGAGCGGCTGCTTCGCCAGCAGGTGCAGATGATATTCCAGGATCCCCTGGCCTCCCTCAACGAGCGCGCCAAGATCGACTACATCGTTTCCGAGGGGCTCTACAACTTCCGGCTGTTCAGGGACGAGGCGGAGCGGCGGGCCAAGGTGGAGAAGGCCCTCCTCGAGGTCGGGCTGCTTCCGGAATTCGCCTCGCGCTTTCCCCACGAGTTCTCCGGCGGCCAGCGGCAGCGCATCGGCATCGCCCGCGCCCTCGTCATGGAGCCCTCCCTTCTCATCGCCGACGAGCCCATCAGCGCCCTCGACGTGTCGATCCGCGCGCAGGTCATCAATCTCTTGAACCGTCTGAAGCGCGAAAAGAATCTCACCTACCTCTTCATCGCCCACGATCTCTCCGTGGTGCGCTTCATCTCCGACCGTATCGCCGTGATCTACCGCGGCCGCCTCGTCGAGCTGGCGCCGGCCGAGCGTCTCTTCGAGCGGCCCCTCCACCCCTACACGCGGGCCCTGCTCGCGGCCGTGCCCGAACCCGATCCGGGCCTCGAGGCGGGCAAGCGCCACCTCGCCTACGACCCCGCCATGCACGACTATGGTCGGGAGGAGCCCGCCTGGCGCGAGGTGGAGGCGGAGCACTTCGTCCTGGCAAGCGGGGCCGAAGCGGCGGCCTGGCGCGGCCGGTTGTAGGGGGAATCCCCAGGCGGTATCATGACCGCCCATGCCGAACCGCTTCGTCGCCGCCATCCGCTCGGGCAAGATCGACAGTCTCGAAGAACTCAAGACAGCCTTCAAGGAACTGGCCAAGGCCACGCATCCCGACCTGGCGGAGCCGGATTCCGACCTTGCCTCGGGGGCGGAATTCGTGGCGGTGCGCAGGGACTACGAGAACGCGTTGCGCGATTTCGAAAAGCACCGCTTCGGACTCTCCCGCCTCGCGCGGGAGGGCTCCTGCGAAGTCGGCCCCTCCGTCGGATCGGGCGAGCTCTGGCCCTGCCTCGCCCTCTTCCTGAAGCGAGGCTTTCCGAAGGAACCCCGGCACGAGAAGGAGATCATGCGCTACGGCTACGCCCGGTGGCGCTGGAGGGGCGCCCTCCGCGCCCTGGGGCGCGAGCGGGGCGGCCCCGATCCCGCGGCCCTTTTCGACGCCTTCGAGGAAGAGCTTCTCGCCCTCCGGAAGGCCCTGCCCGATGCTGCGGGAGCCGCCCTGGCCTTCCTTCGGGCCTTGGCTTCCCAGGCAGGGGCGGAGCACGCGGCGATGCGGGTCGCCCTCGTGCGCGACCTCGAGGATCTGCGCCTCGTTCCCGGTCTCGGACCGGCGAGCCTCGGCTTCCTCGAGTTCCTCGCGGGGGAACTCGGCATCGGGCGGCGCCTGGACTGAAGCCTGGAACGCGGCCGTCCGAGCCGCAAAGCGGGGATGGAAGCCATACCAATCCCCTCGAAGCCGCGCTATGGTTGCCTCATACATAGTTCAGTTCTGGAGGCAGTCATGCGAACACGTCGAAGAATGATCGTGGAATTTTTCGCGACCATGGCGATCCTGGCTCTCGGCATTTTTGCCTTCCCGCCCGCTGCGGCGGCCCAAGGGGCGCCGACCATCAAGGATGGAGAGACCGACCCCGCCGTCTGGGGCAAGGCTTACCCCGATGAGTACGCCCGCTTCCTGCAAATGAAGGACGACGGCTCCTCGACGCCCTACGGCGGAGGGAAGCAGTACGACAAGCTGGCCGTCTATCCGGCCATGAAACGGCTCTGGAACGGCTACGCCTTCGCGGTGGATTTCCGCGAGGACCGGAGCCACTACTACTCCCTCATCGACCAGAAGGAAACGAAGCGCCAGCAAGTGGTCAAGCAGCCGGGCGCCTGCGCCAACTGCCATTCGGGAGACGCGCCCAACCTCATCAAGTCGATGGGCTGGGTGGAGTTCAACCACACTCCCTACGCGGATCTCTCGGACAAGCTGCACGCGGGCATCACCTGCAACGACTGCCACGACCCGAAGACCATGGAATTGCGCATCACGAGGCCGGCCCTGGCCAATGCCCTCGCCGCGCGGGGCGTGGACTGGACCAAGGCCGACAAGCAGGAGATGCGAAGCCTCGTCTGCTCGCAGTGCCATGTCGAGTATTACTTCAAGGGCGACGACAAGGTCCTGACCTTTCCCTGGGACAAGGGGATGAACATCGACGACATCGACGCCTACTACGCGGCGATCGGTTTCAAGGACTGGGTGCACAAGGACTCGGGAGCGCCGATGATCAAGATCCAGCACCCCGAGACTGAGCTCTACTCCACTTCCATCCATGCGCGTTCCGGGGTCTCCTGCGCGGATTGCCACATGCCCTTCATCAAGGTGGACGGCAAGAAGTTGTTCGACCATTGGCTGCGCAGTCCCCTCCTCGATCCGGAGAACGCCTGCGGAGCCTGCCATTCCTACGACGCGGCCGAGCTCCGCGCCCGCGTCCTCGACATCCAGGACTCCACCGCGAAGCAGCTCCGCGAGGCGGAGACCGCGATCATCGAGGCCATCGACGCGATAGTCGCCGCCAAGGCCGCGGGGGCCACGGACGCCGAGCTGGCCGCGGCCCGCGACTTCCATCGCAGGGCCTCAATGCGCTGGGACTTTGTTTCTTCGGAGAACTCGATGGGCTTCCACTCTCCCCGGGAAGCTGCCCGGGTCGTCGGCGACGCCATCGACTTCGCCCGCCTCGCCCAGCTCTCGGCCGAGCGCCTCGTCGCGGCGAAGACGGGGAAGGCTGCTTCCGGAAACCTTCTCGCCATCGACCACGCGGCGGTTGACGGCATTCCGCCGCCGATCTCGCGGGCGGCCTTCACCGCGACAAAGTAGGCCGGCGATGCTCAGTCGGCCGGAGGAAGCCCCCCCCGGCCGGCGGGCAGGGAGGCGAGTTCGGCGAAGAGATGGGCCACCGACTTCGCGGTATGCCGCCACTCCTCGACGAGGAGGCCCTCGTTCTCGGCATGGGCGCCGCAATCGGGATCCTCGGCCCCGAGAAGGAGGCAGGGCGTCCCGCCGTTCAGCCGGGAGATCGGGTCGAGGACTCCTATGGAGGCCCCGTCTCCGGCGAGTACGACGGGGCGGCCGTAGCCCGCCTCGAGGGCGCGGGAGGCCGCCAGGACGGCAGGTTCGCTCGGATCGACGCGCCACCAGCGGGAGCCCGCGGAGACCTCGGCCCGCAGCGCGGTGCCCCGATGGTTCATGGCGAGGAGGTGGTCCGCGATGGCCTTTCCCGAGGCGGCGACGTCCATGCCCGGAGCGGCGCGGAGCTGGACCCTGGCGATGGCCTTGTCCATGTAGGCGCCCGCCGCCTTCGCGAGCTCCCTGCCCTCGAGGACCGTCGCGATCAGGGCCGGCCGCGTCCAGAGCCGTTCGAAGGTCGCATAACCTGCCTCGCCCCAAGGCGAAGCCCCTTCGACGAGGCGGGCTGCGCCGAAGTGCCGGGTGTCGTCCAGGGTCGCGAGAGCCTTCCTCTCGGCTTCGGGCCTCTCGAAGACCTTGTCGTAGAAGCCCGGAACGGTGATTCTCCCCTGGTCGTCGACAAGGCGGCCGATGAGGGCGCAGAGGGTCATCGCGGGATCCGGGATCGAGCCGCCCCAGAGACCGGCGTGGACGGGCCCCTCGAGGGCCCGGCATTCCACCTCGACGCGGCAGACCCCGCGCGTGCTGCAGGTGAGGGTAGGCAGGCCGGGTTCGAGATTGCCACCGTCGCAGACCAGGGCGAAGTCGGCCTTCACGCGTTCCGCGTGGCGCTCGAGGAAGCCCTGGAAGTGCTCGGAGGCGTTCTCTTCTTCGCCCTCGATGAGGACGCGGAGGTTGAGAGGAGGGGCGCCGGCGCCGTGGAACCAGGCTGAGATGACGGCCAGGAGGAGGGCGAGGTTGCCCTTGTCATCGGCGGCGCCGCGCGCGCGCAGCCTGCCTCCGCGCTCGGTCAACTCCCAGGGAGGGCTCTCCCATACCTCGGTCCGGCCCGCGGGCATCACGTCGTAGTGGCCGTAGAGGAGGAGGGTGGGTGCGCCGGGGAGGCCCAGCCACTCTCCCACCACATAGGGAGGCGCGCCCTCGACCTCGGCGAGTCCCGCTTCGAGACCGCGTTCACGCAGGGCCGAGACGAGGAAGTCGGCGGCCTCTCGCTTGGCGGGGGAGTCGCCGATTCCGTCCGAGGGAATGCGGCAGAGCTCGGCGAGGAGGGAGAGATGGAGTGCTTCTTCCTCCTCGAGTCGGGCGAGCACCGCGGCGGGAAGTGGTCGGGTCGTGGGCATGGCGTCCTCCGAAGACCCAGACTAAACGACAGGGCGGGATCGCGCCATCGGGAGGGGACTTCGCCTTGACTCCCTTCCGGGAGCGGGCAAGAATTGGGGCAGAGTGAGGCAGAAAAAACCAAAGGATCAGATGCCGGGAATGTCGCCGCCGCCGGCCTTCCGGGACCCTTCGAAGGCGAAGGAAGATCGACAACGGCCGGCCGCCCTCAGTCAGTTCCTCCTCCTCTCCCTCTTCATCCTCATTCTGGCTCTGGCGGGAACCTGGATCCTGGCCAATGGAGGGGGAAAGGACAGCCTCGACCGCGTCAGGGCAGGGGGAGCGCTCCGCATAGGCTATGCCGTCGAAGCCCCCTATGCCTTCGTCGATTCGGCTGGGCAGGTGACCGGAGCCGACCCTGCCCTTGCCGAAGTCCTGGCCCGGCGGATCGGCATAGAACACATCGAGTGGCGCCGCTATGAGTTCGGCTCCCTTATCGGAGCCCTCGAAGGGGGCGAGATAGATGTCATCGCGGCCGGGATGTTCGTGACGCCGAACCGCGAGAAACGGGTCCTCTTCGCCCATCCCAGTATCGCGGCGAAGCCCGGGCTCCTTACCCAGAGAGGCCGGGTCGCGAGCGTACATTCCTATCCGGAGGCAGTGGCCGCAGGCTTGAGGCTCGCCGCCCTGGAAGGTTCTGTCGAGGAGGTCGCCCTCTCCGGCCTCGGCTTGCCTTCTCGGCTCCTTATCCGGGTGCCCGACGCGCAGACCGGGTTCCTGGCCCTCCGTTCCGGCCTGGCGGAGGCCCTTGCGCTCTCCGCGCCCACCCTGCGCTGGCTCGCCGCCCATGACGCCTCCGGCTCGATGGAGCTCATCCAGCCCTTCGATTCCGCCGGCGGACCGGGCATCGGTCTCGTTGCCCAGGCCTTCCGCCGCGGCGATATCCGGCTCAAGGGTGCTTGGGACCGGGCACTCGATGCCTATCTCAGTACCGAAGCGCATCGCGCCCTCGTCGCGCCCTTCGGTTTCGTCGCGGACGACCTGCCAGTCGCCGGGGCCGTGCGATGAGAAGGCCAGATCCCCGCGGTCCCTTCCCCCGGGCCTGGGAATTCGCGACCGTGGCCATCGCCGCCCTGGCCATCCTGGCGATGGGGGGGATCCACGCGCTGCAGGCGGGGGAGCTCGCGAACGATGAAAAGGCGATCTCCATCCTCGGTCTGGCACGCGTCGATCTCGCGAAGTGCCTCCTCTCGGCCGAGACAGTCGATGCCGCCGCGTTCGGCCCGGGTGAGGCCCTCGCCTTCGCGAGGCAGGCGGCCGGGCGCTTCGAGGAGGCGCGAAGTCTGGCCTATGGTCGGGATAGGGGCCTGATGGAGGGGACGGCCCGGGATCTCCAGTCGGCCTTCGAGCTTTTCTCGAAGTACGTGGAGGCGATCGAGCCGGGACAGCGAGGGGCTGACCAGGATCTGGTGCGACTCCGTCTGGCCTACCGCGGGATCGAAAAGGAGCTCGAGGCACTCGATGTGGGGATCAAGGCCCATTATGCCGCGAGGTCCCGGACCTTCCGCAGCCAATATTCCCTCGCGCTCTGGCTGGCCTACCTTCTCCTCGTCCTCTCGTCGGCGGGAATCTGGCTCCGCACCCGCCACGCGGCGGAGAGCCAGCGGGCCCTCGAGGACAGCCAGGCCCTCCTTGGGGCCGTGATCGACAACAGTCCCAGTCTGATCTACGCCTACGACCGCGAGGGGCGCTGCGTCCTTTCCAACCGGAACCATGCCGCCCTTTTCGGACGCGATCCGCAAGACATGGTCGGGCACCGGCGGAACGAGTGGCTCCTCCCCGCGGACGGGGCGATCCATCGAGCCAACGACCTCGCGATCTTCGAAAAGCGCGAGCCCGCTGAATACGAGGAGAGCGTGGGAGAAGGAGGAGGAAAGCGCTGGTATCTCACGCTGAAATTCCTCCTGCCCGCGGCGCCGGGCCGGGCCGAATCCGTCGCGGGCATCTCGACCGACATCACCGAGAGGAAGTCGGTGCTGGTCGCCCTCGAAAAGGCCCTCGGCGAGAAGGACATTCTCCTCAAGGAGCTCTTTCACCGGACGAGAAACAACATGCAGGTGATCATGGCCCTGCTCTACCTGGCCGCGGACAGGGCCACGGACCCCGCTGCCTCCCGGATCGTGACGGAGACCATCGACCGCATCATGTCGATGTCCCTCGTGCATCGCAAGCTCTACGATTCGGCGGATCTATCGCGCATCGACTTGGCCGATTACGCCGCGGATCTCATCGCCCTCCTCAACGACGGATTGAGCGTGGGCGAGGCCAGGATCAGGGTGCGCACCGAGCTCGAGCAGGTCTTCGCCCTCATCGACACGGCGGTCCCCTTCGGCCTCATCCTTCACGAGCTCGTCTCGAACTCCTTCAGGCATGCCTTTCCCGAGGATCGCGAGGGCGAGCTCGTGGTCAGACTTGCGAAGGAGCCGGGCGGCGAGGTGGAACTCTGCGTCTCCGATGACGGCGTGGGCCTGGAAGGCGGACTGGTCGAACATCTCGGCCTCAACCTGGCCCGTGAACTCGCCGAGCACCAGCTGGGCGGGCGCCTCTTCATCGAGAGCGGAGAAAAAGGATTGCGCTGCCGCCTTGTCTTTCTGGACCCGAACACGACCGAGCGTATTTGACGAACCGGCATCCGCCGGCTCTGACCTCGCCCGGGCCTCCATGCTAGGATGGCGCTGGATCGGGCCTTCGCCACGGTCCTGGATACCGAGGGGGGCTGGGCATGGCCAAATTCACCGACATACAAGGAGCCTGCATCGACCTGGGCGATTTCGAGGGCGACGAGGGCGAGCCGGTCCTCGTCGAACCCTCGGTCCTCCGCGAGATGGAACGGACCCCGGTGTCTTTCCGGGACGACCGCTACGAGAAGGGCTATGTCGACGCCCTCGTGCTCAGCATGGACCTCCGGGGCTTCAGCTCCTACGCCCTCGCCAACGATCCGGCCCTCGTCACGGCCTTCCTCGAGAAATACACGCAGGAACTCCTCGCGGCCGTGAACGGTTTTCGCGCCTCCTACTACAAGCTCCTCGGCGACGGGGCCCTCGTCATCTGGGACAAGGCCGACGCGGAGGCCATGGCCTCCTGTGTGGAGCTCTTCGGCCTCCTCCGCGAGGTGGTCGACTGCCTCGCCCTGGACCACGGCTCGGTCTGCGCCCTGGCCGGCGCCGCGACCTACGGCAATCTTTATAAATATGAGATTTTCGGCGAGTGCTCGGGCCTCAAGTACCGCGACTACATCGGCTACGCGATCAATTGCGCCGTGAGGCTCCAGTCCATCGCCAGGCCGGGCTTCCTCCTCGGCCAGTCCTCCCTCGCGCCGCGCTTCGCCCTCACCGTCCCCTCCCTCGACCCTGCCCGCAAGCCTCCCCTGGCCTCGCTCAAGGGCATCCTGGCCGAGGACTACGAGAGTATCCTCGTCCTCGAGGGGAAGTAGGGCCGGACCCCTCTCAGCCGCTCATGCTTTCCCTGATCGTCATCCTCCGCACCGCCCTGGCCGGCAGCACCGTAGCGAGGAGGGGAAAGAGAGCGCTGAGCCCGGCGATCACGGCGAGACGACCGGGCAGGAGGCGTGGTCTCATGGTGTCCGGCAGGGCCGAGGCGAGGCTGGATGAGTCGTAGGCGATTCCCACCCCGAGACCTTCCAGGATCGCGAGGACCCCGAAGCCCAGCACCAGGGCCGACAGGGCCGCCGCGAGGCTGACCATGGTCGTTTCGGCGTAGATGAGGAGGCCGGCCTGCCGCGCTGTGAGGGCGATGGCTCTGAGGGTCCCGAGGTCCTTGGCGCGGCCCTGCACCGAGAGGAGGATGGCGTTGGTCATCCCCGTCGCCGCGACCAGTCCGAAGACGGCGACCATGCCCGCCATGAAGGCGTCGAGAAAGTCGAACATCACCGAGTAGCTCGCGGAAATGGCCGAGAAGGGTCGCGTCTCGAACCCGGGATCGGAGGCGAGGGAGGCGAGGACGGCGCCGAGGGCGGTCGGCTCGGCCCTCCCATCCAGCAGCTCTCCTTTCGCGCCGGATACGAACCAGAGGGAGATGGCGGTGGCGGCGCCCTCGAGCCCGAAGGCCGGTGCGAAGCTCGCGAGGTCTATGAGGCAGGCGGCGCCCCCGGGCAGGGAAGCCTCGCGGACCAGGCCGATGACGGGGGTTTCCATGAGGGAGAAGGAGCCGTAGGCGTCGGTCCCGAGAAGGACGAGGTCGGCGCCGGCGATAAGGCCCAGCGAGGAGGCATAGTGCTCGTCGAGGAGGGCGCCCCGGTCGTCGATACCGCGGTAGTAGCGGCCCGATACCAGGGCAGCTTCGACGCCCCGTAGCAGAGGATTTGTCTCGGATGCGTCTCCGGTCGATGTCCGGGCCAGGGGAGGGGCGGCGAGAACCTGGGCGGCCCTCGAGGCCGTCCCGTTGGAGAGCATGCAACCAGTCGCGATCGAGCGGGCGGCCAGAGCCCTGACCCCCGGCGAGAGGGCCGCTTCGGCGGTGACGACGAGGCGGCCCATGACGGCCTCGCGATCGGGGATGGAGAGGTCGAGGGGCATGGCCTCGGCCGAATCGAGGTAGCCGGCGGCATGGAGGTCGAGGTGGCCGGAGACGGCGACGACGCGGTCGCTGGCCGAGGCCGCGAAGCCCCTCATGAAGGCATCGACGAGCATGACGCAGAGGGCGCTCAGGAAGACGATGAGGAAGGTCTGGAGACTGCGCTTCCGGTAGCGGAGGATGTTCCGCCAGCCCAGGAACAGGATGAAGAGGGCCGATCCTTCCCGCCGCCTCATGGGTAGCACTCCATCGCGACCGCGGCCGCCCAGGTCGCGGGAAGGGCGGGCTCCCATTTCTCCGGGAGCCTGTTCCAGGTCAGGCTGGCGCGGAGGACGAAGGAGTCGCCGATGTCGAGGGAGGCCTCGAGAACTGAGCGGGCGGCCAGGCTCTCGAAGTCGACCAGGGAGGAGAGGGAGAGGGCCCCCCTGTCGAGGGAACGGGAGAGCCGGAGAAAGGCCTTCCAGTCCCCGGGGCTTTCGGTCCGCGAGAGCTCCGCCAGTGCGAGCCAGTCGCCGAAGCCCCGGTTCAGGCTCAGGGCCCAGGCGAGGCCCGCCGAGTCGCTTCCGCCCTCGGCGCCGAGGACGAAGCCGCCGAGGTCGGCGCTGAGCCAGGTCCCCGCGTCCCACTGGCCGGCGTCCACGGCCCCGCCTCTCCAGGCCCTCCCGAGATCCCTGAGGTCGCCGGCGATCCCGAGCTCGGTCTCCCCGAGGAGACCCCATGCCGGCAGGACGATGGTCATCCGCCCGTGGAGGCTCGAGACTTCGAGATCGGCAAGGGGGTCGCCGACGATAAGCAGGTTAGGCGAAACAGGACTGGGCAGGACGAGGGCTCCGAGGAGGGTGGCCAGGGGAGGGGAGCCGCCTTCGCCTCCGAGAGGGATGGGTCTGACCCCGAGGGAGAGGCCGTCGAGGCCGCGGGCCGCGGAACGGGGGTCCAGGGCATTCTTGGTGGCGAGGAAATTGGCGGGATTGAAGGCCAGGCAGGGACCGTAGGCGATCGCGAAGCGGCCCAACCGCGCCTCGAGGAGGGGGAGGGGACGGAGGGCCATCCAGGCCTCGTCGAGGGAGAGGGCCCAGGTCCCCGTGGCGGCGTCGAAGGTCGTCCGGAGCCTGGCGGCGCAGGCGCCGGCCCCCTCGTCGCGGGCGAAGCCCAGTGTCGCGCCGCTCCGCGCGTACCAGTCCCGGGCGACCAGGGCAAGCGTGGCGTCCCCGAAGGCGAGCCAGCCCGCCTCTCCGGTGACCGATAGCCTGAGCCCTGCCGGCGCGGCGCCCTCCTCGGCACCGAGGAAGGGCTGGAGAACAAGACTCGCCACGGCGGCGAGGATGAGGCATCCGTGACGCCGCCTCATGCGATGTGCCCCTCCATGGCCTCGACCCGCGACACGCGGCCGTCCTCGAGATAGACCCGCCGGTCGAGGAAGGGGAGGACGCGGGGGTCGTGGGTGGACAGGAGGAAGGTGGTCCGGAGCTCGTGGTTCATCTCGTGCATGAGTTCGAGGACCCGACGGCCGTTCTCGCCGTCGAGGTTGGCCGTGGGTTCGTCGGCGAGGACGAGGCGGGGGTTGATGATCAGGGCCCGCGCCACGGCCACGCGCTGCCTCTGGCCGCCCGAGAGCTCGTCGGGCCGCTGGGCCCTTTCCGCCGTCAGGCCGACGCGCTCGAGGAGGGCGAGGGCCCGGGCCCGCCTCTCCTTTTTCGGGACCCCCAGGGCCATGAGGGGAAGCTCGACGTTCTCGAGGGCGCTCAGGACCGGGATGAGGTTGAAGGTCTGGAAGATGAAACCGATCTCGCGCCTCCGGATCAGGGTGCGCGCGCGGTCGTCGAGGGCGCCCAGGTCCTGCCCGTCCATCGTCACGCTGCCCGCGGTGGCCAGGTCGAGGCCGCCCAGGATGTTGAGGAGGGTGGTCTTGCCCGAGCCCGAAGGGCCGACCACGCCGACGATCTCGGGGCCCTCGATCGAGAGGTCGACGCCGCGCAGGGCCTCGACCCCCGTGCGGCCGAGGCGATAGGTCTTCTTGAGTCCGCGGATCTCGATGCTGCTCATGGCTCAGCCTCCCAGGGCGGAGGGCAGGAGGCGTGCGCGGTCCACCTTTCCTTCCCTGATGTCCACGAAGATGACCGAGCTCGAGTCGCCCGGCTTCATGAGGTCGACGATGGTCATGACCGAGGGTCGGGAGCGGCCTCCGAAGACCCTGGGTTCCGTGAAGCTGATGCGCTTGGATTCCCTCCCCGAGCGCGCGAAGAAGACCATGCTCCGGGGCAGGTAGTCGCGGCCCACGAAGGCCTCGATCCTCGGATAGGCGAGGCTCGGGCTCCTCGCCTTCATCTCGATTTTCCAGCCCTCAGCGTCCTCGGAGACGATGGTCGAATCGTAGTCGTCCGACTTGTCCAGGTTCATGAGGTCGTCGTTGGTGAAGGTGGTGCCCATGAAGGCGTCCTTCCCCGAGAGGCGGACCGCCTTGGACACGGCGGGGGCGGACATCCAGAGGGAGGTGCCGGAGAGGAGGACCTTCTTGCCCCGCTCGCGGGGGGGCTCCTCGAAGTCCATGCGCGTGCCGACGCCCTTCAGGTACTCGATCCGGGCCTGGAGGCTCCGCGTCCGACCGTCGGCCTTGCGGTCCTCGATGCGGACGACCATCGTGCACTCGGAGAAATTCATCCGCCTGTCCATCTCGGCGACGATGGCGTCGGCCCCGCCCTCCTCGGCGGAGAGGGTCGCGGGAAGGGGAAGAAAAAAGCAAAACAAAGTAACAAATATGAACACATGTTTCATGGTGTATTCTCCTTCTCAGCGTTCCGAGAGGGCCGAGAGCAGGGGCATACGGGCCGCGGCCCGGGCGGGGGCGAAGGCGGCGAGGAGGGCGGTCGAAAGGCCGGCGACGAAGGACAGGAGAAGGTCGCCGCCCCTGAGGTCGCAGGTGAAGGAAAAAGCCGGAATGTCGAAGTTGGCCAGCGCGGCCTCGTAGCTCACCGGGTGGACCTGGAGGGCCAGGGCGATGCCGCCGCCGGCAAGGCAGCCGAGGACGCTGCCGACGAGGCCGATGGCCAGGGCCTCGAGGAGGAAGAGGCGGCCGACCTCGCCCGGGAGCCAGCCCGAGGCCCGCAGCATCCCGATCTCGCGCCGCCGCTCGAAGACGGTCATGCGCATCGTGCCCGCCATCGTCGACAGCGAGAGGAAGAGGAGGATCGCGAGGAAGACGGCGTAGAAAAGTCCGTCCTTCTCGGAGTCCTTGACGAGGGCCATGGCCTGCTCCGTCCAGCTCCTCGCGACCAGGCCGAGCTCGGATAATCCTTTCGCGCCCTCCGGGGCGGCCAGGTCGGCGAGGACCTTCTCGCGCGCGGTCGGGCTCGGACCGGGCACGAGACGGCAGTAGACCTTGTTGACCCTGCCCTCGGCACCGAGGAAGGTCTGGGCCTCCCCGAGCCCCACCAGCACCATGCTCCGGTCCAGGGGCGGGTAGCCCGTGGAGAAGATGCCCGAAACGGTCCAGTAGTCCAGATTGGGAGCGCCGTCGGCCATCGTGGCCTGGAGACGGATCTCGTCCCCGACCTCGAGGCCCAGGATGCCGGCCAGCTTGGCGCCGAGGACCAGCCCCTCGGGGCCGAAGGTCCCCGCCCTCATCCGCTTTTCGAAGGCGAAGACCCTCGTCTCCTTCCCGAAGTCGACCCCGGCGATGACCACCGGAATCTTGCGCGCGCCGTCGCCGGCGAGACCCGAGGCGACGAGGCGGGGCGCGAGTCGCGGAGGATCGTGGAGCCCTTCCTTCCCCGCCGCGGCTCTCAGGACGGCGTCCAGGCCCTCCCGGGCGGCGGGCGAATCTTCGATGAGGCTTCCCGGGGCGAGCCAGGAATCGGGCTCCTCCTCGACGAAGGCCGGGCGGGCGATCTGGGCCTGGGCGGTGGCGTAGTCGATGACCCCCGAGAACATCACTCCCTCGTAGGTGCCCCGAAAAAAGGCGAGGAAGAAGAGGAGGGCGGCCACCGTGACCGTGATGCCGGAGACATTGGCCACCGTTCGGAGTCGGTGCCTGCCGGTGTTGAGGAAGGCGAGGAGGGCGAGATTGACGAGGGAGAGCCGCGGGTCGGGTGAGGATCGTGGACGAGCCGGCATGACCGCTCCTTCTCTTTCCTCCAGAGGCGACACGCCCTCACGGCGCGATCGAAATGACCGCGGGGTTCGGGGCCGCAGCGCCCGAGGAGGAATCGGAACCGAGTGATTGCCCTGCAGGTCCGCGACCTGCTGCCTGTCGCCGCGCGCAAAGGGCGGCTTCGGCCCGGAGACCGGCCCGGGCTTCTGGAATTCAGCCGGGCGATCCCTGATCGACGCAAATTTAGTCCCGGCGACCGGGGCTGTCAATATCGGTTTTTCGCCTTTTCGGGGTCGGCGCCCCCGCCCCTGCCGAAGGTCTCACCCTGGGAAGACGAGGCCCACGAGGGCCATGAAGAGGGGAATCGACAGGAGACTCGCGATGGTCGTGATCGAGGTGAGGAGACCGGCGTATTCGGCGTCTGCCCCGAAGGAGCGCGCGACGATGGAGGTCTGGGTCATCGCCGGCATCGAGGCCTGGATCAGGAAGACCTTCTTCATCAGGACAGGAAGATCGGTCCAGCCCACGGCCAGGACGAGAAGAAGAGGCGCCACGAGGAAGCGGCCGCCGAGGAGGAGGACCAGGTCGAGATCGAGACGCAGCTTCCGGAAATCCACGCGGGCGATGACGATGCCGATGAAGATCATCGACAGGGGCGTCGTCATGTTCCCGAGGGTCTTGGCTAGATCGAGGACGAGGGGAGGGAGCTTGAGGCCGAGGAGGATCAGGGCGGCCGCGGCGAGGAGGGCGAGGAGGGGAGGCGAGAAGACCCGTCCGATCCCCTCGCGCGAAAGAAAGCGGGTCGGCGGCTTCCCGCCGCGGAGGGAGCCGTCCCTGGCGATGCCGTGGACCCCGAGGGTCCAGAATAGCGTGGTGTTGGCGATGTAGTAGAGGAGGACGAAGGGAAGGCTCTGCGGGCCGAAGAGGATCTGGTTGACCGGCAGGCCGATGAAAATCGTGTTGGAAAGGGCGAACATCGAAGCGAAGGTACCCCTCCTGCCCAGGGCCACCCCGGCCGCCCGCGCGCCCAGGGCGCCGAGGGCGAAGCTCGCCAGCATGACGGCGAAGGGCACCGGGAGACCGGGGAGGAGGGCGATGAGGCCGGCCCGGTCGTAGCCTCCCATCAAGTTGGCGATCATGTAGGCCGGGAGGGCCGCCGACATCACGAGGCGGGAGACGAGGGCCGAGGCGGCCTCGTCGATCTTCGAGCGCCGCGCCAGCGCGAAGCCGATTCCGATCATGAAGAGGACCGAGACGACACTCTCGAGAGCACGCAGCATGGATGATCCTTGGGGCCGAAGATCGGGGCGGCGCCGGGGGCGCCTACTTGTAAGTCTTGCCGGCGATGCTCGCGATGGCCAGACGCAGGATGATGACCTTGTCGTAGGAGGAGTCGCTGGAGATGTTGCGCTTGAGGATGGGCTCGGGATTCTCCTCGAGGTGGTTCAACAGGACGCCCAGCCCGTGTTTTTTCTCCTCGAGGCCCTCGACGATCTCGAGCTTGCCCCGCAGGACCAGGGAGGAATAGGCGTGCTCGCACTCGCCGGGCAGATAACCCTTGTCCTCGATGATGGTGGCGCAGGCCGCGGGATTGGCGCGGATGAAATCGAGCTTGGCTCCCGCCTTCGCGCTATGGAAATAGAGGCATTCCTTGGCCGCGTCGTAGCCGTAGCTCAGCGTCACGATATAGGGCTCGTCGCCCTTGGCCAGGGCCAGGACGGCGAAGGTGCCCTCGCGGAGAAGCCGGGCGATCTCGACCTCGTCGACGATTTCCTTGTCGTGCCTGCGGGGGTGGTAATCGCTCATGGGTGCTCCTTGGTCCGCTCGGGGGCGGCGATGCTGGGGCCGAGTATAACAGAATCGGGGATACCGTGGCGGGGTCGGCACCCGGGCGGCGCCCGAGGCCCAATCCTTAACAAACACCGCGCTTTCCTGCTATAGTCCGCGGTCTATGGCCACAACATTCGACGACAAGAAGATCATCTATACGATGGATCGGGTGACGAAGCGGCACGGGACCAAGGTCGTGCTCAAGGACATCCGGATTTCCTACTACTATGGCGCCAAGATCGGCGTGATCGGTCTGAACGGCTCGGGCAAGTCGAGCCTCCTGCGCATCCTGGCGGGCGTGGACACCGAGATCCTGGGCGAGACCCAGCTCGAGAAGGGCTACACGATCGGCTTCCTCGAGCAGGAGCCCTTCCTCGCGCCGGGCAAGACGGTCAAGGAGATCGTGAGCGAGGGCGTGCAGGAGATCGTCGACATGCTGGCCGAATTCGAGGCCATCGGCGAGGCCTACGGGGATCCGGACGCGGACTTCGACAAGCTGGCGGCCAAGCAGGCGAGGCTGCAGGAGAAGATCGACGGCTGCGACGGCTGGAACCTCGACGCGCGGCTCGAGCTCGCGATGGACGCCTTGCGCTGTCCGCCGGCCGACAAGGTGGTGGACGTGCTTTCGGGGGGCGAGCGGCGCCGGGTGGCGCTCTGCAGGCTCCTCCTCAAGAAGCCCGACATCCTCCTCCTCGACGAGCCGACGAACCACCTGGACGCCGAGACGGTGGCCTGGCTCGAGCGGCACCTGCGCGAGTACGAGGGCACCGTGATCGCCGTCACGCACGATCGCTACTTCCTCGACAACATCGCGGGCTGGATCCTCGAGCTGGACCGAGGCGAGGGCATCCCCTGGAAGGGCAATTATTCCAGTTGGCTGGATCAGAAGAAGAAGCAGCTCGAGATGGAGGAGAAGGGCGATTCCGACCGCGCCAAGACCCTGGCCCGCGAGCTCGAGTGGATCGGCATGTCGCCCAAGGGGCGCCACGCCAAGAGCAAGGCCCGCATCGAGCGCTACGAGAAACTCCTGAACGACGAGGGTCGCGAGAAGGTGAAGGAGACGAAGATCGTCCTCCCCGCCGGTCCGCGCCTGGGGAATGTCGTCATCGAGGCGAAGGGTCTGTCCAAGGGCTACGACGGCAAGCTCCTCTACGAGAATCTCTCCTTCACGGTGCCGCCGGGAGCCATCGTGGGGCTCATCGGGCCGAACGGCGCCGGCAAGACGACCCTCCTTCGCATGATCACGGGACAGGAGAAGCCGGACGCGGGCGAGATCAAGTTGGGCGACACCGTCAAGCTGGCCTACGCGGACCAGAACCGGGCGGGGCTCGATCCCGACAAGTCGGTATTCGAGCAGCTCTCGGGCGGGCTGGACATCATCAAGCTCGGGAAGCGAGAGGTGAACTCGCGGGCCTTCTGCACCTGGTTCAACTTCTCGGGGACGGATCAGTCCAAGAAGGTCGGCATCCTCTCGGGCGGCGAGCGGAACCGGCTCAACATGGCCATGATGGTGCAGAGCTGCGCGAATGTGCTGCTCCTCGACGAACCGACGAACGACCTGGACATCAACACGATGCGCGCCCTCGAGGAGGCTCTGGACGATTACGCCGGCGTCTCCCTGGTGGTCAGCCACGATCGCTGGTTCCTGGACCGGGTCTGCACGCACATCCTGGCCTTCGAGGGCAACTCCGAGGCCATCTGGTACGACGGCAACTTCACCGAGTTCATGGAGTGGCGCAGGGAGCAGTTGGGAACGGAAGCGGATCGTCCCCACAGGATCGTCTACCGCAGGCTCGAGCGCTGAGGCGGCATGAACTTCGACCTTGTCTCGATGCTCTATTCCCTGCCCGCCATCGTGGTGGGTCTGACCATCCACGAGTACGCCCATGCCTGGACGGCGAACCGCCTGGGGGACCCGACGGCCCGTCTTCTCGGCCGGCTGAGCCTGAACCCGGTGCGTCACATCGACCCCCTGGGCTTCGTCTTCCTGATGGTGGCGGGCTTCGGCTGGGCCCGGCCCGTCGCCTTCGACCGCCGCAACCTCGCGAACGCGAAGCGGGACGAGGCCTTCATCGCGGCGGCGGGACCCACGGCCAATCTTCTTTTGGCCCTCCTCCTTTCCGTCCTCCTCCGCCTCATCGTACTCGCCTCGCCGGGCCTCGTCTCGGGGCCGGGCGGCGTGATCCTCACGAGGCTGATCCTTTCCTTCATTTATATCAATTATGGCCTTTTTATCTTCAATCTCATCCCCATTCCGCCCCTCGACGGCTCGCACATCCTCTTCGGGGCCCTGCCGCTCAAGCCGGAGACCGAGGCCCTGCTCTTCCGCTACGGCTACTGGATCCTGCTCGCTTTGATCCTCCTCGACAGCTACACGAAGATGGACATCCTGCCGATCGGCAGGTTCGTGCGGACGATGTCGGGCTGGGTCTTCGGGGTCCTGGGGTTCTGAGACCCTCGGCAATCCGATGCGGGGCTCGCCCGAAGGGGGGCGAGAGGCTATTCTCGGGAGCGATGGAAAAGCAGTATCTCGCCTTTCTCGGGTCCGAGCTCCTCGTCCGGGAGGGGGCGGAGGGGCCGGCTCTGGACGGCGCCTCGCTCGAGGGCCTCGCCAGGACAGCGCGCCGCGATTTCGACTGGGAGGGGCTGACCTGGTCGGCCCTCGCCCTCGATCCGGCCGCTGGGGAGGAGGCGCGGGCCCGCGGGCTCGGGACTCTCCCGGTCAGGCAGGCCCTCGCGCTATGGCCCGAGGCGGCCCTGCGCCCCCTCTTCAAGGGTCTCGCCCTCCTCAACTGGCTCGAGGGAGCCCGCCACTGCGGAGCCTGCGGCACCCTCCTCGTCGATGCCGCGGCCCGCGATCCCGAGGGGGAGGTCGCCGCGGCCGGCGGCCGGACCTGCCCCTCCTGCGGCCGCCCCCACTTCCCGCGCATTTCGCCCGCCGTGATCGTGCTCGTTCGGAAGGAGGGGAAGGCCCTCCTGGCGCGGAACGCCCGCATGCCGCCCGGGGGGCGCTTCGGCCTCCTCGCGGGCTTCGTGGAGGTCGGCGAGACGCTGGAGGAGGCCGCGGTCCGCGAAGTTCGGGAGGAGGCGGCGATCGAGATCGGGAACCTGCGCTACCGGAAGTCCCAGCCCTGGCCCTTTCCCGACTCCCTCATGCTCGCCTACACGGCCGACTGGGTCTCGGGGGAGGCGAGGCCGGACGGCGCGGAGATCGCGGAGCTGCGTTGGTGCGGCCCCGAGGAGCTGCCCGAGATCCCTCCGCCCGGCAGCGTGGCCCGTGCCCTGATCGACGCCTTCGCCGCGGGCGGGGACTGAGCCGGGGCGAAGGCTTCCCGGCGACCTTCCCAGGAATCGATCTTCGGACCCTGCACCGCGTCCCGCCAACGCCTATAATGGCAGGTGCCGGGTCTCGGGCCCGGCGGCATCCTGGGCTCGGGAGGGCAAAGTGACAAGGTCGAGCGGGGTTATCGTGGGCCTCGTCGCGCTCGGGGCCCTGGCCTTCGGTGCCTTCTCGTCCTGCTCGGCCCGCGGGGATGCCGCTTTTTTCCGCGGCAAGACGGTGACAGTCATCGTTCCCCACGCCAAGGGTGGGATGGATACCTATGCGAGGGCCGTCGCTCCCTACCTGGCGCGGCAGCTCCCCGGCTCGAAGATCGAAGTCAGGAACGTCCCCGGCGAGGGCTCCATCCTGGGCAAGAATCTCGTATTCGAGGCGGAGCCGGACGGGCTCACCCTGGGCTTCGCCACCACCGCAGGCAATCTTCTCGCGGAATGGGCGGGTCAGCCTGGAATCAGCTACAAAACCTCGGAGTTTTCGCTGATCGGCAGAGTCAACGCCGAGGCTCATGTACTCGCCGTCTCGCCCGCCTCCGGATACCGGAATCTTGGCGACCTCCTTCGTGCCGGGAAATTCTCCATGGGCTTCGCCGGCGTCGGAAGCGACGACTACTACGTCGGCCTGATCGCGGCTCGCCTCCTCGGGCTCCAGGTCGAGGCGCGCGCGGACTACTCGAGCTCCCTCGACGCCTCCTTCGCCTGCGTGAAGGGCTTGGTGGACGCGGTCCTGTTTTCCGAGTCCAGCCTGCGGCCCCAGCTCGAAGCGGGAACCCTCGTCGCGGTGGCGGTCTTCGGCGGCCGCCGACTCCCCTCCCTGTCGTCGGTACCCACGATCTACGAGGCGGCGGCTCCCGGCGACCAGGCCTTCCTCCGCACCCTCGTCAAGATCTACGAACTCGACCGGACCTTCTACGCTCCGCCCGGCCTGCCCGAATCCCGGCTCGCCGCCCTCAGAGAAGCCTTCGACCGGGTCATGGCCGATGCGGAATTCATCCACGACATGGAGGCTTTGAGACGTCCCCTCGCTCCGCTTTCGGGGACCGCCTGCGCGGGTCTGCTCTCGGAGATCCTGGCCTCCGAGTCGAGGATCAAGCCCATGGTGGCAGGATTGGCCGCGGGTGGGCGCTGATACTTCCGCCCCCTCGTCGGCCGCTGCGAAGCCGGTCGACTCGGGGCGGTTGCCTCCGAAGAGGCGGCGGTACAGGGGTTCCATCCGTTCCCGTCTCCTGTTCTGGTTCGTCGCCCTGGTCGTCGGCCCCTCCCTCATCATCGGAGGAGCGGCGGTGCTTTCGAGCTGGAGGCTTGGACGCGAGGGCACCCTCGACCAGCTCAGCTCGGTGCTCACGCTCAAGGCGGACGAGATCGACCTCTGGGTCAGCGAACTCTCGGTCAACCTCGCCCTGATCGCCCAGGACGGCGATGACATCGGTCTCCTGCAGCCGCTTCTCGCGGTGGAGGCGCCCGCCCTGGCCGCTCCGCAGGCCCTCGAGTCCGTCAGGCGGGACCTGAAAGCGAAGATGCGCAGTCTCCGGGTCTTCTCGCTCACCCTCGTCCTCGACCGGAACGGAAAGGTCGTCGCCTCCTCCGATGACGCCTATCTGGGCCGGGACCTGGGAGGAGAGGATCTCTTCATCCAGGGTCTGCAACGGAGCTATGTCGCCCCAGCCCCGGTCCATGGCCCCCTCGAGGGGCTGGCCATCGTCGCGGCCCTGCCCCTCGTGGTTCCGGGGCGCGGCTCGCTCGGCGTTCTCGTCGGCTACAGCGACCTGGCCTTCCTCGACGCGATCATGTCCGAGCCCACCGGTCTCGGGAGGACCGGAGAGAGCTTCCTCGTGGGCGCGGACTACATGCCCATCACGGGGCTTCGTTTCGCGGACCAGACGCCGGGCCGATCGATGCGGGACGACGCGGGCGCGAGGAAGGCGGTGGACGACAAGGTGCGCGCCTACGGCACCTACCCCGACTATCGGGGCGTGCCGGTCATCGGTGTCTGCGCCTGGCTGCCCGAGCTCCAGGTCGGCCTCGTGGTGGAGCAGGACGTGGCCGAGGCCTTCGCCTCCTTCCGTTCGATCACCCTCCTCAGTCTCGTCGTGGCGGCGATCGCCGTCCTCCTCGCCGTCCTCGCCGCCTCGCGGGTGACCGCGGGCATCGCCGCCCCCCTGTCCGCCCTCGCCTGGACCGCCGCGCGGATCAGCGCCGGCGACCTGGACCAGGTGGCCGAAGTGGACGGGGGCGACGAGGTGGGAAGGCTCGGCGAGGCCTTCAACCACATGACCGGGCGGCTCCGCTATACGATCAGGGACCTGACGAGGGAGGTCGACGAGCGCGAGAGAGCCGAGGCGAGGCTGCGCGAGAGCGAAGAGAGGAACAGGACGGTCATCCAGACCGCGATGGACGGATACTGGCGGGTCGACCTGGAGGGGCGGATCCTCGAGGTCAACGAGGCCCTCTGCAGGATGACCGGGTATCGCGAGGAAGAGCTCCTCACGATGACCGTTCCCGACCTCGAGGCCGTCGAGCGGAACGAGGAAACCGCCGGCCACATCAGGAGGATCATGGCGACGGGCTTCGACCGCTTCGAGTCCAGCCATGTCCGGAAGGATGGCGGCACCTACGAGGTCGAGACCAGTGTCCAGTACAAGCCCGAGCAGGGGGCCTATCTATCCGCCTTCCTGCGCGACATCACCGCGAGGAAGCGGGCCGAGAGGGAGATACAGGCCTCCCTCGCCGAGAAGGAGACCCTGCTCAGGGAGCTCCACCACCGGACCAACAACAACATGGGGGTCATCATCGCCCTCCTCGACCTGCAGGCCGAGGAGACCGGCGATGAATTCCTCCGATCGAGCTTCGCGGCCACCACGAACCGCATCCGTTCCATGGCCCTGGTCTATCGAAAACTGAGCGAGTCCCGCGACCTCTCCCGCGTCGACCTCGGCGACTATCTCGGCGACCTGGCGGCCTTCCTCGTCTCGGAGCTCCCGGGCCCCGGGCTCGAGCTCACGCTGGAGTGCGACCTCGAACACCCCCACGTCCTCATCGACACGGCCATCCCCTGCGGTCTCGTCCTCGACGAGCTCGTCACCAACGCGGCGACCCATGCCTTTCCGCGCGGCGGCAGGGGAAGGCTCGAGCTCCGCCTCAGGACGTTCGAGGACGGGACCCTCGCGCTCCGCTTCGCCGACGACGGCATCGGATTTCCGGCGGGCTTCGACCCGCGGCGCGACGGACGCCTCGGCCTCATGACGGTGGTCAACTTGACCGAGGCGCAGCTCGGAGGCAGTGTCGAATTCCGGGCGGGCGGGGGCCTCGCCTGCGAGCTGCGCTTCCGCGACGATCGTTACAAGGCTAGAATATGACAATGGCCCGGACCAAGGTCCTCATCGTCGAGGATGAGATGCTCATCGCCCTGCAGTTGCGCCAGAGCCTCGCGAAGGCGGGCTTCGAGGTCTGCGGGTCGGTCGGAGACGGTGAGACGGCGATCGAACGGTCGCGGAAGTCCCTCCCCGACGTCATCCTCATGGACATCCGCCTGAGCGGCGAGATGGACGGCATCGAGGCCGCCAGGAGGATCCTGGAATTCTCGAAGGTCGTCCTCATCTTCACGACGGGCCACACGGACGCGGCCCTGCGCGCCAGGGCCGAGGCCCTGAAACCGGCCGCCTTCCTCATCAAACCCGTGGAGATCCAGAAGCTGGCCGGCGCCATCGCGAGCTCGCTGGCCACGCGGATCTGACCGCTCCCCCCCTCACACCGCCGTCTGCTCGAGCTTGCCGAGATCCTTCTTCGCGGCCGAGAGGTCGACGGCGAAGAGCTTGAGCACCGCGAGGGCCTTGTCCACGATCTGGCCGGCCTTGAGGAGTCCCCGCACGAGTTCGGGCTTTGTCGAGAGCAGGTAGGGGGCGTTGAGGACCAGGGTCGGGCTGGGCCGGCGGATGTCGCCTGCGAGCCTGGCCAGAGTGTCGCGGAGGACTCCGAGCCGCAAGAAGCTGCCCTGGATCACGCGGTCGGCGCTCTCGTTGATGTCGTCGACGAGCCTGCGGGCCTTGGTGAGGACGGGACCATCGAGGGGCATCCTCGGAAGGGTCTCCACGATCGGGCCGATGCGGGAGAAGGGGCCGACGGTCAGGTCCTCCTCGAACTTGACGAGGGCGATCGCCATCGCCATGACCGACTCGACGTCGTCGCCGATCTGCTTGTTGAAGTCGCGGTCGACGATGTCGACCTCGAGGGCGATGGCCGAGACGGCGGGGGCGACGGTCTTGCGGAAGTGGAGCGAGTAGAAGCTCTTGAGGATCCTGAGGGGCTGGATGTACTTGAAGCCGGGGAGACCGCCCTCGGCGAGCACGGTCCCGCGCTCCTCGGTGTAGCCCTCGAGGGGGACGAGGGGGATGTCGCCGAAGAGGTCCTTCATCTTCTGCTCGAAGTCCAGCCGCGACTGGACTTCCAGGTACTCCTTGCGCCGCTTGGCGAAGTCGCTCCTGAAACCCTTCACGAGCGCGGCGAGGCAGGTCCCCTCGATGCGATCCATGCGCAGCTCGAGCTCGGCGTCGCTCTCGATGCAGCGGATGACCATGCCCAGGCGTTTGGACTCCAGCCTGTCGGCGAGCAGATCCTTGATGCGCGAGAGGGAGGCGAGACACTCGTCGACGCCATGGCCGGCGACGCTCACCGATTGGGCGAGGAGGCGCAGGCTGTCTTCGGTCCCCGAGTCGATGCGCAGGCCCTCGAGGAGGAAGTAGAGGTCGTGGAGGTTCTCCCCGACGGGGAAGGCGGGGGCGTTGCCCAGGGTCCCGGAGTCCTGACCCTGGCGGCGGAAGTTCCCGAGGAGGGCGTCGAAATCGAAGTCGCACAACGCGGCGATGCGCCGATTGTTGTCGATGCCGAGGGAGCAATCCTTGAAGGCCGAGTCGTCGAAGACCAGGATGCGCGCGGCGAAGAGGGCGTCGATGTCGCCGATGGTCCTGGCCCCCTTGGCGAAGACCTCGTCCTTGATCGTCTCGAAGGCCAGGGAGGTGGTTTCGAGGCCCGAGCGGCGGAGCAGGGACCGCGCCAGGTCCAGTTCGGACTTGCGCCGGTCGGCCTCGTTGCCTACGACGGTCGCGCGGTACACCGGTTCCAGGCTGTCGACCGCCTCTTTGAGGGCCACCAGGGCCTCGGCGAAGGGCCGGAGGAGGCGGTCCCGGATGGGATCGTAGATGGGGACCCGATCGCCCTTGAGCTTGCGGATGAGGCGCTGGAGGGCCAGCTTCTTCATCCGGTCCGTGCCCCAGACCGGGAGGTTCGCGAGGAAGAAACGGGCGATGAATCCGAGATGCGTCATTGGACTAGATACATAACACGGGCTGGCGAGGTTTCAAAGTGCCCGGTGTCAGCAGGCGGAATTCACGGTTTCCTCACGGAGAGGGGCGGTTCCGCCTTCCCAGTGCAAGTAACTCAGGACGGCCGGGCGGCCGCCCTGGCTTCGCGGAGAGGGCTGTGCGCGGCGCGCCTGGCCGCGGCCCTGTCGAGGAGGCCGAAGCGATAGAGGGTGCTCCGGTCCCTGCCCGAACCCTTGGAGCGGTAGAGGGCCTTGTCGGCCTTGTCGAGGTAGCCAGGTCCCGAGAGCCCCATGCTTCCGTCGATGGTGCAGCAGCCGAGACTCGCCGTGACACTGAGCACCTTGGCCTCGAAGGGGACGCGGAGGGAGGCTATCGCCGTCCTGATGCGCTCGGCGAATTCGAGGAGACGGCCCTCCTCGCACTCGATGGCCAGGACGCAGAATTCCTCCCCGCCGAACCGCGCGGGCACGTCGACGGCGCGGACGCTCGAGCGCACGGCGCGGGCGATGGCGATGAGGATCTCGTCGCCCGCGAGGTGGCCCCAGGTGTCGTTGAAGCGCTTGAAGTGGTCGATGTCGATCATGATGAGGCCGGCCTGGCTCTCGTGCCGCACGACGCGCGCGACCTCCTCGTCGAGGCGCTTCTGGAAGTAGCGGTGGTTGTAGAGGCCCGTCTTCGCGTCGGTGATCGAGGTCTCGTGGTAGAGGCTGTTCTGGATGCCGATGGACAGGAAGCGCATGAGGCGGTTGACGTACATCAGCTCGTGGCTCGCGTATTCCTCGGAGAGGACGCCCGGCCCGAGGAGGACGAGACCGTGGAGTCCGCCGATCCCGAGCATGGGGATGAGCATGCGAGGGGCGAAGTCGTGGATGAAGGGCCCGAGGTCGGTCCCCATCCTGGCCTCGAGGCCCTCGAAGGCCTGGGGATGGGGGTTGTCCCTGAACCAGTCGCGGAGGGGCTGATAGAAATCGTTGGGCACGGGCTCGGCATCCAGCTTGAGGTTGCGGTAGAGGTATTGGCGGACCCCCTCCCCGAAGGGATCCTCGACGAGGAAGAGGAGGCGCTGGGGGATGAAGCGGTCGAGGAGGCGGGAGGTGACGAAGGCGATCATGTCCTCGATGGTGGGGAGGGCCACGAGGACGGCGGCGTCGTTGATGAGGGTCTCGAACTCGCGGTTCTCGGCACGCAGGGCCGCGAGGTCGTCGAGGACCCCCGTCCGGCCGAGCGTGTTGAGCCGGGCGATGTAATCCGAGGTCCCGAGGCTTGTCGCGACCTCTCCCGACGGCGCGCGCTGGCCGTCGGGACCGATGTCCATCAGCCCCCCCTCTCCGGCATCGTGACGGTCTTGCCGCCCGCGATCCTGGCCGCGAGTTTTTCGGGAGTGAAACCGAAATGCGCCGCGACGGCCTCGGCGGGGCCCGATTCCCCGAAGGTCTCGATGGAGAGGATGTCTTCGCGTTTGGCGAGGCCTTCCCAGCCCTGGGACACGCCCGCTTCCACGACGATCACGCGGGAGCCCGCCGGCACGATGGCCTCGCGGACGGGGCCGGGAGCGGCGAAAAAGGCCTCGCGGCAGGGCATCGAGACGACGCGGACGCCAGAGCAGGTGCCCGCCTTGTCGAGGAGCTCCGCCGCCTTGAGCGCCAGGGAGACCTCGGAGCCGCTGGCCACCACGACGGTCTCGGGCTCCTCGGCGGAGTTCCGCGCCACATAGGCTCCGAGGGCCATGGTATAGGGCCACTCCGGGTCGTCTTTCCTCGTGATCGGGAGGTTCTGGCGGGAGAGGGCGATGAGGGTCGGACCTTCGCGCCTCTCCATGGCGAGCTTCCAGGCGACGGCCGTCTCCTCGGCATCGGCGGGGCGGAGGACGAGGAGACCGGGGATGGCGCGGACGCTCGCGAGCTGCTCGATGGGCTGGTGGGTCGGGCCGTCCTCGCCCAGCCAGATCGAATCGTGGGTCATCACGTAGACGACGGGGAGCTTCATGAGGGCCGCCAGCCTGAGGGCGGGGCGGAGGTAGTCGACGAAGGCGAGGAAGGTGGCGACGAAGGGGCGGAGTCCGTGGAGGGCCAGACCGTTGGCGACCGCGGCCATGCCGTGCTCGCGGACGCCGAAATGGAGGTAGCGCCCCGCCCGGTTCTTCGGCCCGTAGACATCGCCGCCGGGGAGGGCGGTGGAGTTGGGGCCGGTGAGATCGGCCGAGCCGCCGACGAGGCCGGGATAGGCGGCAGCGACGGCGCCGAGGACCTTGCCAGAGGCCGCCCGCGTGGCCAGCTTGTCGTCCGGCTTGAAGGCGGGAAGGGAAAGGGCTGCGAAGGGGGCGCCGTCGAGGAGGGCCGCGAGGGTCGAAGCGAGGGCGGGTTCTTCCCTCGTCCAGGCGGCGAAATCCGCCTCCCAGGCCGCCCTGGTCGAGGCCAGCTGGCTGCGTCGGGCGGCGAAGAATTCGAGGGCTTCGGGGGCGATCCAGAACGAGGCGCCGGCCGGGATGCCCAGGCCCGCCTTGGCCTTGACGATCTCCTCGGGACCGAGGGGTGAGCCGTGGACGGCGGCCGTGCCGGCCTTCGAGGGAGAGCCCTTGCCGATGAGGCTGCGGAGGATGATGAGGGTGGGGCGCCTCGTCTCGGCCTTGGCGAGGGCGACGAGGCTCTCGATCTGCGTGAAATCGTACATGTCGCCCGCGAGGACCTGCCAGCCGTAGGCCTCGTAGCGCTTTCCGGCGTCCTCGCCGAAGCTGAGCTCGGTGGAGCCGTCGATGGTGATGGAGTTGGAGTCGTAGAAGACGATGAGCTTGCCGAGGCCGAGGTGCCCGGCCAAGGAGGAGGCCTCGGAGGCGACACCCTCCATGAGGCAGCCGTCGCCGGCGAGGACGTAGGTGTAATGGTCGAAGATCGTGTGGGCCGGGGTGTTGAAGCGGGCCGCCAGCATGGTCTCGGCGATGGCCAGGCCGACCCCGTTGGCGAGGCCCTGGCCGAGGGGGCCGGTGGTCGTCTCGATGCCGGGCAGCATGCCGAGCTCGGGATGGCCCGCGCAGGGGGAGCCGAGCTGGCGGAAGCGCTTGATGTCCTCAAGGGCGACCTTGTAGCCGGCGAGGTGGAGGAGGGAATAGAGGAACATGGAGCCGTGGCCGGCGGAGAGGACGAAGCGGTCGCGGTCGATCCAGTCCGGGGCCGACGGGTCGTGGCGAAGGCCCTCTCCGTAGAGCCAGGCGCCGAGCTCGGCGGCGCCGAGGGGGAGGCCGGGGTGGCCGGAGTTGGCCTGCTGTATCGCGTCCATGGAGAGGCTGCGGACGGAGAGGGCGATTTTTTCGAGGGCGGGGACAGTCATGATCACTCCTTGGATGAATGGGCCGAGGGACAGGACGATTGTCCCCGGACCCTGAAGACTAGTGTCTTTGCGGGGTCGGGGCAAGGCGGGGGGAGGGGTGGAAGCGCGCCGGGGGGGGCTGCGCGCTACGCGCGGCGCGCTACGCGCGACGTTGACAGGGGGGCGGACCATGGTTAGCTTCTCCCGATGAGGCGGAGCGCCGCCGAGGAGTTCCAGGATGACCAGGCTCAAGGGATGCTACACCGCCCTCATCACCCCCTTCCGCGCGGACAGGGAGGTCGACTACGAGGGCCTGGCCAAGCTGGTGGACTTCCAGTACCAGGAGGGGATCACGGGCCTCCTCGCCTGCGGCACCACGGGGGAGAGCCCGACCCTCGATTGGAGCGAGCACAACAAGGTGACCGAGCGGGTGGCCGAGCGGGGAGCGGGTCGGGGGATCACCATCGCAGGCACGGGGAGCAACAGCACCCAGGAGGCCCTCGAGGGAACACTCCACGCGGCCCACGCGGGCGCCGACGCCGTCCTCCTCGTCGATCCCTACTACAACGGCCCGAGCAGCCTCGAGATCCGGAAGGAATACGTCGAGCCTCTGGCCCGGGCCTTTCCCTCCCTCCTCGTCGTCCCCTACGTGATTCCGGGGCGCACCGGCACCCAGCTCCTTCCCCAGGATCTGGCCTGCCTGGCGGCCGACTTCCCGAACGTCCGCAGCGTGAAGGAGGCCACCGGCGATCTCGACAACATGAGGCTGACCCGCAGGCTCTGCGGGAGCGAGTACGACATCCTCTCGGGAGACGACGACAAGACCCTGACGATGATGACCGATCCCGCCATCGCGGCCTCCGGGGTGATCTCGGTGACCAGCAACGTCGCGCCCCGCGCCGTGGCCGACCTCGTGAGAAAGGCCCGCGAGGGCGACCTCGAGGGGGCGCGCCGCATCGAGGCGGCCCTGAAGCCCCTCTTCGACGTCATCACGGTGAAGACCGTCGAGGAGGGACGCTTCGGTCCCTCCGCCTGCAAGGCCCGGAATCCCCTGGCGACGAAGACCCTCATGAACATCCTCGGCATGCCCTCGGGGGCCTGCCGCCAGCCCCTCGGCAAGATGACCAGGGCCGGCCTGACCCTCGTGCTCGAGGCGGCCCGCCGGGTCCACGCCGCCAATCCCGAGATTCTCGGACCCATCGGGAGTTTCTTCGGCGTGGATGTGGCGAAGCGCCTCTCCGACGCCCGCGTCCTCGAGGGCCTGTACTACACTTGAAGAGCCGCGTACCGGGGCGCGGAGGGGCCTGAAAAGCCTGCGCGAATTGACTCCCCGGGCTCCTCCCCTTACTCTTGAGCCAGAGCGCGCCGGGGCTGCGGTCCGGCCGAAGGAGCGTCCCTCGATGACCGGCAGATTCGACGCCTTGCTACCAACTCTCTGGTCCCTGGCCGCCCCCGTGCCGGGCTTCTCGCCCGGGCCCCGGCTCAACTACTTCGGACGCTCCTCCTTCAAGATCAGGACGGCCGCCGGCTTCGTCGTCTACGTCGATCCCTTCGCGCCCGGCGACTACTCCGAACCGGCCGATCTCGTCCTCGTGAGCCACGGCCACGGCGACCACAACGACGTCGCGAAGGTGACGCGGAAAAGCGAGGCCAAGATTCTCGCGCCCTCGGGGGCCGTGGAGCGCTTTCCCTCCCTCGCCATCGCGGAGGGCGAGTCGAGGACCCTCGGTCCGGTCCAGGTCACGGCCCTGGCCGCGGCCAACACGAACCATCCGCGGGGCTTCGGCGTCGGCTACCTCCTCGTCTTCGACGGGATCACCCTCTACTACTCCGGCGACACCTCCCGGCTGCCCGAAATGGCGCGGTGGGCGAGCTACGGAATCGATTGGGCCCTGATCTGCTGCGACGGCTTCTACAACATGAACACCGAGGAAGCGGCCCGCTCCGCGGCCCTCATGGGAGCCAAACGGGTCGTGCCCGTCCACACGAGCAAGGACGGGATCTACGACGACACGGTCGCGCGCTCCTTCCGTTACAAGGACGTCGTCGTCGCCACGCCCGGCGACACGATAGCCCTCGCGCAATAGCCGGTGACAGCCCTCTCCGAGATCGCCGCCCTCTACGAGCTCCGCGTGCGGAGGGAGCCGACCTATCCCGGCTCCCTCGTGGAGAAGGGCGAACGCACGGTCCGGCTCGTTCAGGGAGGGCGAGGTTGGCTCAATTGGTCCGATCTCGGCGGACTGGGAGAGAAGGCCCTGGACGGGCTCATCGAGGCGGAAATAGCCCGTTTCCGCGAGCTCGGCTGCGCCGAGGACTTCGAGTGGAAGCTCTTCGGCCGCGACCGGCCCGACACCCTCCGCGACCGACTCGTCGACCACGGCTTCGAGCCCCAGGATCCCGCCGACGCCATCCTCGTCCTGGACCTCTCCGATCTCCCCGCTGACCTTCGCTCCACGAAGGGCCGCGAGGTCCGCCGAGTGCCGGCCGACGAGGCCAGCCTCGCCGAGATCGGGAGGATCATGGAGACCGTCTGGCCCGAGAAGGAGGCCGCCGACACGGTGGAATTCATCCGCGAGACGGTGGAGGCCGACCCCCGCGGGACCAGCCTCTGGCTGGGCTACGCCGACGGCGTTCCGGTGGCCGAGGGGAGGATCGAATTCGCCTGTCGGGAGTTCGCCGGCCTCTGGGGCGGGGCCGTCCTCCCCGCCTTCCGGAACCGCGGGATCTACACCGCCCTCGTGGCCGCGCGGGCCGCGGAGGCCCTCGAACGGGGCTGCCGCTTCCTCACCATCGACGCGAGCCCGATGAGCCGCGCCGTCCTCGAAAAGCGGGGCTTCCGCCTCATCGACACCGCCCTGGAATGCCGTTACCGGGGAAATTGAAGGGCTACACCGGCGGCGCGGATGGCTTATACTTCCGAGTCATGAAGCCCGAAAATCGTCGTGCCGGCGTCCTTCGCCCCCTCCTCCTTCTCCTCTTCCTCCTCCTGGCGACCCTCCCCGCCCTGGCCCAGGGGCCCTACCGCGTGGACTTCGGCGCGGGCTACCTCTTCGTCCGCACAGGGTGGGACGAAAAGAAGGCCGGCGACTATCCGATGATCGGCGACGCGGGCTGGATGGTCATCCGCCTCGCGGGGCGGGGGGGCATGACAGTCCGGCCCATCGACCTGGGGCTGCCGGGCATCCCTGTCCGGAAGACCTTCTCCTTCGACTCGGCCCCGCCCATGGACTTCACCTATGTGCTCCCCTTCGACCTCTCGGCCGAGGCGGCGGCGCATTTCCGATCCCTGACCCAGCCCGGCCTGCACTTCGCCGGCCTGGGCGACAACTGGGAGGTCTGGCTGAACGGGACCAAGGTGCGCGAGGAGATGCACCTCGACGCCGAGGGTCGGATCACCGAGCATCGCGCCAACCGCGACATCCACTTCCCCGTCGAGGGCTCCCTGCTCAGGGAGGGCCACAACGTCGTCGCGGTCCGCATACTCGCCGACCCCACCTTCCCCCCCAACGGCTTCCACCAGGCCGATCCTTATGTGCTCGACGACTACACCGAGATCGAGCGCATGAATTCCGAGCTCTGGCCGGTCCTCCTCTGCGGGCTCTACCTCTTCGTCGGCCTCTACCACGTGTTCATGTTCCTCGTGCGTCGCGAGGACTACCACAACCTCTTCTACGGCTTCTTCTCGATCGTCCTCGCGATCTATCTCTTCGTGCGGACCCACACGGTCAATCTCTTCGTAACCGACAGCTATACCATCTTCCGGATCGAGCTCTTCGCCCTCTTTATCCTCCTGCCCCTTATCGGCGCCTTCCTCGAGACGCTGCGCGAGACCCGCGTCGGCAAGATCACGATCGCCTACGCGATCCTCTGCGTCGTCCTCGCCTTCGTGGAGCTCTTCGCCCCCGTCGCCTTCTCCCACGACATCCTCCGCGCCTGGCAGGTCACCGGCCTCGTCATGGCCTTCTATTACTTCGGCTACGAGATCCTCGGACACTTCCTCGGCGACGGTTTCAGGCGCTGGAAGCGCACGAGGGGACAGCCGGGGGCCCGCGGCCTCCTCGGGGGCTACCTCAGGGATCTCGCCGTCACGCCCCTCGGCAACCTCCTCATCGGGGGCTTCATTCTCTTCGGCACGGCCGTCTTCGACATTATCGATTCCCTCTTCATGCAGTGGGACCTCGTGCTCACGCAGTACGGCTTTTTCGTCTTCACCATGGGCACGGCCTTCGTGCTCGCCAACCGCCTCGGCTTCCTCCAGGACCGCCTCTCGAGCCTCAACCAGGACCTCGAGGAACGCATCCGCGTCCTCACCGAGACCGGCGCCAGGCTCTCGGCCAGCGAGCACCGCTACCGCAGCCTCTTCGAGGGCACCTCCGAGGCCGTGGCCCTTCTCGACGAGGAGCTCCGCTTCATCGAGGGGAACGGGGCGGCCAATCGCATCTTCGGACTGGACCGTCCGGGGCGCGAGGATTACCGCCTCTACGAGGCCGTCTACGCCGAGGAGCGGGAGGGGGACCTGCCCCTCGAAATCCTCCGCCAGGCCGCCGGCCGCGAGGAGGGCGGGGAGCCGCGGGAACTCAGTCTCCGCATCAAGACCGACCTGGGCGAGCCGCGCCCCCTGCGCCTCACGCTGGAACGGATTGACGACCTCGGGCACCGGGAGATCCTCCTCCGGGCCGCCCCCGAGGGCCGCGACTCCCTCGCGGGCGCCTTCGTCGAAGCCCGCGAGCGCTACGACATCGAGTCGAGCCTGCAGGCGGCCGACGAGGTCTGCCGCCGGGCCTCGGCGGGCCTCGCCCGCTACCTGCCCGAGGCCGACGCGGGCTTCCTCGCCATCTGCCTCCGCGAGATCGTCGTGAACGCGGTGGAGCACGGCAACCTCGAGATCAGCTTCGAGGAGAAGACCGCGAGCCAGCGCGACGGAACCTACCACGAGCTCCTCAGGCGGCGCCGGCTCCATCCGGCCTACCGGCAGCGGCGGATCGCCGTCGAGTACTCGATCTCCGCGGTCAGGGCCACCTTCCGCGTCACCGACGAGGGCAAGGGTTTCGACACCTCGGCCTGGGTGAAGGCGGAGGAGATCGACGCGGGGCTCCTCGAGCACGGCCGCGGCATCTTCATGACGAGGAGCGGCTTCGACCAGGTGGTCTACAGCGACCTCGGCAACCAGGTCACCCTCGTGAAGTGGTTCCAGAAGCCGGCCGGCGAGACCGGCGCATAACTTCTCCCGGCCCCGAGGCCGTGCTAACCGTATTCTCATCTTCTCCTCGCGGTGTTCTCATGTCGCCCCCTTAGGCTCCATCCCGGGTTCCAGACGGGACCACGGGATCATCAGGAGGCCGTCTATGAAGAAGATCGCGCTCGTCGCTCTTTCCCTCGTCCTGGCCGCCGGCGCCTTCGCCCAGGCCCTTTCCGGCACCTTCACCTGGGGTGGATCGACCACCGTCGCCCCCATCGCCTTCGCCGCCATCGAGCAGTTCCAGAAGGACCATCCCGGCGTCAAGATCTCCTACGAGGCCACCGGCTCGGGAGCCGGCGTCACCTCCCTCCTCAAGGGAGCCTACAGTCTCGCCGGCTCCTCCGCCGAGCTCAGCCAGGCCCAGAAGGACGGAGGCGCCGTCGCCACGGCCATCGGCCTCGACGGGCTCTCCGTCGTCGTCAACAAGAACGTCAAGCTGGCCAACATCAGCAAGGCCGATCTCGCGAAGATCTACCACGGCGAGATCACCAACTGGAAGCAGCTCGGCGGCGCCGACGCCCAGATCGTCGTCATCAACCGCGACGAGGCTTCGGGCACCTACGCCTCCTTCTACGACATTTTCCTCAAGTCCACCTATGCCGACAAGGCGAGCGCCTACACCAAGGACGCCGTCGTGACCAAGGAGAACGGCGAGGTCGCCGCCAAGGTCACCTCCACCCCCGACGCCATCGGCTACGTGGGCATGGCCTTCGCCGACCAGGTCGTCAAGGCCGGTGGCCGCGAGCTCATGGTCGACGGTGTCGCCCCCACCATCGCCAACGTGATCGCCAAGAAGTACGCCGGCTCCCGCGCCCTCTACCTCGTGACCCTCGGGGCCCCCAAGGCCGGATCGGTCGAGAAGGCCTTCGTGGACTTCCTCCTCTCGGCCAAGGGACAGGCCCTCGTGAAGGCTTCGGACTACATCCCCCTTCCGAAGAAATAGCGCGAAACGGCGGCAGGGAGGCGGGTATGAAGAGAAGAATGGCCGCGCTGTTCGAGGGAGGGGCCGAGGCCCTCCTCCTCTTCTGCGCCTTCCTTTCGGTCCTCGCCGTCGTCTTCATCACCTTCTTCGTCTTCAGGAGCGGACTGCCCCTGTTCAGGCATAGCTCCCTGGTCGAGTTCCTCTTCTCGACGGACTGGTCGCCGACCGCCGAGGCTCCGCACTATGGCGTGTTGTCCTTCATCGCGGGCAGCTTCTACGTGACCATCCTGGCCCTTCTCATCGCGGTTCCCGTCGGCCTGGCCTCGGCCGTCTTCCTCACGGAACTCGCCTCGGGGAGGATGGCGCGCACGGTGAGGACGGCCATCGAGCTGCTCGCCGGCATTCCCTCCGTGGTCTACGGCCTCTTCGGCATCGCTCTCGTGACGAGCCTGACGCGCACCTTCTTCGGGGGGACGGGCTACAGCCTCCTCTCGGCCTCCCTCGTATTGGCCATCATGACCCTGCCGACGATCATCAACGTGTCCGAGGTCTCACTGAGGGCCGTCCCCCGCGAGCTCAAGGAGGCTTCCCTGGCCCTCGGCGCGACGCACTGGCAGACCATCGTGAGGGTCCTGGTGCCAGCGGCCCGCTCGGGCATCATGGCGGGGGTCATCCTCGGCATGGGGCGCGCCATCGGTGAGACGATGGCGGTGCTCATGGTCGGCGGCAACGCTCCCATCATGCCGAAGGGACTCACCGAGAAGGTGAGGACCCTGACCATGAACATCATCACCGACATGAGCTACGCGACGGGCGACCATCGCACGGCCCTCTTCGCCACCGGCATCGTCCTCTTCGTCTTCATCCTCGGCCTGAACCTCGCGGTCCAATTCATTTTGAAGCGTTCTGTCTCCGACGTGGGAGGAAGCGCCCATGCGTGAAGCGGCGGCCGGCGGCCACAGGGGTCGTCTCCGCGCCCAGGCCTTGGCCTTCGGCGCGATCCGGGCCCTCTCCTTCCTGACCATCGTCGTCCTCGGGCTCATACTCGGCTTCATGCTCTGGCGCGGTCTCCGCTACGGGAACGCCACGCGGGGTCCGATCCTGCCCTACACGGAGCAGGCGCCCGAGGGCCTCGTCCTCGTCGTCAACGCGAAGACGAAGGCGCCTTGGCTCGAGTTCCCCATGGTCCAGGGCCTGTTCAGCGACGGCTTCATCAATTGGGCCAAGATCACGGCGGACGATTACGATCTCCTTCCCCTGGCTCTCGACCCCGCGACGCCGGCCGGGGCGAAGGTCGAGCGCTTCCTCTTCGGCCCGGCGCCCCTCTGGGGCGGCCTTGTCGAGAACCTGCCGGACGCGGCCAGCGCCCTCGCGCGCGTGGCCGCCAAACCCGGAGCCGTGACCATAGTGCCCGCGGCCGACTACGAGGCCTTCCTGAAGACCGCGGGAGGCGGCGCGGCCCTGGCCCTCGCGACCGTCCCCCTGCGCCGCCTTAGTCTCGCCCTCAACCCCGAGGTCGTCGCCCTCGTGGACAACCGGGCCCTCGAGGACCTCGACAACGCGACGATCGCCCGCCTCGCCTCGGGGAAGGTCGCGAACTGGAAGGAGCTCGGGGGTCCGGACCTCCCCGCCACGATGCTCGCCCCGCCCCGGGGCTCTCCCCTCGAGGCGGCCGTCAAAGCGGCAGGTTATGCGAACTCGGGGAGCCCGGCGCCGGACCAGGACACCCTTCTCGCCGACCTCGGCTCGCGGCCGGGGACGGCGGCCTTCCTCTTCTCCGTCGACCTCCTCGCCTCCGGCCTGCCCACGGCGACGCGGTCGGGACGCGAGAGCGGATGGAACCTCACCCTGTCCTACCTCCTCGAGGAGCCGCGGCTTTCCGGAAAGGTGGGAGGGATCTCGACTATCATCCTGAACACGGTCCTCATGCTCCTCCTCACGAGCCTCCTCGCGGGGCCCGTGGGTGTCGCCGCGGCCGTGTATCTCGTGGAATACGCGAAACAGGGGCCCCTCGTCGGCCTGCTCAGGCTCGGCACGGAGACCCTCGCGGGAATCCCCTCGATCATCTTCGGCCTCTTCGGCATGGTCTTCTTCGTCGAGACCCTCAAGTTCGGCTTCGGCCTCCTGTCGGGCTGCCTCACCTTGATGATCATGATACTTCCCACGATAGTCCGGACCTCGGAGGAGGCCCTCAAGGCCGTCTCGGGCGGTCTCAGGGAGGGCTCCCTCGCCCTCGGGGCGACCAAGCTCCAGACGATCCTTCGAGTCGTGGTGCCCGCCGCCGCCCCCGGCATCCTGACCGGCCTCATCCTCGGCATCGGCCGCGCCGTCGGCGAGACGGCGGCCCTCCTCTTCACGATGGGCTCGGACTACAAGCTCGCGAAGGGGCTTTTCTCCTCGGCGAGGGTCCTCTCCTCCCACGTCTACCTCCTCTTCGCCGAGGGCATCTCCTTCGACCGCGCCTTCTCGACCGCGACGGTCCTGATCCTCCTGGTCTTCACCTTCAACTTCGCGGCCCGCCTCCTCGTGGGCAGGATGAACAAACATGCCTACTGAGCTCGTGACAGAGTACGGGCGCGACCGGAGGGCCACCGCGCCCGAAGGCCGCGACAAGGAGCCGACGATGGACGGGGCCGGACCCAAATTCTCCGTGCGTGACCTCGATCTCTGGTACGGCCAGACCCAGGCCCTCAAGAAGGTCGTGATGGACATCGCGCCCAGGGCGGTGACGGCCCTCATCGGACCCTCCGGCTGCGGGAAGTCGACCTTCCTCCGCGTCCTCGATCGCATGAACGATCTCATCGACTCGGTCAGGGTCGAGGGAAGGGTTCTCTACGACGGCCAGGACATATTCGGCGACTACGACGTCATCGATCTCAGGAAGAAGGTCGGGATGATCTTC
>Ga0334722_10000643_pt1 | contig 49684 bp, 49 predicted proteins | sample C3_bottom_MG_FD_207210 | JGI IMG/M metagenome (GOLD analysis project Ga0334722, IMG submission 207210) | Sediment microbial communities from Yellowstone Lake, YNP, Wyoming, USA - C3_bottom | ecosystem: Environmental > Aquatic > Freshwater > Lake > Sediment | place: USA: Wyoming | collected...
CTTATTTGGACCGTTATGTTTTGAATACAAAATACCTGATGCTATAACTGTTCCACCGAGGTGCGTCGTCCATGCTGCGGTTGCGCGACCAGATTTCACAACCGAACTATCCACTCGGATTTCGTATTTGCCCATTTTAGAAAAGAACGTATAGCAAATTTAATCCTTCCGCCTGCCAAAAGCGATTAGTGGACACTGGACAACCGCCCGAAAGCGATTCATGCAGATGTGCGCATCAGTTGCCTCGTCGAGTGCTACTAATGTTTTGAATTTTGTCGCTCTAATATTTTATTTGAAACTGCAGTAATTGAGTCGGAAGAAAATTTTACTTTTATGATAATGCCTTTGTCAGCGTCCAACAAAAATAAATCTAAATAAGATAGTACCTTTTTGAACGTTGCTGGATCGAAAAGATAATATTTTATAAACTGTCTTGAAAGAGAAAATTCGCCAAGCGTCCTATTTTTGCGTTTGATAAAAAATCTTTTTGAATAATCTAAGTTATATTCTAGTTTGGAGTCTAGCTTTGTAAAATCTTTTTTAGTTATTATATTAACTACGTATCTGCCGCCAAGCATTCCAAGATAAGAATTCAAAGAGCTAATATGCCGCATTAATTTACTGTACTTTTCATTAAATTTTTTCTTTTTAGAATCTTCAGATATATTCGGCAAATCGCCTAGTTTCTTAAAGAATTTAAAATCCGAGCTCTTTAGACTTTTCATGTTTATTGCTCTTAAAAGACCTGAAAACTTTTTATAAATTTTAATTATTTCAGAATTATTCTCATAAGTAATGGGATAGATACCTTGAGCGTACATATATTCTTCAGCGGGTTTGCTGAATCCATTTAATGAAAAAAGCACTGGACAGTGGGTATGTCTAGACCTGCCCACTCGCGAGTATCGTTCTACGCCTCCAGTCCATGTATCCACATTATAAAATTCAGAAACATCTTTAAAAACGCCGATAAAATTCCTAACCGTACCCAATCCTACTTGGCGTCCGTAGGCCTTAGCCTCACCTAAAAGGTTTAACGGATAAACGAAAGGTATCGCGAATCGAAATTCGCCCCAAACATCTACTTGGTGTGTTGCGCCCCTCCCACGAAATCTATTTCTATTAGTTAATTCTTCGGAGGAAAATTCGTAAAAACCGGCTTTTTTTGCCAACTCTTTAACTAACGCCTCAAATAACCTGCCTTTAAGGGTTTCTTTCTTCATATTATAGATTTTAAGATACACGAAGGATTTAACGCTTATGCCCGACCATAGTTAGCGCTTCTTCAGCCATCCATGAGGAGTTTTTCTAATTTAAAAGAAATAATCTAATATTTGTAAGAAAAATCCTAAACTTAACAGAAATAGTGAGATAACCAATTTTATTTCTTCTTTAGAAATTTTAACTTCTTTAAGCCCTTTTTTAGTGCGGTCGTAACGAAATACTTTACGCTTTTGCTCATCATCAGGATACATAATTTGTACAAAAGAATTTAGTTTTCCAAAATTAGTAAGGGTATTATAAACAAGATAAGCGGAACCACTAAAACTTAATATCAAACCAATTAACGTAAGATTCATTTCAAACTCTCTTTAGCAGTTTTCTTTTCCTCAGGTTTTTGCATATTTGCTGCGCCAACAGCCATACTCTTTAGAAGGGCTATAATTTTTTCAGCTTCTTCCGCAGACGTTAATTTCTTACCAACGCCAAAAGAAACTAGCGCCGAATCTTCATTGCTATGTTCTCCACCAGTAGCCGCGAAATGGAAATCGATTTTGCCATCTATCGTTTTGGTTGTCGTGCCTGTAAGTTCAAAGTAGACTTCTGCTTCTTCTTGATTCTTTAGCTCATAGCCTTCCGGTAGTGAAGAGCCTATATCTCTCAATGTGTTCTCTACGAACAACTTTAATTCTGATCCGGCTTTCATTTCAGTCTCCAGCACAAAAGTGCCACTAATAAGTTAGTCTACTTATATTTAAATTTTTCTATATAAAATATAGAAAATAGAGTTTTATATTCTAAAGTATACAAATATTTATATACACACTGCCACTTTAGTGGCTATGGCCACTAAAGTACTCATTTCTACAATTTACGAAGGCAAAGCCACGCCAATCGTAATTTACAAGCTTTCACCAGATAAGTTGATTCTATTAGTAACTCACAAAGAAGATGAGAAAAGAAAGAAAGCTGTTGAAGATATAAAAAGCAAGTTCGGCAACCTGTCGCAAATAGAGATCGTCAAGACTGATGAATTCGATGTCGCAAAAATTACGCAAGATGTTCTCTCCATAATTCGCAAGGAAGAAGGCAATGAAATATACCTGCACGTAAGTGAAGGCAGAAAGACGATGATGCTCGGCGCGTTGTTCGCCGGTTACGTTGCAAAGGACGGCGTAAAAGGAATTTATTATGTCAGGGAAGATAACAATGAACTTCTGCCATTGCCACTCTTGGATTTCAAGTTAGGTTCTACTAAAGAAGAATTGTTGCGAGAATTAGAAAAAGGCAACAAGGATGCCATCAAAATTTCTGAGAAGCTGAAAATACACAAGAGCATAGTATATGTGCATATAAAAGATTTGCAACAGAGGGGCTATCTGACAGAAGACTGGGACTTGACACCTTCTGGAAAGATAGTTATTATGAAATGAAAACCGCGCATAAAATAATTTATGGCGACTCAAGAAATATGGGTAGCATAAAATCTAGAAGCGTAGACTTAATGATAACTTCTCCACCTTACCCAATGATTCAGATGTGGGATGACATATTTTCTCGACAAAATCCTGATATAGATAAAGCTCTGAAAGAGGATAATGGTAAATTAGCTTTCGAGCTTATGCATAAGGAACTTGATAAAGTTTGGAGTGAAACTTATAGAGTATTAAAAGAAGGCGGTATAGCTTGCATAAATATTGGAGATGCTACTAGGAGTATAAATGAAAGATTTCAAATATATCCTAATCATGCAAGAATAATTAATTATTGCTTAAGTATAGGTTTCCATTCTTTGCCAGGAATATTATGGATAAAGGAGACAAACAAACCGGATAAGTTTATGGGCTCTGGAATGTTGCCTGTTGGAGCTTATGTAACTTTAGAACATGAACATATTTTAGTCTTGAGAAAAGGGGAAAAACGTTCATTTAAAGACAAGAATTTTGAGCGGCAAAGAAGTGCTTTTTTTTGGGAAGAAAGAAACTTATGGTTTTCAGATAAATGGAAAGATATTAATGGAGTATTCCAAAAACTTAACAATACAAAATTAAGAGAAAGAAGTGGATCTTACCCTATCGAATTAACTTATAGATTAATTAATATGTTCTCTGTCCAAGGGGATGTCGTTCTTGACCCCTTTTTAGGAACTGGAACAACAACTCTCGGAGCTATGGCTTCTGGAAGAAGTAGTATAGGTTTTGAAATAGACCCTAATTTTAAGGAATTTATTGATGACAGATTAAAGGGAATTAAAGAAATAACTAACGAATACGTTAAACTAAGATTAGAAAGACATCTAGAATTTATTAAGAAAAGACAGGGAGACGGTAAAGAGATTAAATATATTAACAAAAATTATAATTTTCCCGTTGTTACGAGACAAGAAACTAATCTCTACATTGCAAATATAAAAGAAATAATAATAAAAGAAGAAAATTTATTTGAAGTAGAACACCAATTTTAAGAAAGTCTCTTAATTTCTTCTTTTATCTCTTCAATTACTTCTGGATTCTCAAGCTTCTTTTTATCTCCGTCTTTTATTGAATAAATATAAAATACCTTTCCGCCATATTTTTCGGTGAACTTCTTATGAGTTTCTTTCTGTTGGGTATGCTCTTTCTTTATTTGAAGTAGTGTGTCTGGTCCGGCGGGCTTTATTTGTAAGCCGATAAATTTGCTGTTGACTTTAATAAAAAAATCTACGTTAAGAAGTCTATCCCACTCATCTGAGGCCTCTTCTATTTTAACGCCAAGGTCTTTTTCTAAGTTATCGCGAACCATCTTTATTTCTGTGTCATATCCATCATAAGTTCTATTTATTACTAAATTATGCATATAATTTATGCAGTCTTTTTCTGTTATTTCGTCAATCTCTTCTTTTATTGCTGTTTTTATCGTTTTATAAAGAATCTTTCCAAGTTTATCAATATGCTTTTTCGGTCTTACATTTTTATAATAGAATGTGCGCCATTCTTCAACGTCCTTTGGACTACATTTTCTTATACTTTCCGATGTTGGTCCAACATTCCTTTTGAAATTCAACTGGAATCTATTCATAACGCTGTTGAGAACCCATTCTTTAGCCATTTTTATCTCCCTGATTTATAAGTGCATAATTGTGGTAAACCATGTTTTTCCCTCCATTTCTTTTCAATTAATTCCAAATATCCTGCTGACTTTAAACCGATAATAAAATAGACTTTATATAAATATTTTTTATGTTTTTTATCCGAAACCCTTATACCATTTCTAAAATAAAAGGGTAATTTATTCTTTTTAATGTAATTCTTTTCTTCTTTTGATAGATTAATTTTTAACAAAGATTCCTTCGTTTTAATTTTAATTCCGCCTATCAGAGCAACCTTGCCGCTCTTAGCTGCTGCTTTTTTATTATGCGATTTAAATTTCCTTAATGCAATATCTATACTTATTCCAGACCATCCAGCATTTGGGTCTCCATACAAATGATGTTTTATTCTTCCCCTAACATCATCTTTTGCAACACCATTATAAATTATTATTCCTCCACTAAATCTTTTAGGGAGAGGGTCTTTATGGAGACTATGTAAGATAGGTTCATTGGTCCAAATCCAATAACATCCGCCTCCTTTTGGAATCTTATTAAAATCTTTCCCTGTCTTCAATTTTAAAGACTTGACATTACTTAATCTAAAGTTAGGAATTTCTAATTTTTCCTCAAATTTTCTTAATTTTTTATCCTCTGCATCCCAGGTTGTGTTAGACATAAAAATCAGATAGAACTTTAATTTTTAACTCTTTACTTTTCGGACATTATTAGGACTGCGTTGTTATGCATTTGTTTGCTTTAACATGGACGTAGAGTATTCACACTAGCATCCTGGCATGGAGTTAAGGTGGACTTTTCTGTCACAATAAATTCATAACTACTCCATTTGCGTTTCATTTTATTTTCTCCAACACACCCAATATATCAATCATCGCCATTTACTTTATAAAAACATATTTGTTTGCTCGTAGACACAGATGCGTGAGGTAAAGGCTATTCCGTTTTGTTCTTTGACTTAACTACCTGATAAGAAACTCCGTCTTTATAGCGTATGTACTTCGTCTCCGCCCGGTTTAAGATATTCTCCATCACCCAATATCTGTATTTGCCTAAGTACATATATCTGCACGGATATGGACTCATTTTTTTAGACAACCGGAATAGCTCATTTACGCCGTATTTGTATATAGTGTTCTTGAAAAGTCTGAACAGACTCCTGTTATCACTTTCCAAAAAATATTCATGCGGCGCAATTTTCTCGTATGTTTTGGCTCTTCTCCATTCCTGCTTTTCTATCGCACTAATCAGTTTTGCCTTTACATCTTTAGGTATAGGAGTTTCTTTTTTCATCGCCAATTTAGTTCATCCGTTCCCACCCGTAATACCTACTTTATTTTAATGCTCTAACAACATCCCTTACGATTCTTTTAACCTCAGACTTTAGTTCTCCGCCATAATGTTGTTTTGCCTGGTATTTGTTTTTTTCAAACGCCTTAACCATACGATCGAATCTAGCATGAGGCATTATCAAATCAAGCTGTTTGTAAGTAAGTTTTCGTGGATACTTTTTCTTTAATTTTTCTGCCTCTTTATTACACTGGGTTTTACGGGTTTTTTCGTGAGGAGAAAATATCTGAAAAGTAAAAATTCTTGGAGGCCTAGAATAACTAAAAACTTCGCCTAGCTTCTCTATATTTTCTTGTGGCCACTGGCGCATCATTTCAATTTCCCACACAACCCACATACCGTATTTTTTACGTTGCTTGCTCCACAAATCAAATTCCAACGTTCTCCATTTGCCAGTACCGGGGAATGATTTTTTGTAAGGCGGAATAAAACCTAATTTTAAAAGCGGTTTTTCCAATTCTTCTTGCAATGCATTTTGGAAAAATTTCGTTATATTCTTCTCACCAAATTTAGATTTGCGTTTCATAATTCAAGCATTTTACAACGAATGATACTGCCGACAAAGCTTACATTCTTAAACTTTCTCAAGCACACCCAGTATCTCAATCATGGCCTCTGTGTCCTGCTTGCAATAAATTAGCAGGGCTTTTCTCAGCGCGGCTTTCTCCCCTGCTGACATTTGCTTGCCTTTGTATGTCATTTGCAGGAATTTTCTGGCTGCTTCATCGCCCGTGCTTACTTCCAGATGGGCATAGCTTCTGCCTGTCAGTGCGGGGAGGACTGCTTTTATTGAGTTGCTGCCGTGCTGCTGCGGATCGTAATACCAGAAGTTCCTGAATGGTATTATCGGGTCATTAAACCGCTCTATCAGTGGCTTGAGGTGCTTTTGTTTCGGAAATGCTTCGGCCAGATCTTCAATTACGCGCTTTTCATAAGACATATTGTAGGCAAGTATGGTTCCTTTTGGGCCTATTGCCTTGAGGGCCTCTACTATTCCTGACCTTGGATCTTCTGGCCCGTCAGCCAGGAACTCAACGTGCTTTGGCTTGGTTGCTGGCTTCTCTACTATGTGCAGGGATAGCTGAAAAGGTATGGCCTGGAAAGGGCTTGTGCCGTCAAACAACGGTATAGCAGGATTAACCGCTTCAAAATCAAGAAGATATAATGGATATTTTAGCTCCTTGAGGAATTTCTTAATCTGTGCGGGTTCAATATGCGCTTTGCCAGTTACGGCAGCATCCCTCTGGATGCGCTGCTTGTCATTAAGCTCAAAATCCGTTGGTATGTCCTGTATTAGCTTGATGCCTTGTTCTGTTAACTCGTAAGCCTTCTTTCCAATTCTGTAAAGCTCCAGTACTTCCGGAAGATCAGCACTATGAACCGGACAATCTTTAGGGGCCAGACACTCAGTTCCGAGTGCCGGCTCCGGCATTGGGCCTTGAATTATCGCAAGTTGCTCCCCGATTTTATCTTCAATGGTTGGGAGGATTTCTGTTGCTTCAGGCGTAATATCCTGTGCTGTAAAGAGCTTCTTTGGATCAATAGAGCCGTGCCGCACATATTCGTTGTTAATGTGCATCAGGTGTATCCGGCGTATTTTCAGTCCGGCCCCTGCTAAACAGTATAATTGAAATGCCGTATCGGCAATATGCTCCTCCTTGACGGATGAAGAGCTCTTGACTTCTATCAAGTCCCATTCATCTTTGTCTACCGGCACCAGAATATCTGTTTTGCAATAGGCGTTCTTGTAAGCAAAACTAGCTTCAAAAATAGGAACTCGTTTCCCGAGCAAATCTTCTGTTATTTTGACAGAATTTTTGCCAAACGGAACCTCAACACCGACGGGATAAAGCTTTTTGGCGAAGTCTCCGACTTCGTGCCCCTGATCGAACAGTGCCTGAGTAGCTTCATCAATTGGCGGGAGCTTTTCAGGTGCATTAAACATATACCAAAGAAGTTTTGGACAGCTTAATCCCCGAATAAATTTGGATTTTGACAGAACAATAGTGCGAGGGGAGAGCTTGTATGGCATAATATTAAATATTGCAATGCTGCTTATAAAAATATGGTTAAAACTAATACTACAAAAGGGCTTGGCTTGCCTTTTCAGCTCTATGACGAAAAGAGATTTGAGGAACACAAAGAAATGTTTGAGTCTTTGGCGGAGTATGATAGAACCGGGAAACTTCCGTGGAAAATTGAGGGTTTTGATGTTTATATGAGTGGGGAAGGTGAGTGGGTAGTTGCCACGTGCCCTAAACTAGACATCGCTAGCCAGGGCAAGGATATGGACGAAGCAGAGAAGAACATCAAAGAGGCCATTCAGCTTTACCTGGAAGAAAACCGAAAGGTTTATTAGTTCTGATTTATAACATACGTTCTATGAAAAGAACGAACGTTCTAAAAGGTTACCAAAAATTGGCGAAGAAGCTTTCTGCCGACAAAGTGCTGGAAGTTTTGTTTAAGTACCCTGAGAAAGAGTTCAGCCTTAGTGACCTTGCGAAAGAAGCTGTGGTTGCAAAGGCGAACATAGGAAAAATATTGGAATTGTTCTTGGAAATTAACTTAGTTAAGATAACGAAGCTTGCAAAGATTTGGAGGATCCAGGCCAACCAGAGCAATTGGTATTTTCAGAGGAGCAAAATCGTCTATAATTTGAATTTTATTTACCAGAGCGGCCTGGTTGAATCTTTGGTCAATTACTACAAAACTCCTAAAGCAATTGTTTTGTTCGGGAGCTTCAGGAAAGGCGAAGACGTATCCGATTCTGATATAGATATTGCTATTGAAAGCGAAACGTTCAAAGAGTATAAAACATTAAGGCTAAATGAGCTGCTCGCATTTGAAAAGGAACTTGGAAGGAAGATACAACTTCATTTGTTCAATAGGAAAAATGTTGACCTTAATGTATTTAACAACATTGCAAACGGGATTGTGCTGTTTGGCTTTTTGGAGGTGAAACCGTGAAACAAGAAGCGATAGACTCTCTTGTCAAAGCCCATATATTGAGAATAAAACAACCAGATACTGAAAAAGCAAAGTCTGCGCTTAAATCAGCGGAAACAAATGCGCACGTTGTTAAATCCATTACACTGACTGATGATAGCGCAACTGTAATTTTCCGGGAATTATATGAATCTGTCAGGCAGCTTGGAGATGTAACTTGGTGGCTTTTGGGTTATGAGCCTTCAAATCACGAGATAAGCTTGGAGATTTTGAAAGAAGCTGAAATCAAAGATAAAGTCAAGCTTAATTATCTTGATAGATTCAGAAAAATAAGACACGATGCAAATTATAGAGGTTTTAGGGTTTCAGCTTCGCAGGCCAAAGAAATACTTGAATTCTGGGACACTTGCGGCAAAGAAATGTTGGAACTACTAAAACAAAAGATCACGTGAGTTTAGACTATCTTCAGCAGCTCGCTGATGTTGCTGGACGGAAGGAGTGCGGGTTTTAAGCTTTTACGATTTGAAAGGCAGTTGAAAGGTTTTTATGACTATTGTGATTTATTAGTAATATGGATAGAAACCCGGAAATCAGTGCGGAACACGTAACCGCAAGCATTAGTTTTACCAAGACTGCTGGAAAGCCTTGGGAGCAATTAATTTGGCACAAAGGAAGGCGCGCAGGCAGGCTCGACTTTCTAGATGATGCGAGGAAAATCCCGGTCTATCTTGAAGCAGAACATACGCATTACGTGGAAGATGGCAAAGTTCACGGCATTAAAGCACCAAGGCAAACGAGAGCAGCCCAACGCTTTGCCGCCCACATACTGACTGGCGTGCACACGGATACCATGTTCTGGCGAGAAGAGCTGGCGCGGTTGTATAAATTGCAACTTTCAAATCCACGAGATTATAAAACTCAGGTTAGTTACAGGCGAGTTGATAAGACTGAGCTGAGCGAAGGGTGCGGTGGTGATTACTTAACTCACCACTATCCAAAGGCATACTATTTAGAAGACTTTTCAAATTGGGGCGCTTTTGAAAAGGGCCGGAGCATACGCCGTGCTGAAATAAGAAACGGAGATTTGGTGGATGTGCTTAACAGTATAACTGATTTAAGAAGTATGTTTTCTAATCATCAGATTTCTACGCCTGGCGCGTCTTCGCCTGTCGAAAAAGCCCTGACAGTATACGAAAATAGAAAATTAATAGAGTCTCTGGCTGGGAAGTCAAAAAGGAAAAATTAGTACTACTTCTTGCCTGCCCCGTTCCAGGTGGACGTATTAAATAATTTTCAATAATTCTGAGATGTTGCTGATTTCGAAATCAGCTTTTGGCTCTGGATTTATGTTTGGCATCAAGCCATATTTTGCCAGAGCTGTGCGCATTCCGACTGCTTTTGCTCCGGCTATGTCGCGCTCTGGCCAGTCGCCGATCATCAAAACTTCCTGCGGCTTCATGGCAAGCGCTTCAAGGGCTTTCTTGAAAGGCGCAGGGTTTGGCTTTCTTCTTCCAGTATCATCAAAAGTCACTATAATATCAAAGAAGTCTATTAGATTGAGTTCTGCAAGCCTAAGGTGAGCCTGCAATCTTGGCGCATCAGATAAGATTACTAATTTTATTCCTTTGGATTTTAATTTCTTCAATGTCGGAACAACATTTGCATAAGGTTTCATAGTTTCAGAGCGCGCTTTTCTGTAAGCCAGGATTCCTGTGGCAAGCAGTTTGTAATCCACTTTGCCCTTGGCAACTTCCAGGAATTTATCAAAGATGTGCTGATATTCCCAGCCGTACTCGTGGTATAGCTCGAAAATCAGCTTCACGGCCTCTTGCTTAGAAATGCCAAGGCCTTTTGCAATCATAGCATCAACAGAAGCGGAAACGCAAGCATCCTTTAATTTGACAAAGTCTATTAGTGTATTATCCAAGTCAAAAACTATTGCTTTGATGGTCATGACTGAGATAAGATAAAAGCATTTATAAATAATCTTTCCGAGTTGGGTGTATGGCAAAGGAAATGGCTCCTTTTGTAACGGAGCATGACAAAAAAGCATTTTGGCACTCAACTTCTCACATACTAGCTGATGCCGTAAAGCGATTGTACCCGGATGTCAAGCTAGGCTTTGGCCCAGCTATTGATGAAGGATTCTACTACGATTTCGACAAAAAGATTCCATTTACGCCAGAAGACCTGCAAAAAATAGAGTCGATGATGAAGAAAATTGTCAAGGAAGACAAATTCTTTAAGGAAACATGGATGACAAGGAAACAGTCACAGAAATTCCTTGCAAGAGAGCCGTACAAACTAGAACTTTTGAAAGAAATTGAGGGAGACAAGATCCAGTTCCATCAGCACGGTGTCTTTGTTGACCTGTGCAACAATCCAGTCATACACTCAACTGGCCAAATCAAGGCCTTCAAGCTGCTAAATGTGGCTTCAGCATACTGGCGCGGGGATGTAAAAAGACCGGCGCTGCAAAGGATCTACGGAATTTCTTTCCCAAGCCAGGAGCAGCTGGATGAATTCTTGAAAAGACGGGAAGAAGCCGAGAAAAGAGACCATAGAAAATTAGGACCGCAGCTAGACCTGTTTAGCTTGCACGAAATAGCGCCAGCAATGCCTTTCTTCCATCCAAAAGGCACAGTCATAATTAACAAATTAATGGAATTCAGGCGTGAGCTTGACAAAAAATATGGATTCCAGGAAATTAGAACGCCAAACGTTGCTTCAGTTGAGCTGTTCAAAACCTCAGGACACTGGGAACATTACCGGGAACTGATGTTTCCAGTAAAGACCAAAGATGAAGACCTTGCAATAAGAGCAATGGGCTGTCCATTTGCGCAGGTGATTTTCAAATCAAGGTCCAGAAGCTACCGGGAACTGCCTTTGAGACTTGCAGAATTCGATACCTTGGATAGAAACGAGTACTCGGGAGCCTGGCATGGCTTGTTAAGAGTGCGACAGATGACCCAAGATGATGCGCACGCCTTTGTTTCTGAGGACCAGATAGAAAGCGAATTTACCAATCTAATCAAATTGACTGATGAAGTTTACAAAATATTTGGACTTTCTTATAGGGCAACGCTAAGCACGCGCGATCCAAAAAATTTCATGGGTGACGTTCACGTATGGAACAAGGCAGAAGATATCTTGAGGAAAATACTGAGCAAGAGCAAGATAAACTGGAAAGAAGCGCCAAGTGAAGGCGCTTTCTACGGCCCAAAGATAGACGTAATGGTCCGCGATTCGTTAGGGCGAGAGTGGCAATGTGCAACAATGCAGCTGGATTTCCAGCAGCCTCTCAGGTTCGATTTGAAGTATACTGGCGCCGATAACAAGCATCACACACCTGTTTTGATACATCGCGTTATCCTTGGAAGCTTAGAGAGATTCATGGGCATCTTAATAGAACACTATGTAGGGGCCTTCCCTGTGTGGCTGGCACCTGTTCAAGTCAAACTGCTGTCATTTACGGATAGAAATCAGAAATATGCTGAGAAAATTGAAAAGGAATTGAGAGACGCTGGCTTTAGAGTAGAAACTGATTATGAAAACAACACAGTTGAGTACAAAGTCAGGCAAGGCGAGTTGGAGAAAGTGCCATACATTTTAGTTTGCGGGGACAAAGAAGAGCAAGCTGGCACGCTTGCAGTCAGGCCAAGAGGCCAGAAAGTCAAATTCGGAGTCAAAGTTCCAGAGTTCATAAAACAAATAAAAGAAGAAATCGAAACTAAGAAATCCTGATAACCTTTTTCCTTGAAGTGAAGCCACGGATTATTTCAACATCGGTTTTGAAATGCTTTGAAAGGAACTTCACGACTTCTAAATTCGCCTTGCCGCCTTCAGGCGGCGCCGCAACCGCAAGCCTGATCTCAGATTCTGTTTCTGAAAGGATTTTCGTTTCAGGAGAGTTAGGCTTTACCACAACATTAATAATTCGCATGGCTATTTGGATTTATGAAGTGGCCACTTATATTTTTAGCTGTTATTCTAGTTAGCGGGTGCATCGGAGGTCTTGGACACACCACTTTAGATGAGACCAAGACTTGCGAGCAAGCTATTTCTGAAATTCCACAAATAATTTCTGATGCGCAAGACTCACCAACCGCAGTAGTTGCAAGAGTTGTTGACGGAGATACGGTCGAGCTAGATAATGGTGATAAAGTTAGATTCGTTGGAATAAACACGCCAGAGAAAACAGAGCACAATTACCTTGAAGCCAAAGAAAATATGGAACGCTTGGTTTTGGAACAGCAAGTTCATTTAGTGAAAGACGTTTCAGACACGGATAAGTATGGAAGAAAGTTGCGATATGTATTTACGGGAGACAAATTTGCGAATGCTGAGCAAGTTTCCGCAGGTCTTGCATCAAGTTTTGAATATCCGCCAGACACAAAGTACCAATTCTTGTTTAATTGCCTGGAAACCAAAGCAAAAGAAGCCGGTTTAGGAATCTGGGAAGGCCTCGGAACATATAGTTTTGAAATACAAATACATCAAAACCCAGATGATGCGTCAGATCCGGACTTGGAATATGTCACACTAACAAATCTGGGAGATCCTGTAAACATGAATGGCTGGGAAATGAAAGACGAGGCCACGCATATTTACACATTTGGAAATTCGGTATTACAAAAAGGAGAATCTGTTACAGTGCACAGCGGTTCTGGTGCAGATAACGAAACAGACCTGTACTGGAACTTGAAGACAACAGTCTGGAACAATGCGGGTGATACAGTATTTTTGCACGACGCAGAAGGAAAGCTAGCTGCTACTTATGCTTACTAAGCTTCTTTTCTTTTATGTACGGATATCTATTAACGTGCTTGCAATCCAAGCACCTGTATTCAACTGCTTGAGTTTTTGGATTTGTTCTGATGCGAACGTTTTTGCCGGGCAGCAAGTAATGATAGCAACTATGGCAGAATTTCCTGCGCTGCTCGCGCTCAAAGCGCATATTAAATTTCATCGCAAGCCTGCGAGCCAAGTAAACATATCTAGTAGCACGATCGAGCCTGCCAGCTTTCGCCGCAGATAGTGCCTCGCGGAACAGAATCTCAATTCGTTCCTTGGAAAGTTCCTGCTGCCATTCTGGCTTCTCGCGTCGTTCCATAGCCTTGATTAGATTTGATAGGATATAAAGAATTTGAGTGCCAGCAGCTTTCTGCATTTCCCGCGTATGACGCAGTACACAGCAAAACGTTACCGGGCTTCACTTCTGCGTTCGAAACGAGTGCAGGTATTGCCCCGGTACTTTGACCGCTAGCAATACTGGGCAAGAATTCTGGCTTATAAATCTAACGATAGTCACAACTTATTTAAAGTGCGATTTTTTATTGGGTTTTATGGCCCCTGAGCACGATGAGCACCCATTCCATTCTATGAATATTGAGATTACGGATAGGCCAAAAGCCAATCCGACCATAATTGAAGGGTTTCCAGGCTATGGTTTTGTAGCAACAATTGCAGTTGAGTATTTAATGGACCACTTAAAAATGCGCTCAATTGGTAGGATATGGAGTCCAGAATTGGCGCCAATGGCTCTTATCCACAGCAAAAGAGTCGTCCAGCCTTTAGAGATTTTTTACAGCGACAAGCTGAATATCGTGCTTTTGGAAGCTGTTTCGGGCGTTTCAGGCATGGAGTGGGAAGTTGCAGAAGCACTCGTTCTGTTATACAAAGAGCTGAAAGCTAAGGAACTGATAAGCATCGAGGGGATTGGAGCGCAAGTTGAGAGAGCAGAGCCATTAGCGTATTATTGGACAAACCAAGATGACAAGAAAAAAGCCTTGGAAAGCAGCGGTTGCAAAACGCTTCAAGAAGGAATAATCTTTGGAGTTTCAGGAGCCTTGATGGTCAAAGCTCCGAAAGACGTCAAAACCACATTTATTTTTTCAGAAACACACTCAAATATTCCAGACAGCAAAGCTGCAGCTAAGATAATCGAGATGCTTGACAAATACCTGGGTCTGGGCGTTGATTACAAGCCGCTTATGAAGAAAGCCTCAGAATTCGAAGATAAGCTGAAAAATATACTTGAAAAAACTCGCGAGGCAACAGAGATGAAAAAATCTAAAGAGCCAGTATTGCCTTACATCAGCTAAATAATTCTTTGAAATTCTTGTTTGTTTCTTCAATTACTTTGGCTTCTTTTACGTTCTTTATTTTTGCAATTTCTTTTACAACCAAGGTCAAATTTGAAGGCTCATTTCGTTCGCCTTTCACGGGCGCCAAAACTGGAGAGTCAGTCTCTATAAGTAAATCTGATAGCGGTAAATGTTTGGCCAAATCACGTTTCTGTTCGGAATAAGCAACTGTATTTCCAATCGAAATTTTATATCCTAATTTAGACGCGCGTTTAGCTTCTGCTAAATTGCCAGAAAAGGCGTGCAAAATTGCTTTTTCTGGCCTTAATTTTTCTAAAAATTCCACGACTTGGCTGGTGGCCCATCTGGAGTGTATGTTTAGAGGCAGTCCTAACTCGTCTGCAAATTGTATGAATGTTTCAAACACCTTTTGTTGCTTTGACCAAGCAGCATCCGCTTTTTTTATGCCAATTTGCTTTGGCAAGACTTGTTTAATCCACATATAATCCAAGCCAACTTCACCAATGCAGTCCGGCTTGTTCTTTTTTATCCACTTTAATTCAGCTTCGATTTCAGAATTTGAGAATTCGTGTGCAAATTCGGGGTGAATTCCAAAACCCATTAGCCAAAACTTTCCGTAGTCTTCCTTTAATTTCAAAATCTGCCTGTTGCTTTCTGGTTTTTCACCAACTACAACTATTCCAGATAGAACTTTTTTTGCTTTTTCTATAACTTCATCTCTATCAGCATCAAATTTCTTGTCGTACAGATGGCAATGCGCGTCAAAGGGTTTCATTTCTTACCTTGCATAAAAATTATGCTCAAAATGCATCCAGCAACAAGGAGCCAGGCTGCAAAGTACAAAGGCATAGTATAACCGCCAATTTGAGCGAGGACACCGCCAATTATTGGCGCAACAACGTAGCCTAAACCTGCGGATGAAAGCGAAACTCCGCTAGCCACGCCGCGTGAAGATTTTCCAACGCTATCAAAGAGCGCAGCATCTAACAACGGATCTATGAAAGCTATCGATATACCAAGAATGATAGTGAGCACCAGCATGCCAATAAAAGATGCGTACGTAATCATATAGCTGAGGAATAATGCAGAGGATATAAAACCAAATACTAAAAACCACTTTTTGCCGTATTTATCTGCTAGCGCACCAGCAAAAATTTCCGTAAAAGCAGCAACAGATCCAAATACGAAAAATAACGTGCCAACTTGGAAATTGTTCAAATCGCCGCGCAATAAAGGCAGAAAAATCTCTACCAGCGCAAAGGTCGAGTAAGCTGTGAATCTCATAGCTAGCGCAAATCTGGCATTTTTGCTTGAGTTGCGGAAAAAAGTCAAGCCGTCACTAAGGGCCTTGCCACGTAAGAAAATCCCCTTAAATGCCGGATAAAATTTGATATTTTTATGGCCTGTGTCGGGAACGAATTTTATGAAAAAGGGCAAGCATGCCAAAACAATCGCTCCGAAAAACAAAAACGGCACTCTAAGGCCCCAGGTGTAAGCAGCAAAGCCGCCAAGCAGCGGTCCAAACGCCCAACCAAATCCCCAACTTGATGTATATAGACCAAATGAAAATGACCTGTTTCTTTTAACGCTCAGGTCAGCAACTAGCTTCTGTGCTGCGCTCCAGAAAAATGCGTCGCCAGTTCCCCAAAGGAAAGTCGCGAAAATATACACAAACACATTTTGTACCGCGAATATGACGAGTGCGCCGCTTGCTGCTAAGAGGGCGCCGAATAACAGCATACGTTTGCAGCCAAGCTTGCTGCATAAGTCGCCGGCAGGCTCAGCAAGAAGCATGTAGAACCCCCATGCGAGTGTTGCCAGTATACCGATAAGTATGGGATTGGAAGTAAACGTTTCAAGATATCGCGAAATTATTGGCGAATAAGTTGAAGCGCCAATACTTATAGCAAGAATTAAAACGCAAAAGACCTTCAGGTCAGGTTTTATGGTGAAATGTTTAGTAAGTAGCTTCCGCATGTGGCTTCAGCAATGAAAAAGTTTTAATGTGTTATTAAATTTTAGCTTGCGATGGGAAGTTATCTGGAACAGTTGGAGCTTAGATTAAACACGAAGCCCATAATCCTGTATTTCGAAAAGACAATAGACGCGAAAAGAAATCTTCGCACGCATGGATATCATTCATCGGTTGGACTAACTCCGCGGCAAGTTTTCATGGATGTTCAGCCAGATTTTGTACATCTGCAGTGGCGTTCAGTCGGCAGGAGTTCGGATGACTTTTACACATTACGTAATAAAGACGAAAGGCTTTCGCTCTCTATTTTTAGACTAGCGCCAAGTCAAAAAGATTACATAGTAGCCGTTTACGGCAACCCTAAAAACGTAGAAATAGTTTCCAATGTTTTAGGAACGCGCATAACGCCAGTTAAACGACCGATAGACAATAAGCCAATTGAATTTTGCATAAGATATGCAAACGCACGGCAGGCTCAATTGAACCAAGAAGGGCATAAGTTTTGGATGGTCTCGGATTGGGCTGAAAGGGCCAGGCCATATTGGGATAGATTGAAGATAGATGGTGAGGACCCAGTCTTAGAAGAGGAACTTGGTCGCGACATGAGCGAATCTGGATTGGGTGACGCGCTAGTGAAGAGAGCAGCAACTTTGAGAGAAGAAACAGACGTATATCAAGTCGTTGTTGACCTCGCAGCCTTATACGCATCTCCAAGAGCTCTGTTAAAATTTATGCGCAAACAACAAGAGTTGATCAAGGAAGGAAGGCTTCTTACAATCAACACTTCCGTGGAAGAAATTTCGGGCTTGGCGGCAGATCTAGAAGCCCTACTACCGAAATAAGTGCCCCCAGACGGATTTGAACCGTCGACCTATAGTTTACGAAACTATCGCTCTACCGCTGAGCTATAGGGGCGCAAAATTTAAGTCTTAAATTTATGTTAAAAGGCTTATGTTTGCTGACCTAGTGTATCAAGTTTTGAGGAAAGTTCCGCGTGGGAAAGTCACTACTTATTCTGCGATTGCGCGCGCAATTGGAAAACCAAAAGCTGCGCGAGCTGTTGGAAATGCACTCAACAAGAATCCTTATGCACCGCAAGTGCCGTGCCATCGTGTGATAAAGAACAGCGGTGAAGTTGGCGGGTTTGCGCACGGCACGAAAAAGAAAATACAACTTCTCGGGCGAGAAGGCGTTATTGTAAAAAACGGAAGAGTTGGCAAGGAATTTATAGTTAAGCACCTATAACGTTAGTATGTCCGAGAGGTACTTGGAGCTTCTGCAGAAAGCTAAAAAGGAAATCGAGCTTGCAGATCATCTAATTTATGTTACTTTGCCGATGATTAAAGAAGTAAAATTTCTTCTAGCGATTGTTGAGCATGTCGTAGCAGCTGCGCACAGCGCACTTGAATCGTTGCTGGAATTTGAGAGGCATTGGAAACGGTTAGACGCTTTTCACTATAATTTTGCTGTTGAAGCAAGTGTTTACAGACAAAAAGGAATTGAAAGCAGGTATAATTTAGATCCCAAATTTTTTAGGCTTTTGCAAAAACTTCTCGAGATACAAAAATTTGACAAGGAAAGCATTATGAGATTCAAAAGGGGCGACAAATACATACTGGCGTCAAATGAATACACCAGCATGTCTGTTTTGGATGTAGATAGTATAAAGCGATACTCTAATTTGACTAAGAAATTCGTTGAACAAATTGAAAATGTAGTGAAACAAAATGTCAAGGCTTGATGAGGCAGAGCAGAAATTAAGGTTTGCAGATTATCTTTTGCAGAGAGATAACACTGATGCACTTTTGTCTGGCGCTGTGAAGCATATACTGCAAGCTGCAAACAAAGCTGTTGCAGAGCTCTTGCAGCTGGATGAAAAGAGCTCGGTAAGCCCAATTCTGGCTAAGAAAAAATTAGAAGAACTGAGTCCTCAAGCAAAGGAATTCTCAACATATTTCTTGGCACTTTGGAAAATGAATGTAAATCCATTACTCAGCAAGCAAGAAGTAGCAAATGCTTATAAAGGTGTAAATAATTTTGTCAAATACGTAAAAGAGGTACGCAGTAAGATCTAGTAAAGGCAGCATATTCTGCGGAATTTGCTTAGAATTTAGCCGAACATTATTCTTCTGCGCAGCTTAAATGGAAAATATATACGTAATAGATACTTCAATAGTAATAGAAAGAAAAGTTTCTGAGCTGATTAAAAGCGGCGAAGTAAAGGGAAAAGTAATAGTGCCGATGGCTGTTCTAGCTGAATTGGAGAACCAGGCAAACCAGAACCAGTCTGAAGGATTTCTCGGCTTGGAAGAGATAAAGGAACTTAGAAAATTAGAAGCAGAAGGTAAAATTAATTTAGAATATGCTGGCAGAAAGCCAACTGAAGCGCACATAAAAGGCGCCAGAGGCGGCGCAATAGATGACATTATTCGAGAGCTGGCTTACGACAGAGAAGCAGTTTTGCTAACAGGGGACCGAGTGCAGTCATTAGTAGCAGAAGCACTTGGCGTCCAGACTATGCTTATTCTGCCCGTTCCAATCAAAAAAGTTGAAGCTTTGGCGATAGAAAAATATTTTGACCAAAATACGATGTCGATTCACCTGAAAGAAAATACCTTGCCGCTTGCCAAACGAGGCAAGCCGGGCGAATGGTCTTTTTTAACTTTGTCAGAAACACGGTTGACTGCACACGATGTCAAAACTTTTTCTGCAGACGTGATTGAAAAGACAAAGATTTCTGAAGGGGCGTTCATTGAAATGACGAGCCCGAGCGTTACGGTAGTGCAATTCAAAAATTACAGGATCGTAATGACAAAACCGCCATTCGCAGATGGCTGGGAATTGACAGCAGTCAGGCCCTTAGTCAGCCTGGAGATTGAGAATTACAATCTGACTCAGAAATTGCTGCAGAGATTAAAAACAAGTGCAGCAGGAATACTGGTTTCTGGCGCGCCTGGCTCTGGAAAGACAACTTTCGCAGCAGCCCTGGCAAAATTCTATTTGAAGCAAGGAAAACTTGTGAAAACAATTGAATCGCCAAGAGATTTACAAGTCCCCGATGAGATAGTACAGTATTCTAAAAATCTGGGAAACAGAGATGACATACATAACGTTATGCTGCTGACGCGGCCAGATTATACATTCTTTGATGAGATGCGTACAACTGAGGATTTTCGGTTATATGCTGACCTGAGATTGGCAGGAATAGGTCTGGCTGGAGTTGTGCACGCAACAAAGGCAATTGATGCCATTCAGAGATTTTTGGAACGAGTAGAACTCGGACTGATACCTTCAATCATTGATACAGTAATTTTTGTCAAGGATGGAAAAATTACAAAAGTTTTGGAGCTTGACATGAAAGTTAAGATTCCGACTGGAATGGTGGAGGCAGATTTAGCTAGGCCGGTTGTTGAAGTCAAGGATTTTGAAACTAATGAACTGGAATTTGAAATTTACACTTACGGCGAACAGACAGTTGTAATTCCAGTAAAAAAGAAAGGGCCAAAGACGAAAGCTGAAGCGATGCTTGAAGAAAGCGTTGCTGACAAATTGAGGAAGAAATTAGGTTTGCCAATCAAAGTTGAACAAGTTTCTGATGGACGCTTTGCACTTTATGTGCCTGCAGGATATGAAGCAAAGATAATCGGCAGGAAAGGCGAGCGAGTCTCACAACTTGAGCAAGAACTTGGCATCCGTATTGATGTCAGAACACTTGAAGAAGTTGCAGGAGCAGCTTTAGCGTACAAAGTAAAAGAAGAGAAAAAATTTATCAACTTTTACTTTTCAGAACCTGTAAAAGTTGTTGCACTGCAGATTGCAGGCAAAGAGGTTGCAACTTTCCTGGTTGACCGGACGGGGCAAGCAAAAGTTCATAAGAAGAGCAAGCTTGGCCAAAAGATTTCAGAACTCTTGCGTGAAGGTGCACAGCTAGGTTTTGTTGCAACCGAGTAAAAATGACACAAACATTGGCGTTAGTTGGAATAGCAGCAGTCGTTATTGGATTCATACTTATTTTGGCATCGGTTTTCACTGCAAAAGATACCAAAGTTGAGACGAAGGCCGCGTTTGTGGGATTTATAGGTCCATTTCCGTTCGGATTCGGAAGCGACAAGCAGACACTTTACTTTGCAATCGGCTTAACAGCCGCCCTGTTCGTTTTTTACTTTATTTTCTTTGTTCTCCACAAACCTTTTTAATATCCCACTAGACTGTTTCTAAGGCCATGGAACGATTGTGGAATAACATAACCGCGGTAATAGCAATCATACTAGCAATAGGCTTAGTGGCAGCGGTCTTTGCAAAGCCCGAAGTCGTTACTCTGGGCAATTCAGAATCTCTAAGAACTTTGGATGTCTCTGGTGATGGTACAGCTTCTGCAGACCCGAATGTTGCAGATGTTTTTGTAACGGTCCAGACAAAAGCCGATACCGCAGCAAAAGCTCAAGATGATAACGCTGCGAGAGTTAATTCTCTGACACTCGCCCTTCAGGGCTCAGGTTTAGTTACTGAAGTCACAACAACTTCTTTCAATGTTTATCCAGATTTCATTTACGATCCTGAAACGGGTGAATCCAGAGCCATAGGCTACATAGTAACTCACAGCTTGAAAGCACACACAAACAAGGTCAATGGAGTTGGCAAGATTTTGGACATAGCGACCGCCAACGGCGCGACGAGCATAGATTATGTTCAATTCAGCCTAAGCGATGATAAAGTTGATGCATTAAAGAAACAAGCGCTGACGAAAGCAACAGTCAAGGCTGCTGACAAGGCAAAGACATTGGCTCTAGCCAGCGGCGTAACATTGGGAAAGCCTGCCAGAGTTAGCGAAACCAGCTTCTTCCAGCCACCGGTTTTCTTCGGAGCTGAAAGATTTGCTGCAGCAGGAGCGCAAGCAGTACCAACACAAGTAATTCCGGGCCAAATAGAAGTTTCAGCCACAGTTTCTATAAGTTACGAAATCACTTAGATTTTTAAAATCAAGATTTTCTTTTTTATCAAGCTCCGGTAGCTCAGCCTGGACAGAGCGGCTCACTCCTAATGAGCAGGTCGGGTGTTCAAATCATCCCCGGGGCGCGTTTAATTATAAATCGTAAAATCTTAATGCACTTAGTTTTGTAATTAAACGTGAAGATTTAGACTTTATAGAAAACTTCTGAGTATTGACGCAGTCAATTCCGCGAAGTCTGCTTAAACCTTGTAAAAGACTTCAGCGTACTTGGTGCCAGACTTGAAGCCAGCTATCCAATTATTGAGTTGCCTGACTGTTTTGTATATCGAGATGTATGGTCGCAGGCTTTTGAACAACTCAAGAGCAGCTCTTTTTAGCATGATTGTTTCGCTGACATCAATGTAAATTCTTGGTTCACTTCGCCGTGCAAGCTTGAACAAAGGAGTTACTAAAAACTCGTACATTTCTGGCTTTTTCTGCAGTTTTGCAATCTGCTCCCTTACGAAAGCTGAAACTGAACTGTGAGTTGAATTTGGATCGCCAATGCTTGGAGCATAAATTTGGGTTGGATTGTATTTTGCAAGCACATCTTCAAATTTCTTTGAAGTTGAAGGGTCTTTTATTTCCGCGACAAAGTTCAGATCTGACAAGCTGAGAAAGATTGTATCGTGTACGCCAAGAACATCAAAGGCTCGTTTGGCTTCTTTTATTCTTTGAATTGTTGCAGCTTGCGGCTCCTTTAGCGGGTCCGAGCCCTCGCCATAAGAGAAAATGACTAAAGCTACTTTCTTGCCTTCTTTTGCTAGCTTGGCGATGGTTCCGCCAGCACTTAGCACGCAATCGTCCGGGTGTGCAGCACAAAACAGTATTGTCATACAGTAAGCTAATCAAAAACTCTTTAAAAAGCGTATCCAATACGATTAAGGTGCGCCGGTAGTCTAGACTGGTAGGACCTTCGCCTTCCAAGCGAATGACCTGGGTTCAAATCCCAGCCGGCGCATAGAATTAATTACAATATTGAAATTTAGCGTAGATTTATATACTTTACTATACAGATTGCAATTCCCTATGAAAATTGCTGCATTATATTCGGGTGGAAAGGACAGCACCTTTGCCATTTATAGGGCAATACAGCAAGGCAGAGAGATTGCTTGCCTAATAACCCTAAAATCAGCCAATCCGGCTTCTTACATGTTCCACGTTCCTAACATAGATATTGTCAAGCTACAAGCAAAAGCACTTGGGATACCATTAGTTTTCAAGAAAACAGCAGGAATTAAGGAAGAGGAGCTTAAAGACCTTAGGGCAGCGCTTATAGCAGCAAAGAAGAAATACAATATTGAAGGCGTAGTTTCTGGAGCCATAGCTTCTGAATATCAAAGATACAGGGTAGAGACTGTTTGCGCGGACCTTGGGTTAAAGTCCATAGCGCCTCTTTGGCACCTCGACCCTGAAAGGTACTTGTCAGAAGAAATCAAGGACAGTTTTGATATCATAATTACTGCGGTAGCTTCTGGCGGTTTTGACCCAAGCTGGCTTGGCCGCAAACTGGATTTGCTAGCTCTTGAGGATTTGAAAAAACTGCACGCCAAGTTTGGAGTGCATTTAAGCGGTGAAGGCGGAGAATATGAAAGCATGGTCTTGGATTGCCCACTTTTCAAGAAAAAACTGTTAATCGAAGACGCGGAAAAGGTCTGGCGCGAAGATTCAGGCTTCTACATAGTCAAGAAAGCTAAACTAGTTGCTAAGAAATAACATTATTTCCTTTACTACTTTGTCGGCAGTTTTGTTGTTTGTGTCAATAACCAGTCCATAATCAAATCTTGAAACAAGGTTGTAAACTGCTCTTGTGGCTAACTCGCCATAAGGCTTCTTTCTTTTTCTGTCTCTTTCTATACAAACCTCTAAAGGCGCTTTTAGAGTAAAAGCGTAATGTTCGTAGCCTGCAAGATTCTCGATTAAGTACTTAATTTGCTCCGTATGGTAGAAATTTCCGTCAAATACTATTATCTTTCCTTGCTTCAATTTTCTCTTGACTTCAGGCAGTGCGAATTCAGTTGCCTTGATAAAATTCGTTGCAGGTATACACCCTTCTTTTTCATCAACTTTATCTAAACCGTGTTTTTCGAGAATTAAATCTACTGAAATATATTCGGCATCCAGAAGCTCGGCTAGTTTTTTAGCAACAGTTGATTTTCCAATTCCAAGAGGTCCCCTGATTATTATAAAATGACTCATAGGGCAGAAAGATTGCCTGTGATTTTATCAATTCTTTTTTCTTCGTCAGGGCCGATTCCGAGTGCAGTCTTTGTGCCGGCAGGTATTTCTGTCAGGCCTGCGTCTGAAATCAGAACATTCTTTAGGCCAGCTTTGACTGCGAGAGACTCAAGTCTCTTTAAGGCGTCTTCAGATTCAACTTTCAAGACAATTTTCTTTGCGCCTTCAGTTCTCCAAGTTTTGAAAATGTCTGACTTGAATATTTTATCGTGCTGCATAACTCTTAACGCGGCCTCCAAGCTAGCGTGTGCAGCTTGAGCTGCAAGCTTGCCCTTGCTCATACCTAAGTCAGTTCTAACAACTATAACTTGCTTGTATGCCATTTTACGAAGTAAAATTAGCGAATTTATAAATTCGCTTTATTATAAATTCTTTTCAACCAAATCAAATTCAGATCCGCAGTTCAAGCATTTAACTCGAACATAAACCTTGAATTCTTCAGAGTGTGGAATGTTTGTTTTAGTTGCTCCAAACGCAGCACTACCGCATTTTGGACAACTTACTCTTGTTTCGCCTTCAGCCATATCATAACCTCTCAAGCACTGCCGCAAGCATCAGCGGCAGTATCACTGTGGCATCGCCCTCGATAGTTATATGTTTTGCCTTTTCCTTAAGTTTTCCCCAGCTAATTGCTTCGCGGGTTTGTGCGCCAGATAAAGAGCCGTCATATTCAACTGCAGTTGTGATGTAAACCGCATATTCCAAACCGCCAGTAAATTGTGCCCACCAAATAGTATGATGCTTTGAAATTCCGCCGCCTATCACCAAAGCTCCAAGCTTTTTTGCATCAAAAACAATTGATGCTAGTTCATTTTCATCTGCAAGAATATCAAGTTTGAAATCAGAATGCTTTTGTGAAAATAGCCAAACTTGATTTCCAACAGCGCCATCAGTTGGACCAGGAACAAAAACAGGAATCTTGTTCTTCCAAGCCCAGTAAATTATTGACTCTTCGCGGTTCTTTTCTTTAGCCAAAGATTCTCCAAGCGCCCAAACCAATTCTCTTGAGGAAACTTGTTTTTTACCTTGGGAGTGAAGTTTCTTCAAGACCGGCTGGACTTTTTCTTCCAAAATAGTGCCGTAAGATTCTTTTGGAACTAGAATATTTCCTAATCTGTAAATGCCTTTCTTGTGCAGAGCAACATCATCCATCATAAAATCACCATGCAGGTAGTCTTTCCAAACTCGCGCAAAATCGTGGTCAAGCAAACCGCAAGTCGTAATCACAACATCAACGAGCTTGTTTTTCACTAAATCTTTAATCACGCCACGCATTCCAGTTGAGATTGGCGCACCTGGAAGCGATAAAAAGCGAGTACAGGACTTATCTTTGAACATTAGTTCAAGAATGTCAACTCCAACAGCCACCTTTTTCGCAGAAAAACCACCAGCAGCGTAGAATTGCCCAATCAGATTATCAGAAGTAAGCTTTTTGCTAAGTTTAATATCTTGAACTTTCATGTTAAGAAAGCGACTTTTCTACGTCTTTTAAGTTTTTGGACAGCTGTGACTTTAGCTTTTTGATGTCTTTCAATTTGTGGTCAACCTTTACCTCAGGCTTGGTCTTTGGCAAAGAAACGTGTTTCGGTCGCATGTAATATTCGAGCGGCTTGACTTTCAATTTCTTTGGTACTTTTACCTTAGTAGGCGCTTTAGGCCTCTCAAATTCCCGCATAGCTTCTTTTTGCTCTATTTTTTCAATTCTCTTGCGGACTTTTTCCAGTCTCTTCTGCACTAATTTTTCTTCATCCGGTACCTCTCTTTTTACCGCAGCAAGCTTAGGAGAAAGCCTTGGCGGAGGCCTAGGCGCAACAACAGGTAAAATCGCAAGAGGCTTTGGAGCTGGTGGTTGCGTAGAATAAATCCTGTAGCCCACTCCCAATACGAGAAGCAATGTCAACATGCCAGCAGCTATCAAGAAAAAGTATGGCGGTATGAATTGTGCTATCTTTAGGCAATCAGCAGGACAACTTATGAAGTTTTCTCCAGCTTCGCAAACATCATTTCCACAAACTGGCTGCGGAACTGCAACAGGCGGCTTCGGCGCCCCTTTTTCGCCAGTTATTGCGAATATTGAGAATCCTGGCGGTGATGCGATGTAATACGCATATCCCGAATCGTCGCCAATGTATCTTATGGGCTCACGTTCCCAAATCCCATTCTGTAGCCTGTTCAGTTTAACCCCATTCTCCTTGTCTATGTTATTTTCTGCGATCCAAGTTAAAGGCAGCCTAAGTCTTAGGTCAATTCTATTAATGTCTCCCTCTGCTATATTTCTTGGCTGGAATTCAAAATATTCAAAGACCAATCCTGCCGGAACTGGAGGCGGATTTTCTGGCGTTATGTCGCCACGTAACTTCAGCCCTACGTCCGTCAGTGGGCTTATTGTAGCCCAGTCAGCTCTTACAACCGCCGTGCAATTGTGGTCTATTACGAAATGAACTGGCTCTTCCGGCGCTATTCGTAAAAAGTCAATTACGAATTCACAAGCAAAAGGAATTCCAAAGCCACTAATTCCACCGCCTCCGCCGCCAGCAGAAGGCGGACCTACACATTGTTCAGTCGAAAAGTCGCAAGTCAGGCCTGATGCACAGGTATCTTGTTCACCATCGCAATCTATGCAGGCACAGCCCTCTCCAATTTCGCAAACCGAATTTGCAGCGCCTATACAACCAGCGTTTCCATCATCTGTTGCACCGCAATTAGTGCTGCAAGTGCCATCGTTACATAGAGTTTCGCCTTCTTGGCATTGCGTTTGCCCAATTATTATTCCATTAACATTAAATGAAAAATCAGCTGGCTGGTCTGTTAGGATAGATTCGTCCAGCGAGACTAAAGTTTCGTTAAAGACAGAGCCGGTTGAATTTCTTACAGCTACTATTATGAACTCCTTATTTGTTGTTATTTCTGCAGCGGTTTCGGAAATGGCTCTCGTGACAGAAACATTTAGTGTACCAGAACCAGCATCAAAATACCTTACGGTATAATTTCCGTCTAGAAAACCAGTAGTTTCAGTAAAAGGCGTAAATGTTGGCGATGGAAACGCAGGATTATCATCCAAACCAACTTCAGGAATTCCCGGATAATGTGCTTTGAAAACTGAAAAGTCCAAATCTACACGGCTGCAGTTGCTAGTATTTACGCTAACAAGTTGTGCAGGGACAATGTCAATTTGTTTTGAAACCGAACCGACTTTGTAAAAAAATCCGACAAACATGTCTTGAAGCTCTGCGGAATCATCCGAACAAATGTCCAAGAAAACGTTTGGGTTTTGCCTTGAACCATCGGAATAAGAGTCAGTGTTAGCATCAAAGCCAAGCGGGTCCGCTAAACCGCCACCAGAGAGCTCAAGCTGCACGGAAGTTATGGTTGCTTGAGCTGAGTATGCAAATACAGCTATGCTAAGCACTAGTAAAGGTATTAGATATGCCTTCATATCACGCCAGTCCACTTGACTATGCTTGAGTAAACTTGGTTGGCCAAGTCTATTACTTGTTGCACGAATGAATTGTGATTAAATACGAAGATTGAGTTTTCATCTACAGTAGCTGGTAGCTCTGACGTTAAGTTAGTTAATGTGAAATTTAGCTGACTTATGATGTCTGTTCCGTTAAACAGTTGCAACTCTTCCTCTGTCGTGACGTTAAACAATTCTAAGTAAAGCGAGTAGCTGCCAACGAAACTTGATACGTTTAAGTATGCAAATTCTGGCTCGTAAAGCTTGTTACCTGTTGGAATCAAAGCAATGTCTGCATCTCCACCCCCATCCGTTTCAAATTCAGCAACCGCTAAAGATGAAACGCCTTTGCCAGCACTTAAATTCTGAATTGGTGCAAACAAATTAATTCCATTTCTCTCCGTTATTCGTACGAGCGCAGGAACATCGTTGCCATCAGAGTCATTTACGTGCAGCGTAACGTTGTAAGGCCTGCCAGGCCTTGGGAAAACGGTTGTCTCAGTACCATTTATCAACACTAAAACTTGGTATGTCTTCTTTACGGTTAAAGTAGCAGTCTCATTATCATTTCCATCGTTGCAGTCAGCAATTCCAGCATCTGAGTCAAGAATTCTTGCAGTTATTGTTTTGTCTCCGGAAAGCAAGCCAGTCGTATCATAGGAAAATGCTGCGTTTGTGCTTTCACCAGGGCTCAAATCTTCTGTTACGGTTTCGTTGTCTATAGAAATGCCATCGCGCAGGAATTCAACAGTAAAATTAGTTGTTACATTAACATTATTGTCATTCGTTATTGTTGCATTTAGTATTGAAGTTTCGCTTTGGAACACAGAGTCCGGGTCTAGATTCAAAGATGTCACCGTCAAGTCCGGGCCTATGCAGAATGAATTCGGAATTCCATTAACTAGCGCATATCTAGTTATGGCGGAAGATTCCGATGGCGTAACTCCGGTGTTTAATGAATTGTTAACGCCAGGGAATGTTGTATTTGAATCCGCGCACTTAAATGCGTCTATATCAACGGTAGTGTCGCAAATACCAACAACAATTTTCTTTTTGTTTATGCCCGTACCACCAGGATATATTTCTTGAGACGAAGAGGTTGAAAGTATTCCAGTTATGCTATTTATAGTAAGCTGGACTTTCTTTGTAACTTGATCGAATGTTGATTGTACATCGTTGATGCCATACGAACCGCGCAGGAAATTCTTATTGCCAGATGGCAGTATTGCTATCCAGGCGTCGTCAACTTCTACAATAGAATCATCTTGAGAAACAACAGCATAAATTCGGCCCGGGTAAACTGCTTCCGAATCTTTAAAGTTCCAAGTTTTTGAGGTCCTGCAACAGCCGCCGGAGCAAATTGATAGTGTTGAGGTGTTTGCGCCTGTGCCACCAACTTCCCCAATTAATACAAAATCGCTAGAATTGCCTGCTTTGTATGCCCACGAGGTCACGTTATTTTGTATTTCTGAGGCCGCGTCTGCGCAAACCTCTAGCTGGAAGTCTTGATTTCCACCAACCTGATCGACATAAGCTTTACCGTCAGTGGTGTAGAAGACCTCGGCCAAGCCACCGGTGGAGTTGTCTATTATGCTAGCATTAATTATGCTAGCTGAAGCTAGCTCTGGCAGGGATAATATTACTAATACTGCTATGAGTGGCCAATACCTCATGCTGCTAACCATCCTTTAATCCTATCGTATATTCTTAATATTTCCGTTTTAAATGAATCTATGTTGCCTTGATTGAATATGCTTTGCTGTGCCCCCGAAGGCTCTGTAAAGTCTCTATTAGTCACATTCACTATTCCTGTTCCAAGCAAGGTGCCATTCGAATACTTGACTTCAACAGTTATGTTATATGCCCCAAGTATCGCCTCATTTATGTTCCTGCCTCCAGTAGGTATTATGGTGATCTTAGCTATTCCATTGCTATCAGTCCTTACAGTGCCAACAGCAGAATTGCTTACATTTGAGTCAGCGGTTTGCGGTAGCACAAATGGCGGATAGCCATTTCTTTCGGTAAATGTAACTTCGGCGTTTGGCACAGGATCATTTGTGGAATTATATACTGTAAGATTGACAGCAAATGGCTTTGCTGCAATTGCATCAAACAAAGTCTTGTCGGAGTCGCCATCAGTGATGTTTACATTCTTTTGCTCTCCTCCACCAAGCTCAAGCCAACCTTTGACTTTATCATAAATTCTCAAAGTCTCGGTCTTGAACGAGTCTATTTGTGCTCTGTTCGGAATACTAATGCTTGTGCTCGGGTCAGGGAAGTCAACATTAGTTACTGTTAGCGTCTTGTTGGCGCAATTTGAACCGCTAAAGATAGCTCGAACATCTATCGTATAGTTTCCAACTTTACTTGTATCAACATTTCTGCCGCCAGTTGGCACTACAGTCAAAGATTCTATGCCGTCAGAGCCCGTAAACACTTCTCCAGACACATAGTTGCTGACATTGCTGTCCTGGAATTGTGGGAATGCAAAGAATGTGTAACCATTATTTTCTATTACGCGTACAGTAGCTCCCGCAGGCGAGCCAAAGCTCGTTACATTTACAGTAACATTATACGGCTCGCCAGCATTTGTGAAATTACTGGCTTCTACGCCATCAATCAGTACGGTTAGGTTGCAAGCAACACCAATGTTTACTGTTTTGGTTATGTTGTTGTTTGTTTCATTTGTTTCATTCACGGCATTGTCTATGTCAACTGCTGCAGTCAAGTTATGCATGCCAGTAACCGCAGTCCAGTAAAATGTTAGTATTTCACTTGCGCCAAAGTCTAAGTTAACGGTCTCTTGCCTGTTTTGCTCAACGTCATCAACAAGGAATGAGGTATTGAAGCTGCCCGCGCCAGTGCTTCCGTTATTCTTTATAGTTACGTTTATTGTTACATTGTCGCCAGCGATTGGCGATGCGGGTGTTAGATTCATCTCTAGCGGCAATAAGTCCACGTTCGTGAGATTAAGCGCACTTCCAAATGCATAAACTTTGGTATCTCCGGCTCCCGTACCAAAGAATACCAAGTCCAGTCCTAAATATCTAATTGCTGCTCCTGGGAATGGTATGAAGCTTGCCATATCTCGCGTCCAAGCAACTGCGCCAGTTGTCTTGTTAACAGCATAAACTATGCCGCTTGTAGCTGCAGGGTTTCTATCGCCATAGAGTATGAAGTTATTAGTTATTATTGGACTGCTTTGGATTATTCTGCTGGTATTGCTGAAATCCCAGATTGTTGCGCCAGTTGTAGCATTTATTGCCGTCAAGTTTCCATTTGTAACGGTAACATAGAGGACGCCATTTTCTATAGCTGGCGTAACTCGAGGTGCTGTCGAATAGATTGCGCTGGCTATAGTCTTGTTCCAAATCTGGCTTCCATTACTGGCGTTAAGAGCGCGGACTACTTCGCTGGAGCCTATTTGTGTTGCGTAATATATTACATTGTTTGAAATCAGCGGGGAGTAAGAATCGCTACCGCCACCGGTGTTGTTCCAAATTTGTGCGCCGTTGGATAAATTCAAAGCGTAAAAATTAATTGATGTGACAGCGTAAACTATGCCGTTGTAAATTGCTGGCGTTGTTGCCTGCGAATTGCCTATTGAAAAGCTCCAGATTTCGCTGCCATTTGTTGCATTAACTGCCCGTATGTAGCTTGAACCGCCGCCATTTGGCTGGTATACTGCGATACCGTCAGAGACCGCGGGCACGGAACCGGAATTGCTTTCTGGAGCGACAAATGTCCAGATTGTTGAGCCATTTGTCTCGTTCAAAGCATACAAGTCACCATCGGTATCTGAGGATAAGTAAACTCGTCCGCCATAGATTGTGACGCCGGCCACCGATGTGCTTAAGCCGGATGACCAGATAATAGTTCCGTTAGTTGCGTTGTAAGCGTTAATGGTGCCACCCGCTAGAATTGAGACAAATACCTTGCCATCTGCCGCAGCAAGAGCTGCTGGCGTCCCGCCACCAGTACTGACTGACCAAACAGTAGAGTTAGTGGAGGCTGCAGAAAGGTTGATTTTTCCAATGTGCTGTGCATTCTGACCAAGAGTTGGCCAGTCAAGCTCTGCAGAGCCGCCAGTGCTCGGTGGATTTACTGGCAACGGCTTTACGCCGACTCCGGCCGCTTGTTGCGCAGTAGTTGGTGATGTTGGGAAGTTTCCTGTCTGTATGATTGAAACAATTGGATTTGAGTTACCTTGCCTTACTATTATCCAGCTGCCGATGTAGTCATTTGTGCTTGAGCCATAGGTTCCGCCTGATTGCACGTCAACCCACGCAAGCAACTTGCCTTCGTTTGGCACAAATTCTATGTCGCGTAGTATGCTTGTAGCTGCCAAACCGGGTATTGTCACCAAGCTTGTCACGGCGTCGCCGGCATTAGGAGCGGCCCTTCCTTTGTCAGCCCAGGCGCCCAGATAATCGGCGCCGGTGTTATCAGAGAACGATACATAAAACAAGTCATTGTATGTTGGCCCGTTATCTGCCAAGTGTGCATCAGTAATTGCAGAAGGATATTGATCGCCTGCGCAGGCGCTGAAATCCGTGCAAAGGTTGTCAATTGCAGTGCTTGTGAAAGTGTAATCAGGGAAACCAAATGTTCCTCTGTACAGCGCACCTTCAGTAACGGTGCTGATGCCCTGCTTGGCGGCCAGCAGATACATCCTGTTTCCATTTTGTGTGTTTGTTATTGCTGCTCCACCCAGGGAGCCTGGCGAATTGCTCATGTCTAAATCTGAAGTTGAGCTTATTCCCAATCCTGCAAAATTAGATATTGTAAACGTGCCCGCGTCAGTATCAACAATTCTTCCGCAGTGGGTGGTTGCTGAACAGCCGGCGCCGGTGTCATAGTCTGCTGTTCCAAAGCCCGTGCCTGTTATCGCGAAGTCATATGGTTCTAGCGAACCTGATGCAGCGTAGATTCCGGATATGGAATAAAAGTTGCTTAGTGAAGTTGAACCATCTGTAATGGTACCAGTAGTAGTCCACATTGCAGAATCTGCTTTTATGCCGGTCTTTGCAGTTTGCGTGCTTGCTATAAGCATATCAGTTATCGCGGGGTCTGCTACGGTTTCGCCGCAGGCAACCGCAGGAACAACTGTCAACTGCTTGATGAAGTTGTATTGCTTTGGATCAGTTTTTGGATTAATGTTAAATTTGTCAAACAAGAATAATTCGTTTCGATAGCCTTCCCAAGCCATAGCTCCGCATAACGTCACGCTACCGCCGACAGACAGAATTGTGGCGTTTGGAGGGCCCAGTATGTCGCTCAAACAGGATTTATTTGTGTCATCGCCGTAAATAGAGTCAATGCTCGCACCCTGCACAACATAAACGCTTACACTGTTGTTTCCAAACTCGTCTCCGCCGGATTGGTTATTCCAGCCAGCGTCATCGAGCAGCTCTAGTGTCATATTAAGATAGTCGTTACCCTTGTTCTCTATCTTTATGTAGTCAGGCCTCGGAGAATCTGTTGTGTTTATCCAGCAATCATCTGTGAAGTAGTGCGTGTTCAAAGTTGCTGTTGCATTAGTCACATTGTAAAATGAAGTTGTTACATTAACACAAGAACTTGTGTTTTGTCCTATCCAACAGTCGATGCACGACTGAGGAATATAACCAGTTCCTACGTCAATTGTGTCGTCTGGAACTGCAATAGCAGTTGTACAGCTAACATTAATTTTTTCTGTTACATTTTTTTGGGTCGTTGCAAACGCTGGTGTTATCGTGTATGATGCTGCAAGAATTCCTACAGTAACTAATATAGCTATGAATATTATTAGCTTTGGTGTAAAATATTTATTACCTACGGTGGCCATTAATAGCGAACATTCTGACCAGGTATATAAAAATGTTATCTAAGATGCGACACACCGTATAGTATAGTTACCACGGTATGCTCCTGCGGCTTGACTACCGGGTATATCTAACCAGTATCTAAGCCAAGCTGAAGAACCTGACGTGAGATTTACTGCGACGGGGTTCACGGTATCAAATGCAGTGGTCAAATTAAATCCTGGCAAGTCGATAGACGTATTCGAAGTTTTGGAAGAATTCCAACTTAGGTTCCCAACACCTATTACCGCTGTGCCGCAACTAGTGTCTATGCACACCAAATTGGTGCCTTTATTATGCACGGTAACATTAATGTTCGAATTTGAAGTTAAATTGTAAAGGGTCGCGCTACCTGCGCCCGCGTAGTTCAAAGTTGCATTATTATCATCTGTAAAAGCCGCAACATTGCTAAAATTAATTGCCTGCTGTGAAAACGTACAAGAGATGAAGCTGAATCCTGGGAACATGTAAGTTTTGTTATCGTTCGTGCCAAAGTAAACTGCGTCACCAACAAAAGCTATTGCCGGGTCTGAGTAAGTAATTGCTGCGCCAGTTGTATAATTAGTCAATAGTTGGCTTACGTTTGAGGCATTTAACGAGCGTATTTGTTTATCGCTTGCGCCAAAGTAAACAATTCCGTCTTGAGAAACTGCAGGCGATGTATCTATGGCGGCGCCAGCAGTAGGCACTAAGAAACTTCCAAACATCTGGCTTAGGTTAGTTGCATTAAGCGCGTATAATGTTCGGTTGGTACTGGTGCCTATGTAAATTGTGTTGTTAAAGAACGCTGGCGTTGAATACAAGTCCATAGAAGAGCCCGTAAAGTTAAAGCGGTGCAAAATGCCTTGGCTGAAATTCGACTCATTCAGGGCGGCAATTGTGCCGTTGAATGAGTTGTTCGAGAAAACTGTGTACAAAATACTATTGTGAGACATTACCCTTCTAACTCCGTCTGTGCCTGGCACAGTGAAGTTGTCAACTTTTTGTAAATTGGAAGCTTGCAGTTTGTAAACGCGACTACCTGGGCTGACGCTCTCGCCAATGTATACGAACCCATCATCATAAACGGGTATGGATTTCCTGAAATTACCCGTTCCTTCTCTGGTAAAATTAGCTAAACTTTGACTAACGTTTGATGCGTTGACTGCGAGCAATTGCGTGAAATTTACCACATATACTTTATTGTCGGCAGCTATCACTGAACTTGTTTCGTCAGCGAAGTTTAAAGTGGCATTTTGAATATGTATGCTAACATTAGTTGCATTAAGTACAAAGAGCCTTGAAGTTGTTGCGTCAAATAAAGTATTTAGTACGTAGACTTTTCCTTTGTAAACTACGGGCGTAGAGTGTATCAAATGAGTTGTACCCGTCGTATTGAACTTGGCAATAAACGACAGATCTGCTGCGCTTAGCTGATAAACGAAACCGTCATCAGAACTTATGTAGACATAGTTATTAGCTATAACCGGAGAGCTAAATATAGAACCGTTAGTTGTGAAAATTATTGGATTCGTTAAATTTGAGCCCGTGGTGTTGGCAGAACCTTCTGCTTGCGGACTCTGATGATGCGTTGGCCAGTCTACACCAATTGGATCTGTTAAATTGTTATTCGTCTCACTAGATTCGTTTATTTGACTTGCAGAATCTGCAAACACCTTCAAATCGTGCACTTCAGAAGTTGTGGCCCAGCTGAATGTCGTGATGTTTGTCGCTCCTGCGGCTAAAGGTCCAACTATGTTCTGGCTCTGGAAAATATCGTCAACGTAAAAAGAAACATTAAATTGACCTGCGTTAGAGCTACCTCTATTTACGATAGTTGCATTAATTAATATATTCGTATTATTTATCGGGCCTAATGGAGTCCAATTTATGATTGTTGGAACTAAATCTGGAGCGACTACGGTTAAATTGTTCGAGAATTTCGTTATGCCATCAACTTTTGAATCTGATGGCGTAACCGCACACTGCCACGTGTCCCCATTCTCTGTTTCCTCTTGCGTTATATTATTATATCTCAAATTAAAGTGCTCCAGAATTTCTGCAGAAGATAAACTTCTGTTGTAAACACGAACTTCATCGATTGTGCCGTTGAAAAATCTCGCAGCACTCTCGCTATAGTCTACTCCAATCTTTGGCGTCTCATTAGCACCTTCATAGCTTATATTTGCAGGTCCTGCGGTCGTATTTTCGAGCGTTCCATTCACATATATCAACAAATTAGTGCCATTGTAAACTCCAACAACGTGGTAGAATACGTTTGCAGAGATGTTCGTAGTCGATGTTACTCTGTTGTCTGAGCCGTTAAAAACGTCAAATCTAAACCTAAGCGTACTTGCGCCAGTGTCATTAAGTACGTCTAGTAAATATCCACTTGGAGTAGCATCCGCAAAATAGTTTCCAACTATGCCTTTGACCGAAAGCGTTACATTACGAGAGCTTAAGTTAACCCAAGATTCTACCGTTAGTACATTTACCGGATCTAATGATGGGTTATCTGTAATATTTATAATATCATTAACTCCATCAAACCTGTACCCGCCACAACCCTTTACGCTCGTAGTTACGAAAGTTGGTTCTGCAGCGTCACCAACCGTGGCGTTTCCTAGAGTCCCATTATTTCCGTACGAAGAATAATCCCTTGTTTTTCCTGTTCCTGCGGAATTATTTGTGTCAAATGACATTAGTAAGTTTTCATAAGATGTGCCATTTATCGTGAAATGGAACGTATTGCAAACTGTCTCGCCAGGCGTGTCCGTTGTCGACTGATTATAGCACGTGAGTGATGAGTTGGTTAGGTTTTGACCATCTGATGAGTTGAGTATTGGTGTTGTATGTGTCGGCACATTATTTCCAATCGCGACAACTTGGCCAGCGTATGATGCTCCAAACACAACACCATTAACTGCTGACGGGCTGGCACCCGCTGTAACATTTCCAAAAGAATAATTGAAAATTCTTACACCACTTGTTGCATTTAACGCGTAAACTTGACCAAAAGCAGCACCTCCGCCTGTGCCAGATTCGAAATACAGTATGCCATTTGAGTAAGCCATGACTCCGTTGGCACTTGCACCAACGTCACCATCTGCGCCGCCTTGCGGCGTAAATGTCCATATCGTACTGCAGTTTGTTTCATTAATTGCTCGCGCAAATGGCGCAGTTCCACCAGTTCCATAGAAAGCTTTTCCTTCAGCGACTAAAGGTGCAGTTTGAACATTTTCGGCAGTTGTAGCCGCGCTAGCACAAATTATCGAACCGTTAGTAGCATTAAGCTTGTATACTCTGCCATCTGCCGGGCTTCCCAGTACGGATCCGATCCAAACCGCACCATTAGCAACATTAGGGGCGCTAAATGCTGGACCTTTGGTAAGATTCGTAGTCCAGTTAAGAGTCAGCGCAGGTATGTTAAGCGCAGTAATATTGCCATTTTCTGCTGAGATATTGAAAACGCCAGTGTAAAGTAAATTACCCTCGATAGCTGGCGCGCCAGACCTTATGCCTATGGCTACCGGAAGTGTGAAATTTCTTATTTGCGTGCCATTTGTAGCATTTACAGCAAAAATAACGCCGGCAGTTGTAGCATTAGCGACCGTGCCAAAGTAAAGTATTCCGTCTTTGTAATTTGCAGAGCCTATTATCCTTTCACCAGTTGTAAAGTTCCAGATTGATGCGCCCGTGCTTTCATTTACAGCGTGCATAATTCCATTTTCCCTGGTTCCAACAAAGACCTTACCTTCTGCGATTAAAGGGATGGCTGTGTTTGAGCGATTAGCCATAGTAAAATTCCATAGCTGGGTGCCGGTGCTTTGGTTAAATGCAAATATGCGCCTGGTTGCAAAATCTACGGTTGTTACAAATACTCTGCCATTCGCAACTGATGGGCCGCCATCTATTAGCCCAGTTGTATTTGCGGATACCCAAAGTGTTCCGTTTGTAGTTGGGCCAGCAACATCAGCTATCGCGTTACCAGCTAAATTTTGTCCGTGCTTTGGCCAATCAATAGTCAACATTTGAGTTAGGTTGTTGTTTGTCTCGTTTGTTTCTGCTTGATCGCCATCTGAATCAGCGAAGACTTTTACAGAATGATAGCCAGAAGTTGATTCATATAGCAATGATGTTGTAGTTGTTGTGCTGGCTGCAAGACTTGAAATCGTGGTTTTACCAATCGAGACTTCATCAACAAAGAAAGTTACGTTGAATGCTCCTGCAGCATCTGTAGCATTAAGATTCCTAATTGATGCCGTAATGTTTACAAACTCGGTTACAGATGCGCCTAACGGAGTAAAGCTTATTGTTAGGGGTGACAAATCTGGCCCGGGATTTGCTATGCGCGGCTGCTCTGTTTGTTCCGGTAAGGTTTGTGCTTCTATTGGCTGTTGTTCTGCGGGCAGTTCAGCCGGCTGTTCGGTAGTAGGTTCTGTTGGTTGCACATTTTCTAGCAACCCGTAATAAATTTCGTAAGTAGTGCTTTTTGTAACAAATGTCGTTAATGCATTTTCTCCGCTAGTATTTTCTGGCGGAGGCGCATATATTATGTTTTTAATTAGGATGTCAGTCTCTGTGCAAACTCCATCGGCGTAAGTCGGATTATCAATCGCGAATTGTACTGGCACACCTTCTGCTTCTATGTAAATTCCATTTTCACAAAGAGTTGGTTTTGAATCGCCAAACACTATATGAGTTCTAATTAGTTCTTGGGAATTGTCTGCGGAAATTTCAACTTTGTTTTCCCAATCGTGGCCGGCTGCCGTAAATGCGCCGGTAAATGGTCCTGCAAAATATAGAAATCCAACTACTAAAATCAACACGAGTAGATTAATGAGGATAAGCTGTCCGCTGATCCTAAACCGCGGCGATTCCAGATACTTATCAATAGTTTCGAGATGCCAGCCGCTCTCGAGAAGCTTTTTCCTCACCTCCGTAGGAGTGTGCCCTCTGGACAAAGCTGCCTTGATGTAGCGCTCAAGTCTGCGGTCAGGCAACTTCAAACACCTCTTTTGTCTCGAAAGGAATCTTCATTTGCTTGAACACTGCAATTACCGCAGGAGCAAATTGCGAAGAAACTGAAATGCAGCCCTTGCCTAGCTTGACTGCAGAATACCGTTGCATAAGGCCAGGATAGAATTTACCAAATTGGGTGTAGCCAAAAAGTCGCTTGTTCAGCAAGACTCGCTTTGAATCTGGCTTGATGACTTCCCAAGAAATTAGAGTTTTTGGTACGCCGGCTTTTGGCTGTAGCTGGAATCTTGAATACAAAATAAATGCACTTGCTTGAGGCTTTTTCTGAGCCTCAAGAGTGCCAACTGAAAAATCTAATGGGTAGGCAAATTGCTTGGCTATCGCGGAGATTTTGTCGGCTAGCTCCTTGTTATCCAACGCATCAACGAAAATTTTCGCATCAAGGAGCAGGATTTGTTTTATCTCCTCGCGCTCTTTTTCTGTCAAGTTCAGCAGCAGGAAAGAAACAAAATTAAGCGCACTAGCAAGCTTCTTGTTCTGGCTATTTTGGGCGTTGGCCAAATTACCTCCGGTTCGGACACCTGTAGTTCTTATGGAACTAAAGTTTGCTCTAAAAAGTTCCAATCGTAACTATAAAAAGATTTCTAAAACGTACAACCCTAGCCACTAATGATGATAATACACATCGCCCTGTTTCGCTGGAAGCAAGGAACACCCCAAGAAAAAATTGACTTAGCTATACAAAAAGTTAAACAGCTAAAAGACAAGTGTTCTGGCATAATCGATATATTCTGTGGACTAAACTTCCACAAAGAAGCGAAAGGCTTCACGCATGGCGTTGTGGTGTTAGCTAAGGATCAGCAAGCTTTGGATACATATCGTTTGCACCCAGACCATAAAATAGTTGCAAAGGACATAGCGGAGATAGAAGAAGAGGGGTTAGGTTTCGATTTCAAAGAGTGATTTCTGCTTAAATCAAAGATTTTATAAGTCACAGCCCTGTGAAATGGTGCATTTCAGATGAAGACATTCATTTCGCAACTGCAACTAAGAGGCTTTAAGTCCTTTAACAGGAAAACAGACATAGTTTTTGGTCCAGGATTGAACTGCATAATAGGCGCTAATGGTTCTGGTAAGTCCAACGTAGTCGACAGCCTTTGCTTTATCCTTGGCAGGATGTCCTCAAAGGACCTGCGGGCCGAAAATTTCGCTGACTTGCTGTTTAAACGAAAAACTAATGTCGCTTCTGAAGGTGAAGCTTCGATTATTCTTGATAATAGCGCTAAAGTTTTCCCACTTGATGCAAAAGAGATTGAAATTAAGAGGAAAATTAAGAAAAAAGGCCAGACTCAGTACAAAATAAATGGCAAAAACTCGACAAGGCAGCAAGTTCTAGAGCTTTTAGCGCCAGTGCATGTTTTCCCAGACGGCCATAACATAATTCTTCAGGGCGATATTGCTCATTTCGTTGACATGAAGCCTTTGGAAAGGCGGCAAGTAATAGATGAAGTCGCTGGAATTGCGATTTACGAGGAGCGCAAGACCCGGGCTTTGTCAGAGCTTGCAAAGGTTGATGAGCGATTAAAAGAAGCTTCAATTATTCTCAAGGAAAAAGAAAGCTATATGTCGAATCTTGAAGAAGAAAAGAAAGGCGCGGAAGAGTACAGGAAATTGCAGGGGGAAATTAAATCTGCGCAAGCCTCTGAAATTAAGCTCCGGGTGGGCTTGGCTGAAAACAAGAAATCTAAAGTGCAGGCCGAAATAGAAAAACGGGAGCAAACAATTCAAAATCTAAAGCTGGATATTGAAATTTCTGCGAAAAAACTAGAGCAATACAAAGAGCTAATAACAAAACTGGAGAAAGAAATTCAAAAGAAAGGCGGAGAAGAATCTGTTAGCCTGCAAAAAAGCGTTGAAAATCTTCGTGTCAATCTTGAAAAAGCAAGAACGTTAGTTTCAAGTTCTCTTAATGAAATTGAAAGAATAAAAACAAGAAAGACTGATTTGGAAAAAAACTTTGTAGGTATAGAAACCAAGATTTCTGAAAAGCAAAAGGAAAAAACCGAACTTGAAAAGCAAGTTGAAAGGTTTTCAAAAGAAGAATCTGCTTTGAACAAAAAATCTGGAATTTCTGACTTGAAGCACTTGGAATCTGAAAGCGAACAGCTTGACAAGGAAATCGAATCGTTGCAGTCAAACCTGCACAGACTGCAAGCGGACATTAAGATTTCGGAGCACGAAATTCAATCTGCTCGGGAAAAAATTTCCCAACTTGAAGAACAGGAAAAGATCTTTGGTTCTGCCAAGGACGCGAAACAGAAGCTGAAGAAAGTTTTCGAAGAAATCAGCAAACTGGCAAATCAGGACTCTAAACTTGCTTTGGAGTTGGGCGAGCTTAGAAAGAACAGGATAAAGAACGAAGAAGAGCTTGCAAAAACCAACATCATTTCAAGTTCTGCTCGTGAAGCTCTTTTGCACGACCGCGCACTAAGTGAGATTCTGGGAAAGAAAAAAATCTCTGGCGTGCTCGGAGTTGTTGCTGAGCTTGGAAAGGTTGATCCGGAATATGCTACTGCACTTGCTGTTGCTGCTGGCAACAGGATGAAACAGATTGCTGTTGAAGATGTTGATACTGCAATAAAATGCCTGAACTTGTTGAAAGGCGCAAGGGCAGGAATTGCCACATTCCTTCCGCTTGACAAGCTAAAGACGTCACAAAGCGAGGTAAAAGACATTCTCAAAAAGCCAGGAGTCCTCGGCCTTGCTTCTGAACTTATAACTTGCGACTCAAAGTACAACGGCTTGTTTAGATACGTGTTCCGGGACACCTTGATAGTAAAAGATGTTTCTGCGGCAAAGTCCCTGGGAATTTCAAAATACCGCATGGTAACTTTAGATGGTGACTTGTTTGAACAAAGCGGCGCTATCTCGGGCGGTTTTAGGAACAAGAACGCAATTGTAGGCTTCGAAAAAACAGACCTCTCCGGCGCTCTTGTAAAATTAGAAGCGGATTTGGGAAAACTTGATTCTGAAATAAAATCAAAGGAAGCTGAACGATTGAATTTGGAGAAGCGGATTGACGATTTTAGGCGGGAGAAAGTCGAGCTTGAAGGCAAGAGTGAAATTGCAAAAGAGTTTGACTTTGACATTGTTGAAAAGCTGAAAAAAACTGCAGAGCAAACTCTAGTCTCTATTGAAAAAAAGAATAAAGAACTCTCAAATCTGGAGAAAGAGATTTCTGAAAAGGCTGCAGAGAAAAATGCTTTGAAGATACGGGTGCACCAGCTGCAATTTGGCGGGCGCAAGGAACTCGAAGAGCTTTTGCAAAATAAATCTCAGATTGAATCGCAACTAGCCGCCATTCACGCGACTTTGGAAAACGGTCTTCTTCCCGAAAAAGAAAACATATCTAAAGTGCTTAGAGAGCTTGAAAAAGAAAGGAAAAACTTCGAGAAGCAAATTTCTGAAGAAGAGTCCAGAATAAAATCTTTTGAAAAAGACCTAGAGAAAAAAGAATCCGAACAAGAAGCTTTCCACGGCAAGCTAAAGAGCTTGTTTGAGCAGCAAACCGAGCTTGGAGTCAAGCTGCGGGATGAAGAAAGCAATCAAAACAAGATTCACCTGGCCACGAGCCAGGCGGAGCAAGAGAAAAACAATCTTGCGATTGAGCGAGCGCAGCATGACGCAGAGCTTACTGCCCTGCAAACAGAACTCGAACCACTTGCGCAAGTTCCTATTCTTGAAAATCTCAAGACAATTGAAGCTGCAAAATCAAGAATTCGTGATATAAATTCGCAATTGACGAAACTTGGCAACGTAAATATGCGCGCGCTGGAGATTTTTGAATCGGTTCAAGGCGAATATGGCGAACTTGCCAACAGAGTAAATAAATTACAATCTGAAAAGACTGATGTACTCACGATAATTGACGAAGTTGAAAAGAAAAAGACCGAAGCATTCATGAAAACTTACGATGAGATTGCCAAGAACTTTGCTGAAACGCACAGAAAAACTGCAGACAAGAATCACGCGGTCCTCGAGTTAGAAACTCCAGAAAAGCCGTTTGAGGGCGGCGTCTTGGTCAAGATTACTGACTTGAAAGGCAAGCGCACCTCACTAGCTTCATTGTCAGGAGGAGAAAAAGTTTTAGTTGCGTTATCATTTATTTTCGCAATTCAGGAGCACGATCCTGCACCATTTTACTTGATGGATGAAATTGACGCGGCTCTTGACAAAGTTAACTCTGAAAAAGTTGCCAAACTTCTAAAAGAATACAGCAGCAAGGCACAAATCATAATCATCAGCCACAATGATTCAATAATCTCAGAATCCAATAATCTGTACGGCGTAAACATGACAAAAGAAGGAGAAAGCACCGTAGTTAGTCTAAAGATTTAGTATGAAATACAAGTTTCATTTTTCAGCAGTGGAGTTGCCGCATATAGCTGGCGCTCTTGTTGCGCTTGCTTTTTCATTCCAATTTATTCTTTTCAGGAAAGAGATTTTCACTGACGGCTTGTTTTCCAACTTGCCAAGCATGCTAAGTTTTTTTGCGCAATCTTTGGTTGCAGTAGGTGTAGGATTTGTGCTGCATGAGCTTGGACACAAATATGTTGCCCAGAAAAAAGGCCTCTGGGCCGAATTCAGGGCTTGGCCTGCTGGCTTGCTACTTGCAGTTGGAATGGCTTTGTTCAGCAGAGGCAGCTTTGTATTCGCAGCGCCAGGCGCCGTCGTCATAAACCCTCTGAAGAAAACCAAATCTGGAGAGCTTGCGGTCACGAAATTGAAAAAAGAAGATATTGGCCACATAGGGATTATAGGTTCTGTAATTAACATCGTGCTAGCAGCTATTTTCGGAACAATTGCTGCTGTTACTGGCCTGCATATTGCAGCCATAAGCGCACAAGTGAATGGCTGGCTTGCAATCTTCAATATGATTCCTCTTGGTATGCTTGACGGCGCAAAGGTTTGGTTTTGGTCCAAACCAATTTGGGCGGGCTTCACGGTGCTTTGCATTGCAGTCTTCGTATTAACGGTGTTACTATGAAAGAAAAAATAGAATCGGAAGAAGACCTGAAAATCCCTGCGATTGAAATCAAATCCGAGTCGGACTTGTATAATCTGATTTTCCAGGAAGATGACATTACCTGGCAAGCAGTCATTTATGAGCTTGCGCGGTCTGGAAAAGTCGACCCGTGGGACATTGATGTCTCTGTTCTTGCACAAGAATTTCTTGCAACGATAAAAAAATTGAAAGATATGAACTTCAGGCTGTCTGGAAAGGTAATTCTTGCGGCTGCAATTCTGCTCAAACTTAAATCTGAAAGGCTTGGTCTTGAACAGCTTTTGATGCTTACAAATCCGGAAAAATTCCCTGACGACGTGGAGCCAGATGATGACTTGTTTGACATTGAAGCTGAAAAGCACTTTACAAAAGCCAAACTTGACCTTAGAATACCTGGCGTAAGAAAAAGAAACGTCACCGTGTTTGAACTTGTTGAAGCGCTTAAAAGGGCCGTGGAGACTGACGAACGCAGAAGAATTAGGGCAATGGCGCCTCGTGAGTACATAAGGCCACTACCTGAGGTAACGAAGGTTGACATTTTTGCAAAAATTGAAGCTGTTTTTTCAAAGTTGAAAGAACTTGTAGGCAGGTTCAAGAAAAAAACTGTTGAATTTGAAGATATCGTGCCTTCAAAAGAAAAGAAGGACATAATTTGGACACTCATCCCGCTATTGCACCTTGCAAACCAAGACAAAATTGTGTTGAGGCAAGATGAGCCCTTTGGAAAAATTTATGTTGATATAAAGGAAGCCGAACTGGCAAAAGGTTTGAAAAGAGAGGAGATAACAGAGCAAGTTGAACTCAAGGAAGAAAATAAAGATGAAAGAAAATCTAGACGAACTAAAGAAAAAACTTGAAGCAATCTTATTCTGCATTCCAGAAGGGATTAGCGTGCAAAACCTAGCTCACAAAGTAAACCTTGGCTTTACCGGCACTGTTAAGGGTGCTCTTGAAGAGCTAAAGAAGGATTTCGAGGCTCGCGGTTCTAGCTTGCGGTTGCTGAATGAAGGAGATATTTGGAAGCTAAGAGTCAAGGACGAATTTGTTCCTGTTGTTACGGAAGCTGCGCAGCCGGAATTCGATCGCGGTGTAATGGAAACTTTGGCATACATTGCTTGGCGAGGTGGGTCAAGGCAATGTGACGTCGTCCGAGTGCGATCAAACAAAGCCTACAATCACATCAAGCTCTTGAAGGAAAAAGGCTTCATAAACAGCCACAAATCAGGCCTGAGCAAGTGGCTTGAACCAACAAAGAAGTTTTACGAATACTTCAAGCTCGAGCAAGGCCAGAAGCTCCCTGTTCCCGAGGACGTTGAAAAGCGGTTTGAGGAAGCTGAAAAAGCCGCCACAGATAAACCCGCCCCAGTTCAAGAAAACAGCAGTTCTCAGTAGGTAACAACGCAGGACTTAAAACCATAAATCTGGTGGTCTTAACATGGCTTGGCCATTTTCAAAGAAAAAAGCGGAAAGCAAAAGCAAACCTAGGCCGAAGCACAAACCTGAAGACGTTAAGGCAAAGCTGGCGCATTTGGAAAGGGATGTCAAAACCATGGATGTACGGAAACAGCTTGCGCGTCTTGCACAAGACCTTGGGCTTTTCCAAAAAGTTGCAAAGCGAGTTACTGTTTTGGAGAAAGAGCTTGCTTCTGTGAACAAGGCAGTTGATTCTCAACAAAAAGAGACCGCTGAGGAATTCAAGTCTATCAACAAGCAATTTGGCCCTATTCTGGACGGCGGCTCTGAGCACGACAAGAGACTGAAAGAACTCGAGTCTGCAAATAAAAAACTTCTCTCTTCAATGGAAGACCTTGAGCGCGAACTCAAGGGCGTAAAAGAAATCGTCAAGGATGTTGAAGTCACATTTAGCGTCGATGCGTTCAACCGTTTGGCGCACGGCATAAGTGCGCTTACAAAAAACCTGCGAGCAATTGAAGAGGATGATGACGAACTTATAAAGACTCTGCAAAAAGTTGACAAACGAATCGGCACTGTTGAGGATCGCGCCGCAGAAGTTGGGGTTGCGCAACGCGAGGCAAAAGACGTTGCTGATTCTTTGACGCAACACGCTGCTGATTTCAAGGATATGCTTGAAGAATATTCGGAAAAAATGTTATCTATGAGCTCCAAGGTTAATGCCGCTATAAGCCAAAATGTAGACTTGAACCAGCAAACCAACGAGCTTAACAGCAGGTTAGTCACAACAGAAGAGCAGCTTGCTGCACTAAATGAGATCAGGGGCGCAATGGACCATAATTCCCAAGTTCTTGCAGACATTTCAAAACGGCTTGCATACCTGGAAAAGTCAACAGTCAAGACCTTGATAGTTGACTAAAGTTCTGGCCTTAGTTCGTGGATGATCTTTTCAACAAGTTTAGGATCAAAGCCGCCAGCTAAAAGTTCGTTTCTCAGCGCTTTTGTCGTGATGCCTTTTTTCAGGCCTTCAGAAACATATTCTTTCAAGGTTTCTTCCTCGCTAGCAAAACCAGGCATTAAAGGAACCTTTGGCTTTCTCACTCCCTTCGGCTTTATCGACAAATATGCTAAACCTGCAGTAACAATTAGAAGTATCAAAACCACTAGCGCGTTTGGCGAGAACAAAGCTTGGCGAGTGCAATCTTGCGCACAATTAAGCACGTCTTCAGTTTGCTCGCAAACTCCATTGCCGCATAAAATTACCAACTTACACGAATTGGAAACGCAAGTCAGGTTATTAGGACAGCCTGCATCAGCGCAACAATTTCCTACGTTCTCTCCGGACTCCAGGATTCCGTTTCCACAGACTGCAGCTCTTTCAGTAGTGGGTGCGGGGGCTGCTTCCTGGCCGCCAACAACAAATACAGACAGGCCCGGGCTTTCTGCAGTGTAAAATTTGTATCCGCTCTCTTCTTTTGACAACTGTGTTGGCAAAGACACCCAACTCGGAGCTGCTCTGAAGAGCCTTACACTCGTGGAATCTATTTTATTATCCTTAAACCAAGAATCTGGAATTCTGAAGCCGATGGTTGCATTTGCAATGAACTGATCCTCAAGATTCTCTAATTTTATTTCAAACTTTTGATAAATAAAGTAATTGAATGTGAAATTTCGAGTACTTGTAGCCACATCTGACAATATGCTTATTTTTGCATTTGGAACAAAATTAATCGGGTTTTCCTGACCTTTTACCTCGTATTCTATTTTTGGCTGGATTGTAAATGATAGCTTAGTAATTGGAACATTTGCACTCGTGAACTCTTCTGTAACTGTTTGATTTTCCCTGAGCGCGGTGTAAGAGAAAGACGTGCCAATGGCAGAAGGCGCAAACTCTTTGCACGTGCAGTCAAACCTGCAGAGGTTTGGGCAAGCTGTATCGTTGCCCATTTCACACTGTTCGCCCCGCTCTAAAATATGGTTTCCACAATAACTCTGTTTGCAAGTGCAGTCTGGATTGCAGGAATTCGCTAAACAATCAGGATCCCGGTCCCCGTGACTATCTTTTGGGCAGAGGCCGCAAGATATGGAATCATTAAGATCGCATTCCTCGGCTAATTCAGTATCATTATTGCCACAAACAGAAACGTCTTTAGTCGCGCCCGTAAACTCATTCGTGACCGAGGCAAAAGAAATCGCTAGTATGATTAGAATTGCAATCGCGGCCCACACCACCCTACTTCGCATGCATTAAACTGATTACTGGTTTATTAAAAACTAGTGGGCCCGGCAGGGATTGAACCTGCGATCTTCTCCCCTATCAGACCGCCAGCCAAAGGCTGCGGTGTATGGTCTGCGTAGCAACCATACGCCAAATACGCCGGCTGGATTTGCGGCCGTGTGAAGGAGACGTCATACCACTAGACCACGGGCCCTGAGAAAGCATTAAGAAGAATTATTTTTAAGTCTATGTTATGGATTTCAACAAAGTTCTAAATCAGGCAAAAGAACTTGCAACTCCTTCAAAATCTGAAGAGCAGAAAGTTAGAAAAACTGTTTCTGAAATAACAAAAAAAGTAGGCGCTCAAATCACAAAGGACAAATTAGATGCTAAGCTGATTATTGGTGGTTCTGTTGGAAAAGGAACTTGGCTTCCTGGCCTTTCCGACACAGATTTCTTCCTTGCGTTCGACCACGACGAATTTGCAGACCGAACTCTGTTAATCTCTGATTTTGCAGAGAAGGTTTTGAAGAAGGTATTCAAACTACAGCGACTGAAAGGCAGCAGGGATTACTTTTCAACAAACTACAAAGGACTTTACGTTGAAATTGTTCCCGTGCTTGAAATTAAAAAGTTAAAGCAAGCTAAAAACATTACGGACTTCTCGCCATTGCACGTCGATTGGGTTAGACAAAGGATAAGAAAAAATCCAAAATTGCAAGCTGACATAAGGCTGGCGAAGCAATTTTTCAAGGCCGCAGGAGTTTATGGCGCGGAATCGTATGTCCGCGGACTGAGCGGACACGTTATCGAAATACTTACTATCTACTACGGCGGCTTTCTGCCGCTTTTGAAAGGAATTGCTCGCTGGAAAGAGCGAGACGTTATTGATTTGCAGAAATATTACGGCTCTTCAAAAGAAGTTTTTGCAACCCTGAACCCCTCCAAAACAATAAGCCCTATAATAGTTATAGATCCGATAGAGCCAGAAAGGAATGCTGCAGCGGCTTTGGACCGAGAGAAGTTCTTGCTTGCAAAGAAGGTCTGCACGCAATTCTTGGCCAAGCCGAACCTTGAATTTTTCAAGGAAAAGAAAGTCTCTGTTGCCGAATTAGAAAAGAAAAAGGACAACTTAAAATTAATTGTTATCGAAGCTAAGCCAAAGAAAGGCAAGCCAGATGTTGTTGGCGCTGCGCTATTGAAGAAATTTGAGGCTTTGAACATAAGTTTGGCGGAGCACGATTTTGTCACACAGGACTCAGGCTGGTGGTGGCCTGAGCACGGGGCCGCCTTATACTGGTTTTACTTTGACCGCAAACCTCTGCCCACGACAAAGGAGCATTCCGGACCTCCAGTTAAAATGGAAAAGTTTGCCAAGCAGTTTAGAAAAAAATGGAAGAACGTTAAAGCTAAAAATGGAAGGCTAGTTGCTCAAGTTAAAAGAAAATTCACAAAGCCAGAAGATCTGCTAAGAACTATGGTAAAAACTGACAAAAGCTTGAAAATTCTAAAGGTGATATCGTGAGTCTGGACGAAACAATTAATTCAAGCTTGGCTTTGCTGAGAAATGCGCCTTCGGATTTGTTTTTTACGGCAGTAAGTGCCTCTATAGTTTTTGCAATTGTCGCATTATTATTTTATCTTTGGAAAAAGAATTTTTTAGTTTGCTCGCAAATAGCTTTGGGTGGGGCCATAACGTATGCTATCGTAGAGGTTTTGAAACAAGTTGTTTTGCGGCCAAGGCCTGATGGCTCTGACTCTTTTTCATTTCCATCAAGTCACGCAGCTCTAGCTTTTTTCCTGGCTTTTGTCATTCCCGTAAATAAGAAATACAAAATGGCATTATTGGCTTGGGCGGTTTTAGTTGGTTTTAGCAGGTTATGGCTTGGCCTGCATTGGTTTACGGATGTGCTTGCGAGCGCGGTAATTGGAATAATTGTTGCTTATTTGATAAAACAGGAATATATAAAAAAAGAAATAGAAAAAACAATAAAGAAAATCTTAGAGCGCGTCAGGCGTTAGGATTTTTGTGCTTCTGCTTCTTGCTGAAACGCTTTGCGCAACAATATATTTGACATCTTTTTCTTCAGCAACTTTTGCAAGCCTTTGATCAACTTCGCCGTCCATTACTATTGCAAATATACCTTCGGGCATGTTTTGCAAAGTGTCTTCGAGCTCCTTTACAGGAACTCTGCCAAGGACATTCATGTCTTGATCCAAAACAAAAGCGCCCCTTGTTCCTAAAAGTTCTTCAGCCATGGTTTTCATTTGCTTCAAACCACCCGTAGAACTTCTTGGAGCTTCAGTTTTGCGTTCATAGGCTACTTGAGGTCTGCTGACGCTTACCGCGACAGCAGGCTCTGCCTCGCGTTCAGAGTCATGCTCTCTTGGAAACACAATTGGCTCGCCGCTCTTTATCTCGCCTTTGACTTGTTCCCAAGTTACCTTCAATCTCAGAGCTTTCATTATTTCTTTTTGTGTGAGCTCTTCGACTTCCTTGCCGTCTGGTGCTTTTGTTACGTAATCTAAGTCCGTCAAACCTGCGAGATTCTTTATGATTAACTCGCCGCCTCGGTCTCCGTCCACAAACAAAGTTGTGATTTTTTTCTTCGTCAAATCAATAACCGTGTCTGTAGCTTTTGAGCCTTTCATCGATATTGCGTTTCTAATTCCGTAGCGCAACAGGTTGATTACGTCTGCACGACCTTCGACAATTATGATTTCTTCAGAATCATCAATTGCTGGTCCTGCTGCCAGTCTGTCCTTGCCGTATTCTATAACTTCCATGCTACGCACATTTTGCGTCAGCAAATTTGTGAA
>Ga0334722_10000645_pt1 | contig 49667 bp, 44 predicted proteins | sample C3_bottom_MG_FD_207210 | JGI IMG/M metagenome (GOLD analysis project Ga0334722, IMG submission 207210) | Sediment microbial communities from Yellowstone Lake, YNP, Wyoming, USA - C3_bottom | ecosystem: Environmental > Aquatic > Freshwater > Lake > Sediment | place: USA: Wyoming | collected...
AATTTACCCAGCGTCAAACGATCATCAGGGGGTGGCCGAATTGGATCGGAATGGGTGGCCGAAATCAATCGGAATCAGTGGCCGAATTGAATCGGAAATGGTGGCCGATTTGGAGCGGAATACGCAGGCTGCACAAGGAACCAGAATAGATACGTGCTCATCCTGGCCCAGGTCACTCCGATATTCTGAGCATCGCCGTAGCCGTTGTTGGTGTAACCCTGGTGGGCAATTTTGGGCGGGTGGAAGCCGAACGGGCTTTCGAGCACAATATCCCTGATCGTAAGCGCTGCGCTTCCTGTAATGGATCCTGAAGACGCTGTGATCGTTGTAGTGCCCGCTGATACCGCTGATGTCAGCCCGGTGTTGTCAACGGTCGCAACAGCCGAATTCGACGAGGTCCACGTTGCCGACGATGTCAGGTCTTTCGTGCTGCTGTCTGAATACGTTCCGTTTGCCGTGAACTGTTGGGTCTTGTCGAGCGAGAGCTTCAGTGCAGCCGGAGCTATAGATAGCGACACCAGCGAGGGAGAGGCACCGTTGCTGCCGTTCTTGCTGCCGTTGTCAGTGCTGCTCTTGATGCATGCGAGCAGTGAACCAAACAAGAGCGTAACCACGATTAATTTCAATTTCATGGTTGCATCACCTGACCCCAAACTCAAGATATCAAAATACAAGATGTGACCATATATGTTCTCAGAACAACATAATTACCTAAGCCTGACCCCAATAGCCTTTAATTATGAAGCAGCGTGGAGACTGTCGTGTGATTTTCTGGCGATGTGCAAAGTCTAACATTAAAGACCTGACCCCATTGCCCCTCTGTTTACTGTCTCAGGGCTCAAGATGCAACAGGTCCCATTTTTCCTTGGGGATAGTTATTTGACCTTTCGATGAAATAGCGGTGAAAGCATAGTTGTGTCCTTCATTGATACATTATTTTCTGACCTAATGGTATGGTAGTCCTTTCCTCATAGATTATGCGCAACAATACTTCTTGAACAGCGACTCGGAACGCTGCGCGGCTTCCGTGGATAGAGCAACCGACTTTGCCTTGGACCTGGGATCGCTGATAAAACCTTTTTCATGCAACCGATTCATCGTTTCCCAGTCAAAACCCTTCCAGACACGCTCATCGCCTTTTTTGCCGTGCATGACCAGATATAAAAGAGCGAGCGTCATTTCATCGACTTTGTCCTTGTCGTATTCCATGGCGTACCTCCTTACTGCCTAGTCTTAGTGTATGTTTGAAAAATCTTTCGATTTTCAGGATATCAAAACCGCGGGAGAGTGTCAAACGAGATCCTAATGATATCGACGAGCTGCTCTGCAAAATTTCACGAGGAGGGGCGGGTCTTGAAGAAATAGAACAATAGTGTAGCGGAAAGCACTAAATACATCAACGTCCCGAAGTCGGTCCACCGAAGTCGGTCTACCTAAAAACTCTGAATGTCCCCGCGAATGCCCTATAAGTTTTTCAGCTAAGCAACGACGGGACTCTGCTTCAGTTTCTTATGCAACATGTGCTCGTATTTCGATAATGAACTTAATGCTAACGTTGCACCTTCAGTTCTCGGGTCGAGTACATTTGCTTCCTGTACTTGAGTTTTTGGATAGTATTTTTTCAACAATTCGTTAACTGTAGTTGTCTCAACTTTTTTTACTTTTCGCGTATTCATGCAAGCCCTCCCATAAGCTACTATCTATTATAATAGTCTACCATAAAATGCTGATTTAGTTCCGCCTTAAAATAGTGTTTACGTTTAATCCACACAAAGCCATCTCCTTTTGAAATAACAGCAACGTCAATAGGGCCCCCTACTGTTTCCGCAGATAATGATATTTTGCGTTTCAGCGATGTCAGGTGAACAAGGGATTCTGCCATTGCTGCAAGTTCATCTTTTGGAAGCGCTCCAACTGCATTTAGAATAGGATCGACATGAAATTTTCTTTTATACGCTATTATTTGTTTTTCATAGTCCTTAAACATGTTAAGGCCCATGTCTTTCAGTTTTTTCCTTAAATCACTTTTTTCTTGAGCGTTAAGCTTAGAGACATTATCTACTATTATATCTGGATACTTATCAAATAGTGCGGTTAAGTAACTATCGTAATAAAAGTTTAATGAAGGGTCAACACCTTCCATGAAGGTTGCGACCATTTCACCCTGCGCAAAAGGAGTTATGCATGAATTGTTGCTATTACTTATTGTAAATGATTTAAATGGTCTATATTTGAGCTTATTGTTTAAAATTAAATTAATTTCATAAGAAACCATGGTTGGGAAATGTTCCTTTTCTCCAAAGCCGGCAATTACAAGTCCGGATAGCGCATCGGAGAAGATATCTCTTGTTATTATACATACCGCAATCTCATGCAATTGGCGATTTGCAGCTTTTGATATTGGCAGTTTTTGGAATACATCTCCTATTACTTTATTAACAAATTTCGCATATTTCTTTCGGATTAATATTTCATAACTTCTTGACATGCCTTGCAGGTACTTTTTAGCAATAAGCTCATCATATCGTTTTTTAATTGCATCTATGATAATTTGCTTTATTTCGTTTTCGATTTGACTAGCAAGTCTTGGAGCTGGATTTATTTTCTTAATTTTATCGTCAATCTCTTGTTTAATCAGCTCATTAAAATATCCTCCAATAGCATTGAAACAAAAACCTTCTTGAAGTTTTTTTGGGAAAAGAACGTTGTTCTTTTCAATGAACTTTAAAAAATCATCCGCATATTCTTTTATATAACTAAACTTTCTCCTACCCAGGTTCTTTCGGTAAATTTTTATTATCGTTTCCCATGGGACGGTCATTAATTCAGCGCTACCATAAATCATGACCCCAACTGGGTGGCACTTTGACAGAGTAAAAAGCTTATTTACTGAATTATATATTTTCTGTTCTTTTCCATTACCTATTGTGACAGCACTATCTGCCGCCATGGCTATTGCAGACGCATTCATGATTGTTATTTCAGCTGTCATAATGAATTAACCCTCTTAATTAGAATCTATAAACTGCGCAGTGATCACGCAGTTACTTAATCAAAATAATGAAGATCCATCTTCGTGCTAACTTTTATTTTGAAAATAGAAGCTTGAATTGGGGCTTGCACATACCAATGCAATATATCACACTTCACTTTTAATTGGTATATACGCTTGCGAACACCGAGACGGGGACGTAGTTGACCCCAATATTCTTAATAGACCACTATCTATCTAAATGACTAAATAGTTTCACCTATGAATGTTAATTATAGAAGCGTCCCAAATCAATGGTTGGCCAGCAGCACTATGGGCAACTTTGGGCAACTTTGGGGACGTTGTTTCTATACATGCTTTCCTATGAACCATCATATATCGAGCGCAGATAGTAGTCTGTTAAAAGAAAGCGAGCATCCGAGTTGGACAGACTTGGGCCCTCATAGGGCCAAGTCTACTTTGTTGTCATTCGACATATTGCTGACATAAGCCAAAGCCAAGCCATTTAATAAAGCACAGTACAACTAAAACTTTATATCGAAAGAATACACCCACATTTTATTACTTTTTAAATTTAGCAGTCCATTGTTGTTTATTTCTTGAGTCGCCACATGAGACGCAGCGGAGCTGATCATATCTGGATTATATCCTCCTATTTTTGTTGGTTCTTGTTTTGACGGTGTAGCTGAACTTATAAGCCCAACAATACCACCTACGACAGCGCCAATTGTTCCACCAACGACGGCGCCCTGGAGTACATCGCCGGCTATCGCTCTACGGGGTGCACCTATCGTAAGGCAATTGACAATGAGAATTGTCGCAATAAACATCTTTTTCATGTGTTCGTCTCCCTTACCAAATACGCTCGTGGTATTTTAAAATTACACCTTGTCTTTTAAATTCTATTTCCCTGTAGCTCTACAATAGTTCCATCGTCATACGTTGTTTTTATCGTTATATCGTACACGTATCCGTCCGACTTAATTACATGTCCGATTTCTTGCCTCCACATCACTCTGCTAAATTTATCAATTCGAATGAAAGTGAATTTGATTAGTCCATCGCCGTTATATGTCTGTTCTATTTGCCACGTACCTGTTTCAGTAGATCCGTCGGAATAGCTTAGTGTAATATAATTACCGATGTCTCCTACTGCTGGGTTAGTAGGCAACAAGTTTTGTGACGTAACTGTTCCGATATCGCCATCATCGTAGACTACTTTATACATATTGCCGGTTTGTAAAATATAGTTCGTAGCCGTACCTGACGTAGTTACATTTGACACAGTGTTCGTAATGGAAGTGTCATCCCGGGTGATATTGTATGTAATGTTGTCAGTGGTAATAGGCTGGCTAACAATAATTGAATCTGTTCCGACTAGATTATCGCATGAAGAATGCCAACAAACTGTTCCTGTCATGTTATAACGAAATGTTGTCCCGGGTGCAGCAGTACCCTCATCATAGCTTTTTATTTGGCTAAGATTGACGAATATCTTGGTAGGCGTGCTATTGTCAGATGGGTTATTGCTCGTCTGACCTCCGCTACCGCAACCAATCATAAGCATAGCCATAAGCATTGAAATAGACACCGCTATAAGTCGATAGAGCCAGTTTTTCATGACATCTCCATTCAATATTTGACTACTCCACTCACCTACTCATTATCGATCTTATCGAACACCAGTTCCGTCAGGAACGATCGTACCTTGTCATTGAATATATCGCTGTGGCCGTCCATCACTTCTTTGTCAACCGTCACAACCATGATCGGATTCCTCGGATCGGACGTGTGGCTTTTATCACGGAGATGCACGAGTTCCGTTTTACCCAGGGCGAGTCGCCAGCCGGGTGCAGCGGTGATCTCCTGTAAATCGTATTCCTTGCCCGTGCCGTTGCCCGCCGCAGTTGTGGATGGCGCGGTCAGCAAGCTCAATTCGTGCGTAAAGAAAGGTTGGTAATGACCAACAGCAGATCGATTTGCCTTTGCCTGCGCGGAATCGCGGGTTGATTCAAATAAGGTCGAGACCCATCTGCCTGCCGGGAAAGCGAATCCCGTTGCGCTGTCAGATTTCGACGTCATCTCCACCAGGACCGGGAGTTGGTCCGCATCGTAGCTCGTCGTTGAAGCAAGTTCCCGAAGCGGAGCAAACCGCGCAGCCTCGAATGCCGGATTGATGAGAATGACGAGGTCTCCGAACGCTTTTTTGTCCTTCGCTTTTGCTATTGCCGCGGATTTGTCCGTGGAGACTTTTCTGAGGATTGAACCTGCCTTGTCATCATCGAGATAATACCGCTCGATCAAAATCTGAGACAGCGCGGAGTAGACGACATCGCCGCCGAAACTATGACCGATGGTCACCATTACGCTGTTGTTGTTTTTCTCTTTTGCGTGCAGATACGTTGTCTCGATGCTTTTCAATACTTCGGTCGCTGCCCCATGCCCGATCTTTTCAGCGGTGTTCTTCCGGTCCCAGAAGGTGGTATATCTGAGGAGCGGCACCTTTAATGACAAGCCCCGCCAGCCGACATAGATGCCGAGGACCTTGCGCGGCGTATAGTCGGGATTGTCCTGATGCGCCTGCATTTCCGCTGTCGCCATGGTCTGCAGGATCTGTCGGAAGCTCGCAAGATTTTCGTTGTCGGGCTCGGCGTTGTTCAACCATCCATGAACGAAGACCAGGTGCAGCACAGGCGAATTGTCTCCGCTCAGTCCTTCGGAATAGTCCCGCACGATATTCAGCTGATGGCGGTCCCACAGGCACCCCTGATCATCGAGCTCCACAAAACCGATCGCATAGGAATAGGTTGGCGCGGAATGCTCCTCAATTGCCATTTTACCGCAGGAAGTTGGATTGCCTTCCTGATAGGCGCAGATATAGTTCTCAGTGCGCAGCTGTTTGTTGTACGTGCAGCCCGCTGCAATCGCCGCCAGCAGGGTAATGAACATTCCTCGAATCAGCATCTTTTGCATAACGCCTCCGCTGGAACCGCGTGGATTAAATCTGTTCGGAGTTGTGAGTTCGGAGTAATTAAGAAAATACGGCAAAGACACACGAACCAGTTCAAATACTAAGCCAAGCATTCTGCTGCTTAATTCAAACTACACCGCCACTCCTGATCTCCGTCGAATCCTTCAACGTGGCTGCAACATCAAAAGTGACGAACCTGTTTCGTGCTAAAAGAAGGGTATTTCTATGAAAGGTGCGATGATTATACGGAACTGAAACTATTTGTCAAGTTTTTCGATGGGGTATTTTCAGGGTATTGGACGGTCCGCTCCAGGAATGTACGGGGTAACGTATCAAGGATGTTGATGCCATCCCATGCGGAAATTTAGGCAGGCGATTGAAGTCCGAAGGTTAAACATTTTGGACTGTCTGAGGCCGCAGGCCGAGTTTCCAAAATGTACTGAGGACGATTGAGTCTGCCGTAAAGAGTTTCAGCGGGTGCCCTTCTTTTGGTCATATTTCTTGGGCAGCAAGAAAGGTGACAAAAAGAACTCGTATAATAACCTGCCTGAATATATTGGCATTGAATATATGATCTATATTTTATTTCAAAAAGAGTGGCCGCACCTTAAGAGTGCGTTATTTCAGAAAAGTCCCCCTCACCCAGCCCTCTTCCCGCTGGCCGAGGATTTGTTAGGTCTCAATCGGCAGGGTAAAACTGAACGTACTCCCTTTGCCATGGACGCTGGTGGCCCAGATCCTGCCGTTGTAGTGTTCCACGATCTGGCGGGCGATCGCGAGCCCAAGCCCCGTGCCCTCGACCGCGCTGGTCAGCTGGTCGCCGGACCGATGGAATTTATTAAAGATCAGCTCGAGGTCCTGTTGCAGAATCCCCATACCAGTGTCCGCAACCTCCACAACGATCTTCGGCAGGGGAGTTGATTCTGTACGGACCGCGACATGGATGGCGCCTCCCTTTGGTGTAAACTTGACGGCATTCGAGAGGAGGTTGGTCATGACCTGCATCAGACGATCGGAATCGCCAACGAATCCAGGGAGCGATGGGCCGAAATCCGTGGTGAGACGGAGTCCTTTGCTTTCAACAAGCGAGCCCATGCACGCGATCGAGCTCTGGACAAGGCCTTCGATGTGGATCGATTCCGTGCGCCACTGCATCGATCCTGCTTCGATCCTGGCAAGGTCAAGCAGATCGTTCGTCAGGCGCGTTAAATGTCCGGCTTCTTCATTAATGGAATTAATGAGCTTTACCTTCTTCACCTCCGCCATGCTCGGCTTCATGACAAGTAATTCTGCAAACAACCGGAGCGATGCCACGGGCGTCCGGAGCTCATGCGAGGCCACGGATATGAAATCCGTTTTCATTTTATCGATCGCCTGCAGTTTCTGGTTCGCCTCCTGCAGCTGATCGTTGATCTCTTTCATCCGGGCCGTCTGCCGTATAAAATAGACCACGAGCGAGGCAACGATCAGGGGTACGACCATGGCGTCCACCGCGCCGATGATCAGGGTCTCTCTTGATACGCCGCCCCACCAGATATTGCCCTGCATAACGCTCAGTGCATACGTGATGACTTCAGAGCTCACGATGGAAAGCCAGATAAAATGCCAGGGGCTTATTCGTTTCAGTTTGTCCAGTATCGAGGTATTCATGAGAGTCAGTCAAAAGTCAGGAGTTATGAGTTAGTAAGTTATAAGGCAAAATCTACACAAAATGGCAATAATATTTCTCGCAAAGCACGCAAAGAAAAGCAGGCGAAGCTTTAGTTATAAAGACCAAAGCTTTGGATTTTCTTTGCGGCCTTTGCGAGCTTTGCGAGAGACGCCTTTAGATTTTGCCTTTAATTCCGGCTTGCCTGCGGCCAGTGGTTATGAGTGCGCAGCGCGAATACAGGCTGTCCGGGTTGGGAGTATAGATCTTAGAAGCCGCTTAGTGACGAAGACGTATCCGTGCGATGATTATACGAACATGCAATTTTTTGTCAAGAAATTTGATGGGAAATGGCGGTTACTACGAAGGCAAAACCGTGAACTTTTCCGCAGCAGCTGCCTTGTTCAGCTTATCGTCGAAGGAGGAGAAAACAACGACCGGAGCATTCCCGGATGTCCTGAGCAGCGCGGCTGCCGACAGATGCACGGCATCGAAACCCCGTAATCCATATGCTGCGACCAAACGTCCGGCCGCGATTTCATCAAAATCGATCACCGCAAAACGCCGCCACTCCCGGGAAAATGTCTTCACCAGAACATCATAGTCCTTTTTCACCAAATCCCCGGTCTTATAACGCCTGTTCAGAGCCGACATCATTTCAGGATAGGCAACGCGGCAGGTAGCGATGATCTCCGCCTCTTCGGCCCAGGACCTGACGAGCCCGGAATGGACTTCGCTGACATAGAGCTTCACCAGGCTGCTCGTATCGAGGTACAGGATCAACGGCGGTCCTCCAGAACGGTTTTGGCAATTGCCCCGCCTTTTACCTTTATCCCCCTCACACCAGCGGGTTTGCCGCCGGACCAGACCGCCCTGCCTGATCCAACGAGTTGTTTGACCGCGGTCCGCTCCCGTGATATGGGAAGGACAAGCGCGATCTCCTTGCCCCGGTCCGTCACCACAAGCTCCTCGCCATGGCGCACTTTATTCACATACCCGCTCAGTTTTTCTTTCAGCTCTTTTATGCCGACTGATATCATGTGCCCTCCGGATGCTTATAATGTAGTTACCAATATAACATACGGTGGCCACATTATCAACCGGGAACGCATGTCGAATGAACCGCCACGCAGCAAGTTGACGGAGCCTCTCTCCTCCCTCGATGGGAGGGGCGGGTGGAGGGTGATGCATTGACTGCCGTTATTCTCTCCTAACCTTCTCCGTCATAGGTTAGGAATCTATTTGGTACACCATCGGGGAATTGCAAATTAATGAGGAAGTTCTTTTGCTTTTGTGGCTCTTCTAGGTTTTGTGTGGGTTGTCTTGCACTGTTTATAGATTTCTTTGCATATCCCCTTCGCAGCCTTAATGAAATTATTGACCCATCTAAGGCCACGTCCGCTCGACCGCGCAAACTCGGCCTGCGGCCTCAGACATGCGCGTTCGCCCTTGCGGGACGCTTCCTTAGGCCAAGACGGGTGCCCAATATTTTCATAGGGCCGCTCCGGTGACATGCGGGGTTGGTTTAAAGACGTTGCACCAAAAAACCCATGCTAAAATCTAGGCATGCGGCCGAGTCCGAAGGTTAAACATTTCGGACTGTCTGAGCCCGGAGGGCGAGTTTCCGAAATGTACTGAGGACGACCGAGCATGCCGTAAAGGATTTTCGCCGGGTGCCCTTCTTTCGGTTACCTTTCTTGGGCAAGCAAGAAAGGTAACAACAACCCTGAAAAATGGTGATATAGACCGCATTAAATATCACATAGGCGTTTATTCCACCCACATGATGAAAGTCAGAAGATCCACGTTCGTTTGAAGGAGAAGAGCTGGAGAAGGACTTTTCTAAATCCGCTTAATCGACAACCAGTATCGCGCACTTCAAGTACTGCGTCTCCCGCGCCGCGATCAGGACTGGATGGTCCCTGGCCTGTGAGCGCATTTCAAGAAGCCGGGCCTGGCGGCCTGCGGAATGTGCCGCATCGATCAGCATCTCCCGGAACAGGTCCTCATCGATATGGTGCGAGCACGAACACGTGACGAGAAACCCACCGGGTTCCAGCAATTTCATGGCGCGAAGATTGATCTCTTTATACCCTTTGAGCGCCTCCCGCACCTTTGCTCGGCTTTTCACGAATGCGGGTGGGTCAAGGATAATGCATCCGAAGCGCTCGTGCTGCTTTTCTCTTGCGCGAAGTTCGTCGAATACATCAGCTTTTTTAAACTCCGCAGCAAGTCCGTTTAGTGCGGCGTTCTTCGCTGCCTGGGTCACTGCTTTCTCCGATGAATCCAACCCGATGACCTCGGATGCGCCAAAGCGCGCTGCTGAAAGCGACCAAGCGCCGACATAGCAGAAGCAATCGAGCACGCGCCTGTTCTTCACATACTCCCTGAGCGCCAGCCGGTTTTCCCGCTGGTCGAAAAAGAACCCCGTCTTCTGCCCTTCAAGAACATCCACCTGGTAGGTAATGCCGGACTCTTCGATCGTGACCAATCCGTCGATTGCGCCATGGACCACGCTGGTTTCCTGCGACAAGCCTTCAAGACCGCGTGAGGACGTATCGTTCCTCTGCACGATCGCTGTGGGCGCATATTCTTCCTTGAGCGCGGCGATAATATCGTTTTGAAGTGCGTCCATGCCGGCGGTCAGCGACTGGACCACAAGCGTGTCCGCATATTTGTCCACAATGAGGCCGGGCAGACCGTCGCCTTCACTGAACACCGCCCGGAACGAATCCCCATAGCCCAGAAGGGTACGCAGCGCATGGGCCGCGGATATTCTTCGTGTAAAGAATGCCTGGTCGATCTCTTCCTGTTTTCTGGTGAGGAGGCGGACGGCGATCAGGGAATGGGGATTAATGTAACCCCTGCCGATGAACCTGCCCCCGGAATCCTGGACGTCAACGATCTCGCCCGCAATGAAGTCCCGCGCCGAGAAAACAAGTTCGTTGCTGAACACCCACGGGTGACCGCGCAGGATGCGTCGCTCTTCTTTTTGTTTCAATTTTATGGTTTTCATAAGGAGTGGTGGAAGAATAACCATTCGTATGTCATTCCTGCGAAAGCAGGAATCCAGCGGTTTATTAACATCCCTGGATTCCGGATCAAGTCCGGAATGACGGCAGGAGGATTACTCGTAAACGATCTTCGTGCGGCTATAGCGTGTTTTCCGGCGTTACAGCCGGTTCTCTATATGCGAATCGCCCCGCAGGGTCTGGAGCCAGCTCCGGTAAGTGTTCTCCATCTTCTGCTGGAACAGTGTATTGGAGATCTCTTCCTTCACCTTCTCGAAAAGTCTGACCGGCGTCCGCACTTCTTCCAGCCGGATGATGTGGTAACCGCCTGCGAACTGGAGTGGTCCCGCGACCTCGCCGGGCTTGAGCGATCGGGCGGCCTGCGCGATCTCCGGGAGCACATGGTCACGCTGCATGAAGCCGAGGTCGCCGTCTCCGGAGTCGTCGTTTTCCGAAACCGTCTTCACCAGCTCGATAAAATCCTCGCCCTTGCGAGCTCGCCCGAGGACCTCCGTTGCCTTCGCCTTTATCGCGGCGACCTGGGACGCGGATGCATTGTCCGGCAGTTTAAAGAATATCTGCCGCACACGGATCTCTTCGGGCAGGGAATATTTCGCCTTATTTCGTTCATAATATGCGCGGATCTCCGGGTCTTCCACGGTCAGGCCGGTGCGCACATATTTATTGAATACGCGGGACAGGGTCATCTGCTCCCTGAGCTCCGCCCGGTACTGCTCCAGGGTGAGCCCTTCCTTCTGGAGCGCGGCCTCGAATTTTTTGCTGTCCATGGAATTCCGCTTCATGATGTCGGCGACCGCATCCGCCAGCTCTTTGTCCGTGACATCCATGCCGCCCCGTTTCGCGGCGGCCATCTGGAGCTTCCGGTCGATCATGTCCTCAAGGAGCAGGTGTTCGTCCTGCTTGACATCGACCTTTTTCAAGGTCTCCTCGCGCTGGAGATCGCTCATGGTGATGATATCGTCGTTCACCACGGCAACTACCCGGTCCACGACCACCAGGGCGCTTGCCGTGCCCTGAAGGCTGAAGAAGAGAATTGCTCCCATCATGATCAAGGCCGCGTGCAGGGGGGGGGTTCGCATGTTTTTACTCCTGTGTTTCCTTTGGTTTGCTTTTTTATTGCGTTTTAACGAAGAGTTTATTATTATCCGTTGCACTGATTATGAAAAAACTTTTGCAACTATTCAGGTCAATAATACGCAGCCAAATAAGGCACAAAATCACTGAACTAGCGCGGACCGTTCGGGGAACGGTCCCTACGATTTTATATAGGTGCTGTTGTAGGGCGCGTTTCCCAAACGCGCCGCACCAAATTGTACTGAATAGATATAACCTTTTTACACTTCTGTTCGTTCTCTGCGTTGCCGGCCTGCCGGCCCATGCCGCTGATCAGCAGCCGTTACCGGACGAGATCACGATCGCGGCGGTCGGCGACCTCATGCTGGGCAACAGGGCCGAGCCCTTTATCAAGCAATTCGGTCCGGACTACCCGTTCCGCGATGTCATGGACACGCTGCATACAGCGGACATCATTGCCGGCAACCTCGAATCGCCGATCTCTTCCCGTGGCATTGCCGTGGAAAACAAGCAGTTCACGCTCCGGGCCGGGATCGTTGCCGCCCAGGCCTTAAAGAGCGCCGGAATCCGCGTGGTCACGCTCGCGAACAACCATATGCTGGACTTCGGCCCCTTGGCGCTCCAGGACACGCTTGCAACACTTGAAGAGAACGGGATCCTCACGACCGGCGCCGGCATGGACCTTGAGGATGCCCGGGCGCCCGCCTGGGTCAAGGTCAAGGGAAAGACCCTTGCGTTCCTCTCCTACTCCCTCACCTATCCCCTCGATTTTTATGCATCTCCACGGCGGCCGGGCACCGCGCCCGGATATGCGGAGTATGTCAAGGCGGACATTTTAAAGGTACGGTCCTCGGCGGACATCGTGGTGGTATCGTTCCATTGGGGCGCCGAGCTCATGACCGCTGCAAAGAATTACCAGATCGATCTCGGCCATAAGGCGATTGACTGGGGGGCCGACCTTGTATTGGGCCACCATCCCCATGTGTTGCAGGAGCTTGAGGTATATAAAGGAAAGCTTATCGCCTACAGCCTCGGCAACTTCGTGTTCGGGTCCGAAAGCAACCGCACCAACACGAGTATGATACTACTTTTGACCTTCAAGGGCAATACCCTCGTACGGGTCGCTGTGGTGCCGCTGGATGTAAATAATTACCGGGTAAAATACCAGCCCCGGGTGCTTACAGGAGGCGCGGCTCAGGCTGTGCTCAATGATATCAACACCGCATCCGCCCGGTTCCAGACAAAGCTGGAACGAGAAGGCGATCAGGGGCGGATCCTGCTCCCTATTGCAGCGCCGGGTAATTGACCTCGAATTTTGTGTGCAACCGGAGCTCTTTCAGCCATTGTTTGTACTTCTTGTTCTGCTTTTCGTGGAATAATTTTTCCTTGATCTCCTTGTACGACTCCTCGAGGCTTCTCCTGCCCGCGCGCCGCTTGTCCTCCAGTTTGAAGATATGGAAGCCGTAGGGGCTCTTCACGATCCCGCTGACCCCGCCCTTGGCCATGCCGAACACCACGTTGAACTCGGCCGGCATTTCTCCCATGGCGAAATAACCGAGGTCCCCGTTGTTCTCCGCCTCGGGCGCGGTGGACCGCTCGCGCGCCAGCGTTCCGAAATCCGAACCGCTTTGTAAAAGTTCCTGCGCCTTCTGGGCCTCAACCTCGGTGGCGACGACGATCTGGCGCACATGCACCTGCTCGGGTTTCTCGAAATCCTTGAGGTTCGCCTGGTAGTACCTCCGGATCTCGGAGGGAGAAACAGAGACATGGCGGTCAATCTCGTGCGCCAGCAGTTTCTCCATCATCATGTCTTCCCAGATGTCGGACTTCCACTTTTCGAAATCGATCCCCATGCCGGCGAGGACTTCCTTCACATCCTTGCCGTGTTCAACGCGCATCGCCTCAAGCCGTTTGTTGATCTCGGGCAAACTGATCTTGAGCCGGCGTCGCTGGGCCTCGCGCAGCAGCATCTTGCGCTCGATCAGCCGGTTCAGGAACTCCTCCCGGACCTCCATTTCCGCTTCCTTTTCAGGCTTCAGCCCGGCGCGCGCGAACCGCTCCTGGAACTCGGCCAGGGTGATGGGGTCGCCGTTCACGGTCGCGACCACGCGCACGTCCGCTGAAACCGTGGGGGCCGGAAGAGTGACGAGAAGCGGCTTTTCCTCTTCTTTTTTCCTGCACGAAAAAAGAAATAGCCCCAGGAGCAGCACCGGGGCTATATATTTGGCAAGGGATTTCATGAGCGCAGGGTTATTTTGACTTCTCTTCCTTTTTCTTCTCGTCTTTTTTCTCTTCCTTGGCGGCCGGCACTACCGTCGGCTGCTGCAGTTGAAGCGTGCTTGCCGGGGCCTGGGACAATGCGGCTACCGCGGTCTCCAGCGCCTTTTCGTCCATGGTGATCTTGGCTTTCGCCTTGAGCCCGTTCGCGTATTCAAGGTAGGCGTCCCGCTGTTTCTTCTGATAAATATAGTTCTTCAGTCCTTTTTCCTCGGCCTGCTTCTGGGTCATGTCCTTGCCCGTGGCCTTTTTTATCTCCGCGCGGTTCTTGGTATAATATTCCTTCACCTCTTCATCCGTCGGCGGTTTGATCTTGCCGAGGAGCTCTTTTTTCAGAAGGGTGTTGAACAGTTCGTTCTTGGCTTCCTCCTGGATCCTGCGCTCCAGTTCTTTTTTAAGCGCATCCTGCTTCTTCTTGTATTCCGCGTCCTTGTCCAGACCCTGGCGCTTCGCCTCCTGCAGCACCACTTCGATGCCGATCAGGTCTTCGAGGAACTCTTTGCGGGCCTTGGGGTCCGTGGTAACGGCAAGCTGCATCTGCGGCGAAAGCTCTTCCATCTGCTTTTTCAAATCCGCTGTGGTGATGTTCGAGCGGTTCACTTTTGCAAGAACAACTTCTTCCGACACCTTATTGCATCCGATCGCGGCCATCGAGAGCGCCAGGAGCGCGATCACAACTGACAGGTTCAACTTCTTCATGAAATGGTTTCCTCCGGTTCGTTTAGTAAACGGCTGTTATCGCATGAAAAACGCAGATAACGCGCGTATTTGGTTTTTATAACATACTAGACCAGTTCCTGCAAGCACTTTTTCACCGCTTCCGCAGCGGTCCGGAGCGTTTCATCAGCCAGCGCGATCTGGAGCGTGTACTCCGGCACCAGCTTGATCCGGCCCTTGCTCTTCTTGAGCAAAATCATAACGCGCTCCGGTGAGATGTTCGCGCCCTCGGCAAACGTGATGTTCACCAGGTTCTTGCCCGCGTCGATCCGGGCGACCCGGGCTTTTTTAGCGATCAGTTTTATGCTCATGATCTCGAACAGGTTCGCCACAGGCTCGGAGGTCTCGCCGTAGCGATCGCGGAGCTCGTCAGCGATGTCGCGAAGCTGCGCTTCATCTCCGGCGCTCGAGATCTCCTTGTACGCCGCGAGCCGCAGGCTCACGTCATTGATATATGTCTCGGGAATAAAGGCGGAGGCGCGCATGTTGATCAGGGTGTCCGGCTCAACCGAGATCTCCTCGCCGCGCAATTCCGCCATGGCCTCTTCCATCATCTGCGTGTACAGGTCGATGCCGATGGCGGCGATGTGGCCGGACTGCTGCTTGCCGAGCAGATTTCCCGCACCCCGGGTCTCCAGGTCCTGCGCCGCGATGCGGAACCCGGCCCCGAGTTCCGACAGCTCCTGGATCGCGCGGAGCCGTTTGCGAGCGGTGTCGGTGAGCGCCTCGTCAGCAGGCGCAAGCAGATACGCATACGCCTTTTCCCTGCTCCTGCCCACCCGTCCCTTGATCTGATAGAGGTCGGCGAGGCCGAACCGGTCCGCCCGGTTGATGATGATCGTATTCGCCGTGGGGATGTCGATGCCGGACTCGATGATCGTCGTGGTCACCAGCACGTTCAGCGTCCCGGCAAGGAACTTCGTCATCACGTCCTCGATCTCGTCCTCTTTCAGCTGCCCGTGGGCGATGCCCACCTTTGCCTCGGGCACGAGCGTCTGGACGAACTCGGCCATGCGTTCGATCCCCTGCACGCGATTGTGCACAAAGAACACCTGACCGCTCCGACCGAGTTCGTGCAGGATCGCCTCGCGGATCACGCGCTTGCCGAAGCGGGCGAGCACCACCTGGATTGCCTGGCGGTCGAGCGGCGGCGTCTGGATGATCGAGAGGTCCCGGATGCCCGCCAGCGACATGTGCAGCGTGCGCGGGATGGGCGTGGCCGTCAGCGTGAGCACATCCACGAGTTTTTTGAACTCTTTAATGCGCTCCTTGTGCTTGACCCCGAACTTGTGCTCCTCGTCCACCACCAGGAGGCCGAGATTTTTGAACACCACATCGCGCTGCAGCAGACGGTGCGTGCCGATCACGATGTCCACGGTGCCGCTCTTCAGACCCTTGAGCGTTTCCTTCTGCTGGGTCCGGGTGCGGAAGCGGGAAAGCATCTCCACGCGAAAGGAAAACGGCGTGAGCCGTTCGGAAAACGTACGGAAATGCTGGTCCGCAAGCAGCGTCGTGGGCACCAGCACCGCGGCCTGGAACCCGTCCTCCACAGCTTTAAACGCGGCACGCAGCGCGACCTCGGTCTTTCCATATCCCACGTCCCCGCACACGACCCGGTCCATGGGCCGCGGCCGCTGCATATCGTGCAGCACGTCCTCGATCGCCTTTTGCTGGTCCGGCGTTTCCTCGTACGGGAACGCGGACTCGAACTCGCGGTAGAGATTGTCCGGCGGAGAGAAGGACGTCCGCTGCATGGCCTCGCGCGCAGCGTAAATGGCCACAAGCTCCTGCGCCATGGAGAGGATGTCCTTTTTTACCTTTTCTTTCGTCCTTGCCCACGTGGGCGCGCCAAGCCGGTCGAGCTTCGGCGCCGAGCCCTCGACCCCGATGTACTTCTGCACCTTGTCGAGGCTGTACAGCGGAACGTGAAGTTTAACGTCAGGCTCGTAGCGCAGCGTGAGAAAATCGGTCTCGAATTCATCGATGCTGATGTGGGTCAGGCCCTGGTACTCACCCACACCATAGTCCGCATGCACCACGAAATCGCCGGGCTTCAGTTCCTTGAACGTGGAAAGAAAAGGCGCAGCTTTTGTCCTGGCAAGCGACGGCCGGTGGATCTTCCTGCCGAAGATCTCCTCTTCGGTGATGAAGATGAGGCCGATATCCTGCCATGCAAAACCTTCCGTGAGCCTGCCGATCAAAACGGTCACCGGCCAGGGCGCCTTTGCCTGGTCCGCGATCTGCGTGCTGTGCGCAACACCGAGGCCGTATTCCAGAAAGATGTTCTTTATCCGCGTTGCCGCTTCCTCGGTGCCGCAGACGATCGCGACGCGGTTGAATTCCCGCTGCTGCTTCAGTTTTTCCACGAGGCCGACCATCGTGCCTTCAACCGCCTCCCGCTCCTTCTCCTGCCGGTTCCGGTCGATCGGTTTCGTAAGCCGGACCCCGAGCCAGGCCGCGGATTTCGTATCCATCCGGATGCCCGTGCCCGTTCCGAGCAAGCGGATGTTGATCGCAGGGAACTTCGCGAGCGCTGCTGAAATATTCTCCCGGTCAAGATACAGCTCCGCGGTCTCGGGCAGGAACCTGCCCTCTTTGATTTCCTCGTCTCTTCCCGCCTGTATTTTTGCGCTTAAGGCTTCGGTCTCTTTAGCGAGGTCGTCGGGCTCCATCAAAGCGAGGATGCTGTCTTCAGGCAGATAGCGGAACAGGCTTTCCATGTCGTAGAAAAAAGGCGCAAGAAACTCGTTCCCCGGAGGAAGCGCACCTTCCCGCACCTGTTCGACAAGGGTTTCATCGGAAACGCGGGAAGCGAATTGCTCGACACCTTTGTCGTTGATAATGAGCTCCCGCACCGGCAGGATCACCGCTTCCCTGATCTCTTCGAGGGACCTCTGGGTCTCCGGGTCGAATTCGCGAAGGGACTCAATGGCATCGCCGAAGAATTCCATGCGCACCGGGTTGTCGTGAAGCGGCGAAAAGAAATCGATGATCCCCCCTCGTCTGCTGAACTCGCCCACGCGGGTGACGAGCGACGCTGATTCATAACCCGTGGCGGTCAGTGAGGCAACAAGATTGTCGGGGTCGAGCGGCGATTTGAGCGTGATGGTTTTTACCGAATCAGCAAACACATCCCAGGGCGGAAGCTTCTGGATAAGGGCGGGCAGGGAAACGATAAAGACCCCCTGTTTTCCCGAGATCAGGTTGTACAGGAACCGCATGCGCTCGCCGACCGTGCGGCTGTCCGGCGAGTCCGCTTCGAACGGCAGGATCCCCCACGGAGGGAAGAGGGAGATCTCGGGGCCGGGGTCTTCCTCGGAATTCTCCTTTGCCGCAGCATGGATCTTCTTGACCCGGAAAAAACGCACATCCTCGACAAGTGCCGCTGCATCGTCTTCAGATGCGGTCACCACGATGATCGGCCGGTTGGATGACTGCTGCAGACCGGTCACAAAGAGGGCCTTCGCCGCCCCCCACAGTTCGCTCACTTCCACGGTCTTTTTTCCGGCCTGGATTTCGTTGAGCACAGGAAGCATGATGTCGTGCAGACGTTTCATAGGAAAAATACTATAACATGCTGGATACGGTGAATGCAACAGAAGGGGATGTCGGGTACAGGGGGAGGCCCACCCAAGGATCATAACGCCCTCTCACCCCCTCTTAATCTTAAGAGGGGGGATACTACAAAAAGCGCGGCCTGTTTTCAGCAGGGTGAGAGTGCTAATATCTGCGTGAGGTTATAATAACGGATGCGAATTGTAAAAGGAAAGATGCTTTACATCTGTCTGGGGGATGGTTTGGATGCTCTACAATGAAATGGTGGTCCCAACGGGAATCGAACCCGTGTCTCCGGCGTGAGAGGCCAGCGTCCTAGGCCGCTAGACGAACACGCTGCCATTCCTCTGCATACAGTCGCTACAGTTTTTTCCCGTACTTATATTCGGTGAGCATGTTTTGTTCTGTTATGACCTCATACAGTCGAGAAGACGTTGCTTGTATCTCGGGAAAGGTCTTGAGCGACGCGTTCAACATTTTATGAAGAGCCATTACATCCATTTTATCGTCACGACTAAAAATAGGACTGGAGTTCCACTTCATCTCGAACATGCGGTCATAACCATCGCCCAGATGAGAGCGAAAATCATAATCGCCGGCAATTATAAAGTTTTCCAGCAAATAGGTGTTGGAAAAGACCGTTGCAGCCGTCTTGAAAGAATCCATTGATCCGGTAGAATTGAACGCAAGGATCGCACCCGTATTCATATGCGTGCGCAATGTGCGCATGAACTCCACAGCGAGAAGATTTGTTGCATAATTTCTCCAGTGGTAGGTCGTGTTCATAATAATCACGTCGTATTTTTGATTTGGATTTCTTCTCAGCCAGCGACGCCCATCGTCAATACATATGTGTATTTTAGGATTATGAAGAATATCGGCGACATCGGGATATTGCCTGATCAACTCGAGATATCCGGAATTTATTTCAACTACATCAATGCGTTCAACACCCGGGAACCCGCTTAGAATCTTTACCCAGGCGCCGCCACTGAGTCCGATCGCGAGTATATGCTTCGGAGCCGGGTGCAGCGCTGCCAGAATATAAACCCGGTTCACCCCATTTGAGTTCTTTGTCAAACTGGTATTGATCCGCCCGTCATACACATTACCGCCAAGGACGATATCTCCGTTCTTGCCGCCTTCCATGGCGTGGATGATGCCGTGACGGTTTTCAATAATATGTTTCGGTTCTGCTTTGATCAACGCGGGCAGCAAAACGGGGTTTTGCCAGGACCAGATGATAATGAGTGGTACGGTTATGGATGCCAGACTCATTCCCGTCCAGTTTCGAGCCATGGCAAAGCATGCTGCCGCAAGTAGTAAATCTGCGGCAGCGATCAAGGTGAAGGCCTGCTGAAGTCCAAGATGATCCAGCAATATAAAGCCGGTGACTAATGGGCCGAGTGTGGAACCGATAATGTTAGAGAAGTATACAATGGAGACGGAAACACCAAGCCATCGTCGGGAATTGGATGCGCCTATATGGTGCATAATGGGAAACAAGGTGCTTTTGCACAGTGCGCTTCCAATAATCAAGAATGCAAAATAATTCCAAGATTCCAGGCCCCAACTGCTGCGATAGAGAATAATCGATATGTCCACCATCGCGGAAAGCAGCAGCATCCACGCGGAAGCTTTGATCAAGTCAACTTCTTTTTCGCAGATGCGTTTGCCGATTTCCGCGCCCACCGCAATGCCGAACAAAAACATGCCCAACACCAGCGCAAATGCTTGTGGCATGCCATGATAGGTGATCGAGACCAGTCGAATCCATACGATTTCCTGGCTCAGGCTGAGAAAACCGATACCGCCGGCAAGTATGATCGCAAATAATCTCATGCGGGATTCCACTTCACGAGCTTAACCGAGACAAGTGTGCCAACGATGACATTAATACTGACGGCAAAGTAAATCGTTTGAGAGAGCGTAAAATAATCGAAAAGAAAAAACCCGGCAAGCAAGCTCCCGAAAGCAGCTCCTAACGTATTAACAAAATACAAGCTTCCAATTGACGCGCCGATGTGGTTAAGCGTCTTGTTAATGTGGATAACCAGCATTGGTAATGTTGCACCCATAAGCAGCGTTGGGAACAACAGTAAGCAGAAATTCGTCAGGGCTATTTCAACGGGACCAGAATTGACAAAGTGGTCTCCCACCCAATTAATTATATAGGGGCTGCATATTCCAAAAAAGCCGATGGCAAATTCGAATAGCGCAAAAAGCTTCAATATTCGAGTTTGGTAAAGATCTGCCAGGATGCCTCCGATCAACGCGCCCATACCTAATCCGAGCATAAATGCCGACACAATTATGGTAATTGATTCAATATCAACGCCGAAAGCTGTAAAGAGGAGTCGTTGCCAGCAAACTTGGTAAATAAGTGCGGCACCTCCCGATAGTCCGAAGAGACACTGAATGATGGTTTGATCAGATAATTTAAGATTCATTGTTTTGCATTCTTGTAATGCGCTAAATGGCGCGTTTGATAAATTTAAAAAAGCCCCTTTCGCAAGGGGCTTGAGAGCTTAGCTGAATATCGTTCATGATGAAATGGTGGTCCCAACGGGAATCGAACCCGTGTCTCCGGCGTGAGAGGCCAGCGTCCTAGGCCGCTAGACGATGGGACCATGGGGCAATTATGAGTGAGGAGTTTTGAATGCTTAGTGTGTTCTATATGGCATAATCTACCAATAAATTCAAAACTCACAAATGAACCTCCCCGCAGCAAGCTGCGGGGTATCTTAACATCTCCCCTCCCTCGATGGGAGGGGCGGGGGGAGGGTGATGCACCGACTGCCATCACCCTCTCCTAACCTCTCCCATCAAGGGAGAGGAACCTATAAGGTGACCCTGTAGCAAGCTACAGGGAATTGCAAGTTCATAACTATAACTAAGAATTGAATAACTGGTTGGGGGAGGAGGATTCGAACCCCCGTAGACAGAGTCAGAGTCTGCCGTCCTACCACTGGACGATCCCCCAGTCACGAGAGATGCACTATATACAAAACAAGGGAACGTGTCAAGGGCAAAAAAGCGGTTAATCTGCAGTAAATGCGGGCATTATGAAACATTCCTCGCAATTGTTTTTTGCGACAATCGTCAGCTTGTATCGTCATTCCGGCCGCGTCCGGAATCGTTTTGTTACCCAAGGTCATGCGATACGACGATTCCGGACAAGCCGGAATGACTTTTATTGCAGAATATTCATTTATTAAGCACACTTTACCTTGACAAAAACACTGAAATCGACATATTATTATGCGCGTTCTGGACACGGAAAGGCCGATGAAGGTAGAACAGATATCCATATTCGTGGAGAACAAATCCGGCCGTCTCGCCGAGGTCACCGATGTGCTGGCGAAGTCCGGCATCAACATCAGGGCGCTCTCCCTGGCCGATACCGCGGACTTCGGTATCCTTCGTCTTATCGTCGATGATACAGCGAAAACGCTCGAGGTTCTGAAGAACAACAACTTCACCGTTGCAAAGAACGAGGTCGTTGCCGTGGAGGTTCCTGACCAGCCCGGCGGCCTCGCCAGAATCCTGAGCGCACTCCAGCAGAACAACGTCAATGTGGAATATATGTATGCTTTTGTCCGGCAGAGCGAGGGCAACGCTGTCCTCATCTTCCGTTTCGATGAGATTGAAAAAGCGATCGCGGCCTTGCATCAGACGGGATTTACGATTCTGCGCCACGAGGATATTCAGAGAGTATAAGGTTGACCCTGCAATCAGGGAATTTCCATGAGGGAGGAGACGTTCATATGAAAATGTTCAAGCTTCTGGTAATCGCAGCAGGCATCACCGCACTACTCGCCACGTCGGCACTGGCGGGCGGCACCATCAAGATCGGGGCCATCCTGGCCGTGACCGGCCCCGCTTCATTGCTCGGCGCGCCCGAGGCAAAGACCCTTGAAATGCTGGTGGCGGACATCAACGCAAAAGGCGGCATCAACGGAAATACGATCGAACTCATGATCATGGATTCAGCGGGCAGCCCGGAAAAGGCGATCTCCTTCGCCAAACAGCTGATCGACGAAAAAAAGGTATTTGCGATCATCGGGCCGTCAACCAGCGGTGAGACCATGGCGATCAAGAACATAGCGGAAGAAGGAAAGACCATCCTCCTCTCCTGCGCGGCAGCCGAGGTCATTGTGAATCCGGTCGCCAAATATGTTTTCAAGACGCCCCAGATGGACAAGCACGCGGTGCTCAGGATCTTCCAGCAGATGAAGAAGATGGGCATCACGAAGATCGGCGTGCTGTCTTCCAACACCGGATTCGGCAAGGCCGGCAAGGAACAGATCGAGAAGCTCGCTCCCGAGAACGGCATCCAGGTGCTGATCAGCGAGGTCTATGACAAAGCGGCCACGGACCTTACGGCCGAGGTGACCAAGGTCAAGGCAGCCAATGTCCAGGCGATCATCAACTGGTCCATCGAACCGGCGCAGGCCATCGTGATCAAGAACGCTCGCCAGATCGGTCTGACCATGCCGGTGTTCCAGAGCCACGGCTTCGGCAACACCAGCTATGTAAAAGCAGCCGGTTCGGCTGCCGAGGGAGTCATTTTCCCGGCCGGCCGTCTGATCGTTGCTGATTCTCTTTCGGACAAAAACCCCCAGAAAGCGCTGCTGCTCTCCTACAAGCAGGCCTACGAAGAAAAATATAAAGAGGACGTGAGCACCTTCGGCGGACATGCGTACGACGCCATGAAAATTCTTGAACAGGCGATGAAAGCGGCAGGGCCGGGCGCCGACAAGGACAAGGTCCGGTCCACGATCGAGAACATGAAGGGCCTGGTCGGCACCGCCGGGATCTTCAATTTCTCTCCCACGGACCACAATGGACTTGACGCACAAGCTTTTGAAATGATGACCGTGAAGGATGGCAAGTTCACGGTGCTGGAAAAATAAGATAGCAATAAAAGCCCTTTGGACACGGAGGTACACGGAAGAAGCGGATGAGACGGTTATTATCCGATGATATCCATGTGATCCGTGTCCAATTTTTTTCTGAGTCTCGAGTTTGACCGGAGTTCGTCTTGACAGAGCTTTTTTTTCAATATCTCGTTGCCGGCCTCACGTACGGGACCATCTACGCCATCGTGGGCATCGGGTTCAATATCATCTACAACACCACGGGCATCATTAATTTCGCCCAGGGTGAGTTCGTGATGCTGGGCGGCATGACCGCCGTTACCCTGCACGGATTTCTTCCCCTGCCCTTCGCCATTTTCGGCGCCGTGCTCAGCACCATGATCATCGGCGGCCTGATCGAGATGGCTTTTATCCGCTGGCTCGTGAAACCCTCGGTGCTCAGGATGATCATCATTACCATCGGCATCTCCATCCTGGTACGGGAAGCGGCGCTCCTCCTCTGGGGGGAAGGCGTCCGGTCCCTGCCCTATTTCACGGGCAACGAAATTTCGGCCCTGTCCATCGGCAATGTCCGCATCTCCCCGCAGGTCATCTGGAGCATCGGCGTCTGCTCGATCATCGTCCTCTTCCTGAACCTGTTCTTCAAACACACCATGCTCGGCCGGGAGATGCGCGCCTGCGCCGCGAACCGCGAAGCGGCCGCCCTCTGCGGCATCCCGACGAAGAACATGATCACGCTTTCTTTTGTGCTCTCCGCGGGCATCGGCGCTCTGGCCGGGTGCGTGGTGTCGCCGATCACGTACACGCAGTATAATGTCGGCACCGGGCTCGCGATCAAGGGTTTTACCGTGGCAATTTTAGGCGGTCTCGGCAACAGCATGGCGGCGGTGGCCGCCGGCTTCATCCTCGGCATTCTTGAATCGTTCAGCATCTGGGTGCTTCCCACGGCCTATAAGGACGCGATCTCCATCTCTCTTCTGCTCGCCATGCTGTTCATACGACCCAGCGGATTGTTCGGCAACCGGGAAGCCATGCGGTTGAAGGATTTTTGATGAAGACCCCGCGCTTTATTCCGATCCTGGCCCTGCTCGGCGTGGTCGCCCTGGTCCAGCTCCTGACCCTGGCAAGCGGCAGGGAATTCTACCTGACCCAGCTCACCATGACCGCGTACTATTCGCTTACCGTCGTCGGGCTGTGTCTCCTGATGGGGTTTGCGGGCCAGATATCGCTGGGCCATGCGGGATTTTTCGCCATCGGCGGCTACACATCGGCGGTGCTCACCACGCTGAACCTGTCGGCATATCGTGACGTCACCTTCGTCGCCCTCCTCACCCGGCTGCAGGTCCTTTCGGACCGCCGGGACCTGTACGGCGGCCAGGTGCTCAGCGTCCACCCCTGGGTCGCCTGCGGCATCGCCGTCCTGCTGGCGCTCGGCATTGCCTGGGCCATCGGCATCCCCGTGCTCAGACTCAAGGGACATTATCTCGCCATGGCAACGCTCGGGTTCGGCACGATCATCTACAGCATCGTGCTCGGCACCCAGCGCTTCGGCGCCGCCGACGGGATCTCGGGCGTGCCGTTGTTCCCGCTTCTTCCCGGCATCAGCGTGAGCGGCAGCTCCTCGCAGCGCATCGCCAATTATTACTTCGCCTGGGGCCTGGTGACGATCGCCATGGTCCTGCTCGTGAACCTCATCCATTCGCGCGTGGGCCGCGCGCTCCGTGCGATCCACGGGGCCGAGGATGCATCGAACGCCATGGGCGTGGATACCGCGCGCTACAAACTTTCGACCTTCATGCTGAGCGCCGTGCTCGCGGCAGTCGCCGGCGTGTTCCTCACCCACTTCAACGGCGGCATCGGCCCCTCCGAAGCCGGGGTCATGAAGTCCGTGCGCTACGTTGCGATCGTTGCCGTGGGCGGCATGGCCAGCATCTGGGGCACGCTGCTCATGAGCGTGGTGCTGAACTTTCTTTCGCTGCGCGGTTCGTTCGGGAGCTACGATGATGCCGTGTTCGGCGGGATCCTGATCCTGATCATGCTGTTCGCGCCGGACGGGATCATCGGCGCGGATTTGAGAAATATGGTGAAAAAGATCTTTCGGGTTTTCGGCAACATCAGAAAATAGCCGTGAAGCTTTTTGTCCCACACACCCTATTACTTCCTCGCCCCGCCGGGGAGAGGACTGAGGTGAGGGGAATCCCTCCAAGGGATATCACCTGTATTATTTCGTTTGCATTAGTTCATAATAAACTAAGATGTCAGTGGTTCCACTCCGTCATTCCGGCATGTTTTAAGCCGGAATCCAGTGACCTTTAAATCTTTCTGGACCCCGGCTGGAACATTGCCGGGGTGACGAGATAAAGAAGAGCAGCTTGCGAGAGACGCCTTTAGTTTTTATGTTTTTTCAGTTTGGCCGGGTCAGGTACAGTATATGGCACTTCTCGAAGTAAACAATCTCAGCAAACGCTTCGGCGGTCTGCACGCGGTGAAAGACGTCAGTTTCTCCGTGCAGCAGGGCTCTATCAAGGCCGTCATCGGCCCGAACGGCGCGGGGAAGACAACGCTTTTCAATCTTGTCTCCGGATTTCTGTCCCCTGATGCGGGGACCGTCCGCTTTAAGGACCGGATGATCCACACCCGGAGCCCGCACCTGATCGCGGAACAGGGTCTGTCGCGGACCTTTCAGCATATCCGGTTGTTCGCGCATATGACCGCGCTCGAGAACGTCATGGTCGGTCGTCACGTCCGGAGCCGCGCCGGTTTTCTGGCGGGCATGCTGAACCTTCCCTGGACCTGGCGCGAGGAGCAGGAGATTCGCGAAAAAGCGCTCGAGCTCATGGAGTTTCTCGACATTGCCAATCTGGCCCAGGCTGACGCCCTGAGCCTCTCGTACGGACAGCAGCGCGCGGTGGAATTGGCGCGGGCGCTGGCGAGCGGCCCGACCATGCTGCTGCTCGATGAGCCTGCAGCGGGGCTCAATATGCGGGAAACGGCGGACGTGGCAAAGATCATCAGCAGGATCCGCGACCTCGGCATCACCGTATTGATCGTGGAGCATGATATGTCCCTGGTCATGAACATCTCCGATGAGATCATCGTGCTCTCCTACGGGGAAAAGATCGCCGATGATGCTCCCCGCCTTGTACAGACCAATCCCGAGGTCATCCGGGTCTATCTCGGAGAAGACGATGCTTAAGATCCGCAACCTTGACGCGGGGTATGGCAACCTGAACGTAGTGCGCCGCGTCTCGATCCATGTGAAGCAGGGCGAGATCGTCACGATCATCGGCGCCAACGGGGCAGGCAAGACCACGCTCCTCAAGACCATCACCGGTCTGCTCAGGGCGGAGTCCGGAGAGATTGTCTTTGCCGGCCAGGACATTCAGAGCGCTCCCCCTGAGAAGATCGTGTTTAACGGCTGCTCCCTGGTGCCCGAGGGCAGGCAGGTTTTCCCGGCCATGCCGGTAAAGGAAAATCTTCTCCTCGGCGCGTATGTCCAGTTCAAGCGCGGGAACAAGCACCAGGTGGAACACGATCTCGCGCATGTGTATGCGCTGTTCCCCGTGCTCAAGCAGCGCGAGCATCAGCTCGCCGGCACCTTGTCCGGCGGCGAACAGCAGATGCTCGCCATGGGCAGGGCGCTCATGGCGCGGCCCAAGCTCATCATGCTCGATGAGCCCTCCATGGGTCTGGCGCCGCTGATGGTCAGGGAAATTTTTAACATTATCGTGAGGCTCCGCGAAGAGGGAAACACCGTGCTGCTGGTTGAACAGAATGCCCGCAGCGCGCTCAAGATCGCGAACCGCGGCTATGTGCTGGAGACCGGCAGGATCATTCTTGAAGGCGCTGCCGAGGACCTGCTCGCGAACCGCGATGTGCAAAGGGCGTATCTGGGAAGAGATATAACTTAATTTAAAATCTTGAATTTTGAATGTTGAATTTGCAGTAACAGCGGAGGTGAACCATGTACTGGCAGCCGGAAAGCGAATGCATGGACCGCGAAGAGCTGGCGCAGCTCCAGCTCGAGCGGCTCGAATCCACCCTGAGCCGGGTGTACATGAATGTGCCGTTTTACCGAAAACAGTTCGACGGGATCAGGTTTAATCCCGACGATCTGCGCACCCTTCAGGACCTGCGGAAGCTCCCGTTCACGACCAAGGACGATCTGCGGGAGAATTATCCGTACGGCCTGTTCGCGGTGCCGCTCCGGGACGTGGTCCGCGTGCATGCGTCGTCGGGAACGACCGGCATGTCCACGGTCGTGGGCTATTCGCGGAACGACATCAAGACCTGGTCGAACCTCGTTGCGCGGATCCTCGCGGCCGGCGGGATCACCAAGGACGATGTGATCCAGATCGCGTTCAACTACGGCCTGTTCACCGGCGCCTTCGGCCTCCACTACGGCGCCGAACGGCTCGGCGCATCCGTGATCCCGATTTCCAGCGGCAATACCAAACGTCAGATCAAGATCATGCAGGACTTCAAGACCACGGCGCTCGTGAGCACGCCGAGCTATGCCATGCTGATCGCGGACACGATCGTGGAAATGGGCATCAATCCCAATTCGCTTTCACTGAAGTACGGACTGTTCGGCGCCGAACCCTGGTCCGACGCCATGCGCAAGGAGCTTGAGCGGAAACTCCGGATCACGGCCACGGACAACTACGGGCTTTCCGAGGTCATGGGACCCGGTGTTGCCGGAGAATGCATCGAGCGGAACGGCCTGCACCTTGCCGAGGACCACTTTCTGATTGAAGTGATCCATCCCGAGACCCTGGAGCCGGTCAAAACCGGCGAGGCCGGCGAACTGGTCATTACCACGCTCACCAAAGAAGCGTTCCCCGTCATCCGCTACCGTACCCGCGACCTTGTCCGACTGCTGCCCGGGCCCTGTCCGTGCGGCCGGACCATGGCCAGAATGTCACGGGTCCTCGGCAGGACCGACGACATGCTTATCATTCGCGGGGTGAATGTGTTCCCGCAGCAGATCGAAGCCGTGCTGTTCGAGATCGAAGGCATTGCGCCGCACTACCAGATCGTCATAGACCGGAAGGGCGCGCTCGACGAGACCACGGTCAATGTCGAGGTGTCGGAATCGATCTTCTTTGATGAAATGAAAAAGCAGAGCGAGCTTAAGGAGACCATTAAAAAGCGGTTGGCCGGTGAGCTCGGCATATCCGTTGAAGTGAAGCTGGTGGAAAAGAAAGTTCTTGAACGGTTCGAAGGAAAGGCAAAGCGTGTTGTTGATAACCGTAAATTCTGACAATTCTTCACAAAGCAGAGCAGACATCGTGACAGACGAATAGCGTCTCCCTGAGCGGAGCGAAGGGTCTGGCAACGGCATGAAAAGGCAAGATCCTTCGCTTCGCTCAGAATGACAGGCTGGATGTTTTTCAATTTTTATTACGAGATTATCCGCGATCTTCTTATCTCGTCACCCCGGCAATGTTCTAGCCGGGGTCCGGAAAGATTTAAAGGTCCCTGGATTCCGGCTTAAAACATGCCGGAATGACGGCGTTTACGTGAAATTATTACCAACTTAGTTTACGGCGAACTACTCTCTGTGACACTCTAGTAAAAAAGGGGCAACGTGTTATGAACGTCATTGATTTCCACACGCACATCTTTCCCGACAAGATCGCGAAACAGGCCATGGAAGCCCTTGCCGCCGAATCCGGCGAGTATCGGCCGCGGACCGACGGGACCCTGCAGGGCCTGCTCGCCTCCATGGACCAGGCCGGCATTTCGTCAAGCCAGGTCGCCAACATCGCAACAAAATCGAGCCAGCTCTTCCCGATCCTCGAATTCTGCAAACAGATAAAAAGCGACCGCATCCATCCGCTCGTCTCGTTCCATCCGACGAACGATCCGGACGATGTGGAGGACATGCTGGGCCAGGCGCAACGAGCGGGCATGCGCGGGGTGAAGCTCCACCCCATGTATCAGCGCTTCTTCGTCGACAGCAAGCATATGTACGGCTTTTACGAACTGCTTGCGAGCTTCGGCTTTTATGTTGTGCTCCACACCGGCTTTGACCTGGCGTATCCGGAAAACACGCAGGCGGACGTCGAGCGCGTTCAAAAGGTGGCGAAGTGGTTCAAGGACCTGACGATCGTCTGCACCCATGTGGGCGGCTGGAAGCAGTGGGAGCGGATCGACGAACTTGCCGCGTGCGAGAACGTCTACACCGAAACATCGATGACCCTCAGTGAAGTTGATGACGATGAATTTATCCGCCTCATCGGAAAGTTCAGTGAAGACCGTGTTCTTTTCGGGAGCGACAGTCCCTGGACGGACCAGAAGGAAATGCTGGAGCGGACGCGGCATTTGAATATCTCTGATGTGCGGAAGGAAAAGCTGCTGGTTAAGAATGCCGCAGCGCTTCTGCGGCTGTCCTAACAACCGCATCGCATCATAGCACAAGGAGCGAATCATGAAAAAAGTGCTTATCGCGCAGGAACTCGACGCATTATTGAAGAAGGAGAACAGTGTTCTCGACCGGGCGGAGTTCACCCTGTTCACCGGCGCGTCGAACGATGAATTACTGGAAGTTCACCGGGCGGAAAAGGTAAACCTTATCATCACCGAGCTCGACATGCCTGGTATGCCGACCGAACAGTTTTGTTCCGTCATCAGAGATGAAGCGGCCCTTCGGGCGGTGTCGCTGATCATGGTATGCGGAAACAATCCTGAGTCGATCGAAAAGAGCTCCCGCTGCAAAGCGAACGCAGTGCTGCTGCGGCCGGTCCATCCCCTCCTGCTGGTCGTCAAAGCCCAGCAGCTCCTCGAGATCGCGGCCCGTGACACCTACCGCGTACTGTTGAGCGCGAACATCGAGGGGATCGCAAAACAAACGAGCTTCTTCTGCAAATCCAGAAATATCAGCGGAACCGGCATTCTTATCGAGACGGACAAGGTCCTGACCGAGGGAACGCGTCTTTCTCTTTCCTTCTTTCTTCCGGATTCGAAGCAGGTACATGCAACAGGCAAGATCGTGAGGACCCTTGCGCCACAGAAAGGTGAAAAAAACAATCAATACGGCCTGATGTTCAGCGAGATCTCTCCGGAAGCTCAACATCAGCTTATGACGTTTGTGGAAAATAAAGCGCGTAAACCACGTCCTAATGTTTCGTAAGTTAACAGCCCGCATACCATGCCACAAGAAGGAGCGATCCCATGAGAGTTCTGTCTAGTCTTGCTGTTGCCGTACTGTTTCTTGCTGCTAATTCACCGAACACCGTTGCCCAGCAGCATACCTCTAACAAACCCTGCAACGGTCCCTGCCACGATGACCGGGAAGTGTTGGAAAAAGAGATAACACCGGAGAACTTCTCCGAGATGAGGTCCCGCTTGCTTGCCATGATCGAAAAACGCAGGACAAAGCTCGACTCGGAAAAGGCCTGCCTGGAGGCGGCAAAGAACGCAGAGGCGCTAAAGAAATGCAGGCCCGAACAATCCATGGGAAAAAACTGCGATAAGCATGAAAACGGTCCCTGCAAGATGCACGGGGGCGAGGAAGGATATAAGTAGGGTGAGCTTGCGAGGTTTCTTTAATTATGTCTGCCGGCAGGAGATGGTTCCTGCCGGCTTTTCTTATGACTTGCAACCTGTTCGTGAACGGCGGGTATTGGGCGCGGGTCACAGCGATTCACACGATCCGCAGGTAGGTTTCGTGGTTGTTCAGGATACATGTAACATGACAGCGATTTAAGAAACGAGAGCACGTCGCCGGGCAAGACTTGCCGTGGAGGATTTTACTGTTTGTGATCGAAGTGGGTATTTAGCGGGATTCTCAAGATTATCTATTTCCAAATCAACATCCAGCTCCGGCCAGTATAGGTGATAACCATGTAGCAACTGCACATGCTGTATGGATTTTAACGTTTGATTTTTGAAGTAAGGATAATCCACATAATTTAGAAAATACTCCCTCTCTTTCACGAATAACCAAATACCGAAGGGAGTAATATTCTCAACGCTTGCTGAAATGCTTTTTCCAATGTTTAATGATTTCATCTTTACGCACCTCTACGATTTTCTGTATTTCGGACAGTTTTCTCGAATTTAATCCGTGATAAACTGCCAAGGATACAATAGGTTCAAGCCAGAATTTTGCTTCGCCATGCTCACTTGTTACATGGACGTGCATACGATCTTCCTCATTTGAGAGGAAATAAAAGCGATAGCCTTTTTCTCTGAACAGAGATGGACTCATATATAATAACTATATAATAGTCCGGAGAATATTGCAAACAACATTTCGTCAACGTTAAATGCGGAAAGTTGTTGCTGGGCGTGGCGTATTTGCGTTGCGCGCAAAGCTCGCTTTGTGCGATGCCCGGGATGTCCGCAGGTTTGGCTAGGTGCTTTTATCTTTATTCAGTCCGACAATTTGAAACATTGCTAAAATATTCATCGCTAGAAATATACTGTCAAAAAAGAGATTTATTGCCCCTTTAAGCTTGGATAGCGCCAGGAGATATATTAAAGCGTATATCATCGCGCCGCCGGCGATCAAGCCAAGTATTTTCCCGAAGCGACTTTGTTTAAATAATAAATAGGCTGTCAGAAAATAGATAGGAATAAAAAACATATCCGGGTACATCAGTGTATTGTAGGCTTCTTCAGGGAAAGCTTCGGGGCGAACCCACGTACCATGTACAACAGCACTTACAGCGTATGCCTGAAATATACCCCATATAAGGAACCAAATTATTGCTATCCATGGTTTTCGTTCTTTGATATTCATTTTCCCCCTTCCACTATTCCGGTATATCCTGAGCATTCTGCACTACCGCGGCAAAACGGTCTGCAAGCGCAGAAAGACTCGCTCTCTGGAGCGTTTGTGCCGATACAATGCCACCTCCTGGCGCCGGCAAATCGCGAGTGGCAGTCGCTTTCGCAACGATCGTGGTACGATAACCCCGGTCAAGAGCAGCCCGGACGGTTGAGCTCACGCACAGGTGAGTCATGTAGCCGATCACAATGAGATTCTTTCGCCCAAAGCGAGAAAGTGTTTCCTCCAGATTTGTGCCGGCAAATGCATTGGGCAGTGATTTAGTAATGATTGCTTCATTCGGTTTAGGCGCAAGGGCGCTTACAATATCGACAAAGGGGCCGTCGGGATTAAATAAAGCACTGCCTGGTTTTCCTTTGTGAACGACATGGATTATCGGAGTCCCCGCTTTCCTGGCACGATCAATCAGCAGCGACGCTTCTTGTATGCTGGCATCGATTCCTTCAAGCCGCAATTTTCCGTCTACATATTCCCGTTGTGCATCAATGATGACGATCGAGCTATCCGACAAACGCGTTGCTTCCAGCTTAAAGCCAGACAAGGTTATCAATGTTTGGGGCGCTTGTTTTGCCAGAGTGGTTCCATAAACAATTGACACCCCGGTAAATAGCAGGAGCACAACTATATATCGTTTCAAATGTACCTCCTCCTTATAAATGATAAAATTGCGCGCGCAAGGTTCACGCAACAGTCATTAAAAATATGGGCAAGAAGTCTTTTGTTCTTAATCGATATCGGTAGTTGCGGATTTGAAATGCTGATATGTTCTCATTTTTTGGGAAGTAAATTTTAACACGCAGTAATCAGGATCAGTAACGCCGAGTGGATAATACATGGTATCGCCATCACGCCATATCAGGTCTTTTGTTTTCTGATCAACAAGCACATCCATTGTTCCGATCAGCATGACGCCGCGATAATAACGTTTATCATAAAAATAGAGGCATGCTTTATTGTTCTTACGATACTGATGAACGCGCATGGAAGAGGTATTGGTGGTGAAATAGAAGTTTTTTAACCCGTCCCGTTTTCGAGGCGGCAGCATAGCCTTGGTATTGGGGAAACCATCTTCATCAACTGAGCTTATAATCGAGACGCTTGTGCTTTCAATCAGCTTTTCCACGCTATCATTTGACATCGTCATAGTTATGACCTCCTGTAATCAATGGTCAAATGATACCGGGATTATGTTATAAAGTAAATTACCCACTTTTTCGTGCGTATCGTTGTTGTTTTTCCTCCAACTCTGCCTGAATATTTGTGCCGAGTTTCTGAAGAATAGTGATTGCGCCGAGTAACTCATTGCCCCGGTCCGTCAAATAATACTCAACCTTAAGCGGATACCCGGCGAAATGATTTTTCCCGACAATCTTAAATTCTATTAACTCCTTCAAGTGTTCCAGCAGCATTTTCTGGGTGATTCCGTTGATGCTTTTTTGCAGCGAAGACAACGAGTGTTTCTTTTGGAGATTCCAGATGATGATCGGTTTCCATTTTCCCTTAATAATGTCATGCGTCAATTCTAAAGGGCAGGTTATCGTTTTTCTTATTTTCATTTAACTTTGATGGTCTCGTAAGAAGTCTAAACCCCCTCTTTTGATGTCATTCCGGCTTGTCCGGAATCGTTTTAAATCAGTATGTTGTAAAGCACTACGATTCTCGACAAGCGGGAATGACGACTTTTTACGAACACATTAACTTTGTATGATCCTTTTTGGGAACGACTAGTTGAGCCGCCTTGGCGGCTCGAACGACAGGTTAGAAAACCTAAATTCAATTTCAACGGATCTACGTCCAGATTGGTCTTTCATGTGGATCAATGACGGCCTTTTTCTTTGCTAAAAGTGACAAATTCAATTTTCTTATCATGTCTCTGTATAAATTCGACGACGCCAGTCTTTTTGAATTGCTCACACGAAAAAAAGATTTCCGCCCTACCCATGCCGCCCAAGCCGATCCAATCTGATATCCTGGTTGTATTATAGAATATTGCATAATTATTTTTATCATCGCCAGCTTTATAGATAACATCTTTTCCATTGTCATCTAGACAAATTTCGAGAATATCGTTGAACCAATCTGAGACCTGTTTCTGATTTAGGAACAATGCCTTTTTGCCTTCAAAAAATTCTTTATCTGGCGGCAACCGCGACCATTTGCCCTGTCCCCCAACATAAGCAAAACACTTACCGTCTATGTTTAGAGCAGTTATGCCAACATCACGAAATAACTGATTTGAAATTCGCTTATGGTTTACATAAATAGCCCACTTCCCTTCACTCATTGCGCCATAGGCCACTGTTTTATTGTCTGCGCTGATCTTGACACCAGCAAGACCACCATAATATGGTGAAATCACGCTTCTATTCTTGTAGACAGCGCATTTGCCCTGGCTACAGGCTTTATATGTGACAGTATCGTTGTCAGGGGCGATGCTAACAATTTCAATATAATCGTACCAATTTGAAATCTGTTTTTGCCCTAGAAAAGCAGCGGCCTTGCCTCTAAAAATGGAGCCATCTGGATTCATCACATCTGGCACCCATTTGCCTTCTTTACCCACATAGGCTACATGGTCATCACTGTCGGTTAAGATTATTTGTCCGATGGAGTCATACAAATTCGATACCTTTTTGTTATTGATAAAGACAGCCCGTTTGTTATTGCTTCCCGCACCATAGACGATAGAGTTGCCTTTCGCATATAAAGTCTCACTGGAAACGCTCTCAAACCAGTCAGAAACGCGGTTCTTATTCAAAAAGATCGCGCACTTCTCTTTTCTGCATCCGGTATAGGCAACTGCTTTACAATCCGAGCTAATATCAATCAAACGAACATTGTTGTGCCAGTCAGAGATCTGATTTTCGTTAAGAAATATTGCCCATTGATCTTGTTCATTTACAGAAGTATAAGCAAAAGAATGCCCCGGAGAACAGAAACCCAGCAGGTAAAATCGATCACTATTTATTACCGCAATTTTGTCATCCGTAGGTGTGCCAGCAGTTGCAGCGTTTGCGGGAGGAAGAAAAACAAGAAAGAATAGAAACACCATCCAACGACATTTACATAATTTCAAGACTTTCCTCCTATTCCTATTTGTGTACAGACGTCTTACCTGCAAATGCGGCAATCTAAAGGAGCAATCCTGAAGTGATGCCTATTCACGTGATAACAAGTTATTATCTCTTCGGAATACAGTAGCATAATCCCGGGTATCCGGTCAATGAATTTAAGCATAATCTTCGCGTAACCGCATGAAATCGCAACGCTTGTTCAAAAAGACTAATATGCAAAATGGCGGCAAGTTATATTATCGGAATTAATATGCAAAAACGGTATTCGCAAATTTGAGTAGGAATGTATGCAGCCATACCGGAGCGACACGTGCAGAAGCACCAGTGAAGTTGGAGCGTTGTATAGCGATGGTCACTGACCTATTTTCAACACCTTGTTCACATCGGTGTCAAGGTCGCTTTGTGCCCTGCGTTGAAACAACCTGAGCCACCGCCGCGATAAGGTTCTTGATCCGATAGGGTTTGGCCACTACGCCCGAAAAACCGTAGCTCCGGTACTCGGCCATGACCTGATCGTTCGAATAACCACTGGACACGATCGCCTTGACCGTGGGGTCCATTTCCAGGAGACGATGCATGGTCTCCTTCCCTCCCATCCCGCCCGGAATGGTCAGGTCCATGATCACGGCATCATAGGGTTTGCGTTCAACCATTGCCTGCTGGTACATTTCGATGGCCCGGCTGCCGTTTTCCGCGAACGCCACGGTATAGCCGTACCGTGCGAGCGCGTCGCCGGTTATCTGCCTGACACTCTCTTCATCATCCATGATCAGGATCCTGCCAATGGCCGTGGCAAGCGGTTTTGGCTTTTCCTGTTTCAGGGGTGTCCTGATGTTGAGGTTGGGGGGAGCCGGAAGGAAGAGAGTAAAGGTGGTGCCCACGCCGATCTCGGATGAGGCGGTGATAAGGCCGCCGTGCTTCTGCATGATGGAATAGGAGGTGGCAAGGCCGAGGCCGCTTCCCCGCTGTTTTGTTGTAAAATACGGGTCAAAGATTTTTGCGAGATAATCCGGCGAGATGCCGACACCGGTATCCTCAATCGCTATTTTCACATACCTGCCGGGCTTGAGCAATGCGAACGTTTCTTCCTCAAGAAGAATGTTTTCGCAGCGCACCCGGATGATGCCCCCTTGCGGCATTGCCTGATCGGCATTGATCGCGAGATTGTGAATAACCTGGCTGATCTGTCCTTCATCCGCGTCCACCAGCCACAGATCGCCGGGCAGAGAGAACTCGCAGCGCACGCGTGCGCCCCGCAACGCAAAGCCGACGGATTCCCGCACAAGATCGCCGATGCTGGTGGCCCGCTTCACCGGAGCGCCGCCCCGGGAAAAGGTCAACAACTGCTGGGTCAGTTCCTGGGCCCGGAGCAGGGCACGATCGGCCTCGGTCAGCAGCTTGTGCGCCGGGTGCCCTTTGTCCAGGTCGATCAGGGACAGCGAGACATTGCCGATGACCGTGGTCAGAAGATTGTTGAAGTCGTGGGCGATGCCGCCGGCAAGGACCCCGAGGGACTCGAGCTTTTGCGCTTTCAGGAGCTCATCCTCCACCCGCTTCCGCTGGGCGATCTCCGACAGCAATTTTTCATTAGCGCGCTGCAGTTCATTGGTGCGCTCCTGCACCAGCTGCACCAACTGCTCGCGATGCCTGCTCAATTCCTCTTCGGTCCGCTTCTGTTCGGTAATATCGTTGCCGATGCTCAGAATTTCAACCAGGTCGCCTTTGCTGTCAAGGACCGCTGAATTTCTCCAGTGCATCCAGAGGCGCCGACCGTCCTTGGTCACGTTCTCGTTCCTGTTACTAAGATATTTTTCCGGCTGCGCAACGATTTCCTCGATCATCGTCCGTAGATTGTTGCCCAGAGTGTCCGCTTCGCCGACGATCGTGCCGAGGACATTTTTTCCCGTGAGTTCTTCTTTCCGATAGCCGAACAGCGATGCGCCGTATTCATTGATAAAGGTTATATTGCCGCGGGTGTCCCAGCGAAGGATAACGCTCATGGCCAGTTCGACAAGCTGCCGGTAGCGCTCCTCCGAAACCCGCAGGGTTGCCTCGGCATTGCTCTTGTAAATGGCAATGTCGATCATGATGGCGAGGTGCTTTACATCAACGGGCTTGAGAAGATAACCGAACGGCTGGGTTTTGATCGCCCGCGCGGTTGTTTCGGCGTCGATGTGGGCGGTCATGAAAATTACGGGTATTTGGTGCGCGTTTCTGATCTCTGCTGCAGCTTCAATGCCGCTGAGGGCGCCGCTCAGCGTAATATCCATGAGGACAAGGTCCGGATGCACGTCAGCAGCCGCACGGATCGCATCTTCTCCGCTTGCCACGATCGCCGGAACGTCATAGCCCAGACGGACCAGATCTGACTCAATGTCCAGAGCGGTCAGCTGCTCATCTTCGACCAGCAGGATTCTTTTTTTATCCATTCTGTTTCTCTTTGGTAATTGACGTGCCGGGGAATGTTATCGTAAATCGAGTCCCCCCCTCGTTCGAAAGCTCGATCGTGCCGGAGATCTGTTTGGTCAGCACATTGACCAGCTGCAGGCCGAGCGATGGGGTATTCCGGAAATCCACCGCCGGGGAAAAGCCGACGCCGTTGTCCGCGACCGTAAGAACGTAGCGCCCTTCGCTGTTTTTATTGATCCCGAGCGTAATCGTTCCTTTTCGGCCATCCGGAAACGCGTATTTGAGGCTGTTCGAGACCAGCTCATTAACGATCAGGCCGCACGGGATGCCGACATTCACGTCGAGCGTAAGCTGTTCCATGTTCACGGAAAAATCGACATCATGCCGTTTATAGGTGTCCGCAATACTGCCGACAAGGCTTCGCAAATATTCTTTGAAGTCGATATGCGCCAGGTCTTCCGATCCATACAGTTTCTCATGAATAAGCGCCATGGAGTGCACCCTGTTCCGGGCTTCTTCGATCAGGGCACGGACCGTTGGGTCGGCAATGCCTTTTGCCTGGAGGTTCAGCAGGCTGTAGATCACCTGCATATTGTTCTTCACCCGGTGGTGGATCTCCTTCAGCAAAACGGCTTTTTCCTTGAGCGAGCGATGGATAAGCTCCTCCGCCTTCTTGCGTTCAGTGACGTCCTGAACGATGCCGAGCATGCGCACGGGAGCGCCTGATGCGTCGCGGATGACCTGCCCGATGGTGTGCAGGTTCGCCTCGGCGCCATCCTTGCGGAAGAACCAATAGTCCATTTCAAAAGGACGATCTTTGTTGAGAGCATCGTCTATCGCTTGCACGAACTCATCCTTGCTTGCGGGATGCATTTGCGCGAGAACCAGGCCATAGTCAGGGGCAAGGGAACGCGGTTCGTATCCGTAGATACGGTAAAGTTCATCCGACCAATGTACGTTGTTCGTGGCCAATTCCCATTCCCAGTCTCCGGTATGGGCGGTCTTTTGCGCATCATTCAATCGTTTTTCGTTGTTCACCATTGCGTCTGCCACTCTCTTGCGCTCGGTGACGTCCCGAAAGAAGCCGACATTGCATGCTCTGCCGTCGATCGTGTTCTTTACCGCGCTGATATCCGCATAAAAGATCGTTCCATCTTTTCTTCTGCAGGGTGTGTTCGCGGCAATGACTATGTCACCGCGAGCCTGGGCTTCGAACTCCGCAATTACCCGCGTCATATCGGCTTGTGGATGAATATCCTTCATACCCATCTTCCGTAATTCTTCTTCGGAATAGCCGAACATGCGGCATATCGCGGGATTGGCATACTTGAACATTTTTGTCTCAATATCGGCGATCAGGATGCCGTCAGCGCTGCCTTCAAAGAGGGTGTGATACTTGCCTTCACTTTCCAGCAGCGCATCATTCGCCTTTTTGCGCTCATTGATCGTGCGCGTGAGCTCTGTATTGATCCGGGAAAGAGACACATACCTCCAAAAGGCCATGCCGCCTACGATGACCAGCAGAAAGACACCGCCCATGGTAAGGACCTTTTTGTTCGTCCAGAACGGCGCAGGCGCTCCATACCATTTCAGGTAGATCAGCTCATATTGAGGACTGTGCATAAAATCGCGCAAAGCTCCGTTCATCAGCTCAAGTAATCGAACATTGTCCTTCTTTACCACCAGACACCGTTGGCGCTCGATAAACGGCTTTCCGATCTTCTTAATGCGGTCTTCCAAACGTATTTCCCGCATTTGTTTCAGAACCATGGAGTCCTCACCCGCGAACAGGCTTATCTCGCCGGCCAAAAGGCCGAACAGGCCGTCCCGATAACTTTCATATATCTGAAGCTGCACACCGGGCCGATCTTTCAACTGTTCGAAGGACATGCTGCCTTTTATTACTCCGATCGTTTGACCGGATGGCGCTTTTTCGGGATCAATATCGCTTTGCGCGCGCGCAAAAAAGGAAAGGTACGTTGTCTCGATCGGGGTGCTGAACAAGACCTTCTGTTCACGCTGTTTGCTCTTCATGAGAGCTCCCAGGCCCGCATCGCCATTATCGATCGCTGTCGCGATCTCATCCCAGCTGTTTCTGCAGATATAGCTTACGTGCAGTCCCGTTTGAACGGCCAGGTGGTTCATGATGTCCACAAAAAAGCCGGAAGGGGTGTCGGTTGTCCTGTTCCAGAAGGAGACCGGACTGTACTCGCAGTGAATAACGACAACGATCGGTTGATCGCTTTTCTGCGCTGTGGCGGACTCCGCAAAAACAGGGTTGTGCGCGAGGATCATGCTGAAGGCAAAGAAAAGAACGCGAAATAGAAATCCGGAAAAGCGCTCGGAGAAAGACATTTCATCCTCCTGGATTACGACGAACATCGGCTGGACATCTTTATCTCGGTAAGAAACAACGCGTGCGTGAACAGGCAGAGGCCGTTATTCGCAACGGGCTCGCATGTGGTCAGGCGAAGCCTACTTCCCCTGCGCTTTTCCTGCTGCGAAGGCATTCTGGTTGATTTCAAGAACCTTTTTCGGGACCGTATTTTTGATCGCGTCGATGACAAACGCTTCCTTGAGCGGGAGGAATGAGAGCGCAGCGCCGAGCAGCACGAGATTCAGCGTCCGTTTGTCGCCGGCGGTTATGGCCAGCTGCGTGCCATCGAACGCCGTGACGGACGTGATCCGGTTTTTGATCGTTGCATGCACATCCGCGGGATAGGTTTCCGCTGCAATGGAAACGCCGATGGTGCCGATCTGCCGGGTGTTGTAAATGACAGCTCCATCGTCCTTAAGGAAATGGAGATACCGCGCGGTCTCAAGCGGTTCGAATCCGATCAGCAGGTCGGCTTCGCCTTCGCTGATGATCGGCGAGTACACCTGGTCGCCGAAGCGCACCTGGGACAGCACGCTGCCGCCGCGCTGCGCCATGCCGTGCACCTCGCTCTGTTTGACATCAAGGCCGGAAAGAAGCGCTGCCTCGGCAATGACCTTGCTTGTCAGGAGAACTCCCTGCCCGCCTACGCCGCTGATCAGAATATTAAATACGTTCACTATAATAACCTCTAAGATTGATCGTCTCGATTTCTGTTTTCGAATAACACCGTATTTGTCATTCTGTGCGCAGTGAAGAAATCTGCGGACACGCTGATTTGTTGTTCACTCCGCAATCCGAAATCCGCACTCCACAATGGTGTGTCAGGTCGTTGTCATGCATCCCGTGGTGCACAGTTGGTCACAGACCCCGCAGCCGTTGCACAACAGCGGATCGATCCCCACATACCCGGCTTTTCCTTCCGGGGTAAAGGACAGGGCAATGCACCCGGCTTTCAAGCAAAGCTTGCAGCCTTTGCAGAACTTCCGATCAACCGCATACGCCTTTTTCGATACGCGATACCTGAGCACGCAGGGCTGGTTCGAGATGAGCACGGTTGGTCCCTTTTCCGCAAGCTCTTCTTTCATGATCTTTTCGAGGTTCTTGATATCGTACGCGTCTATCTCGCGCACCCGCTTTGCGCCGATGGCCTGGCAGAGCTTCGAAATATCGAGTCGCGGAGCATCCGCGCCCCCGGCAGTACGGCCCGTGCCGGCATGTTCCTGTCCGCCGGTCATGCCCGTGGTGTCGTTGTTCATGATGATGACCATGGCGTCGCCGCCGTTGTAGATCATGTTAATAAGACCGGTGATGCCGGAATGGAGAAAGGTCGAGTCGCCGATCACAGCCACGGGCTTCTGCTGCGTGCCCTGCAGCGCAAGGCCTTTTGCCATGCCGTGGGCCGCAGAGATGCTCGCGCCCATGCAGATGCAGCTGTGCATGGCCGAGAAGGGCGGAAGCGCGCCGAGCGTATAGCAGCCGATATCGCCGGACACGTGGAGCTTGAGCTTGGCGAGCACGGTATACAGACCGCGGTGCGAACAACCCGGACAGAACGTCGGCGGCCGATTGATGAGACCGCTGACCGATTCTTTCATGGGAAGCGGGGCGCCCGAGATCTTCTCATGCACCAGACGCTGGCTGAACTCGCCCCAGAGCGGCAGCACATTCTTTCCCAGATGAACCGTGATGCCCATGGTCTTGATCTGGTCTTCGAGGAAAGGATCGAGCTCTTCAACCACGGCAAGTTTTGTTACTGACGCGGCGAATGTTTTGATAAGTTTTTCAGGAAGCGGAAAGGTCGTGCCGAGCTTCAGCACGGTGGCCTTGGGGAAGGCCTCGCGAACATACTGGAAGGAGATGCCGGAGGTGATAAAGCCGATCTCGTTGTCGCCTGGTATGATCTTGTTGAGGGGCGAGGTCTCAGCCCACGCCTTGAGCCGCAGAAGACGGTCTTCCACGAAGACGTGGCGTTTTTTTGCGTTGTTCGGCAGCATCACGTACTTGGCGAAATCCTTTACCAGTCCGCGTCCTTTCGGCGATTCAGCTGCTCCGGTCTCCACAACGCTTTTGCAATGCGAGATCCGTGTGGTAGTGCGAAGAATGACCGGCGTGTCAAAGGTTTCGCTCATGTCGAACGCCGCCTTGACAAAGGCCAATGCCTCGGCCGAATCGGAAGGCTCGATGCAGGGGATCTTGCCGAGCCGCGCGTAGTGGCGCGTATCCTGCTCGTTCTGCGAGCTGAACATGCCCGGATCGTCGGCCGCCATCAGCACCAGGCCGGCATTGATCCCGGTGTAGGCCGCTGTCATGAGCGGGTCGGCTGCAACGTTCACCCCCACATGTTTCATGCAGGCAAGCGAGCGAACGCCCGAGAGAGCGCCGCCGATGGCGACTTCCAGCGCCACCTTCTCGTTCACCGACCATTCGGCATGGATGCCTTTTTCATGGGACAGGGTCTCGAGAACTTCGGTGCTCGGCGTGCCCGGGTAGGCCGCAGCCAGCTTGCCGCCTGCCTCGATGAACCCGCGGGCGATCGCTTCGTTGCCGGAAAGAATTGCTTTGGTCAAAATAACACCTCATTACTTGTCATTCTGAGCGCAGCGAAGAATCTGGGTTGTATCGCAAAAACACGCTCTGTTAGCGTTAGCTTATAGATCCTTCACTTCGTTCAGGATGACAGAAAAATAAGTTATAACATTTTACTATCGGAGTTTTCTGTCACTTGGGCCTGTTATCAATCACCCGCTTGGCCTTGCCTTCGCTCCGCTGGATCGTGTTCGGCGGACGGAGCGTAATATCGGTGCTTACGCCGATGATGTCCTTAATGTTCTTCTGGATCTCGCGCTTCAAGTGAATCAGCTCTTCCTCTTCCTGCACAAAGTCCTTAAGGTCCGTGGAAAGCACCTTGGTCGCCATCTTCTCCATGAACTTGGGCGTCACTTCAACGAGCACGTTCATCTCGTCCATGCGGCCCTTGCGGTTCACTTCGATAATATAATGCGGCGCAACTTCTTCGGACCGAAGCAGCACGGACTCTACCTGCGACGGGAACACGTTCACGCCGCGGATGATCAGCATATCGTCGGCCCTGCCCCGCACGCGCCGCATCCGGACGAGCGTCCGTCCGCACACGCATTTCTCCGGGTTCAGGCTCGTGATGTCTCCGGTGCGGTAGCGGATCAGCGGCATGGCTTCGCGCGACATGCTGGTGATGACCAGTTCGCCTTCCTGTCCGTAGGGAAGCTGCTCGCCTGTCTCGGAATTAATGATCTCGGGATAGAAGTGGTCTTCGTTCACGTGAAGGCCGCTCTGGGCCTCGACGCATTCCGATGCCACGCCCGGGCCGATGATCTCGGACAGGCCGTAGATGTCGATGGCCTTGATCCTGAGCCGCTCCTCGATCTCGTGGCGCATTTCCTCGGTCCAGGGCTCGGCGCCGAAGAGGCCGACCCGCAGCTTGATCGTATCGAGGCTGATCTTCATTTCGCAGGCTACGTCGTATATATAGAGGGCGAACGAGGGTGTGCAGGTGATCACGGTGCTGCCGAAATCCTGCAAAAGAAGGATCTGCTTCTGGGTATTGCCGCCTGAGATCGGAATGACCGCGGCCCCCACGCGCTCTGCCCCGTAGTGGGCGCCCAGGCCGCCGGTGAACAGGCCATAGCCATAAGCGTTCTGGACCACGTCCTTTTTTGTCGTGCCCGCACAGGTGAAGGTGCGCGCCATGACATCGGCCCAGAGATTGATGTCGTTTCGGTTATAGGCAACGACCGTGGGTTTGCCCGTGGTCCCCGACGAGGCGTGGATGCGGACGATCTCATCAAGTGGTTCGGCAAAAAGCCCGTAGGGATAATTATCGCGGAGGTCTGCTTTTTTCGTAAAGGGCAGTTTTACCACGTCCTGAACGTTCTTAATGTCGGAAGGCTTGATGCCTTTCTCATCGAACTTCTTTTTATAAAAGGGTACGCGGGCATAGACACGCTCGCAAACTTTCGCCAAACGTTCGCTCTGAAGTTTTGAGAGTTCTGTTCGTGACAGGGATTCTTCGGGATTCCAGGGCATGCGAGACTCCTCGTTGCTTAGTAAGTTATGAATCAACATCTACCCAAAAAGGCAAGAATATTTCTCGCGCCCTGCACTCGCGCATGCACTCGTAAACGCTGGGTGCAGGCAAAGCGCGCAACCAAAAGTAGGCGCTTTTAAGCGAGGTCGCAAAGAACGTCAAAAGCCTTGGTCTCTATTTAAAACAAAAGCCTCTCCTGCTTTTATTAGCGTACTTTGCGAGCTTTGCGAGAAACGCCTTTAGATATCGCCTTTAGTTCCGGCTTGCCTGCGGCCAGTGGTTATGAGTGCGCAGCGCGAATACAGGCTGTTCGTGTTCGGTTACGTCTGTAAAACGGCGTTATTATAAACCAGAATGCACAATTTTGTAAATAGAATACATGTTGCCGGGGCAAGGAATTTTGCTATAATAGCGACGTTTCAAGTGTTCAACAGGGGGAGGGATGGGTATGCATGACGTTAAGCGATTTGTAGAGAATGACCAATTCGCCAGGCATCTCAGCGTTGAGATGCTGGAGTATGCCAAAGGAAAAGCGTCTGCGAGGATGGTTATCAAGGACCATCACTTGAACAGCGCAGGGACCGTTCATGGCGGAGCCATATTTGGACTCGCGGACGCGGTCTTTTCAGCTGCTTCGAACTCACATGGCACGCTTGCCATGGCGATCAATGTCAGCATCTCGTACTTCAAGGCGGTGAGCAGCGGCACCCTGACCGCGACCGCGGAAGAAGTTTCGATCAACCCCAAACTCGCTACCTATCTCATTCCGGTTTTCGATGACCAGGGGAACAAGATCGCCCTGTTCCAGGGGACAGTATATAGAAAGAAGGAAGGTGTGGGGCAGTTTGTGAAGTGATACATCGCTGGTTTAATCATTCTGATTGAACTGGATAGTAGTGATCGGTCCAGGCTACAAGCGTGAACCATCGGAAACCGTGGTATACTACGAAAAAAGAATAACGTCAACCCATTACCGTCCGCCGGTGAAACTTCACGTTAGATCGATTGCAAGGAGTGGGAAAAGGTTTATGGCTCTTCTGACTTTCATGTGGGTGGAATTAGGCCTATATGAAATATTATTCCTGTATAATCGCATTGTTTCTGGTTGTTGTCACCTTTCTTGCTTGCCCAAGAAAGGTAACCGAAAGAAGGGCACCCGGCGAAAATCCTTTACGGCATGCTCGGTCGTCCTCAGTACATTTCGGAAACTCGCCCTTCGGGGCTCAGACAGTCCGAAATGCTTCACCCTCGGACTCGGTCGCATGCCTGGATTTTCGCATGGGTTTTTGGTGCATCGTCTTTAAACCAACCCCGCATGTCCACGGAGCGGCCCTACACCCTGCACTCGCACGAGCGCACTCGTTATCGCCGGGTGCACGTGATATATTTGAGCACCCGTCTTGGCCTAAAGAAGCGTCCCGCAAGGGCGAGCGCGCATGTCTGAGGCCATAGGCCGAGTTTGCGCGATCGAGCGGATGTGGCCCCCTCACCCCAGCCTCTCCCAGAGGGAGAGGTGTAGGTGGTAAAAAGATAATTCGATAGGGTCAAATATATCATTCAGGCTGCGAAGGGGACATGCAAGAAAATCGAGAAACGATAAAAACTACCCACACAAAACCCAGAAGACCCAGTTTTATAATTCGATTGTGAAATAATAAATCATGCGCATATACGTTCGGGAACTAAAATATAAAAGTAAAAGGAGAACTCACCATGAAAGCGTCGGCTATTTTGTGCATCACAGCATTTTTATTTCTTTCTGCCACGGCATTTGCGGAACCCGCACAAAGCGGCAAAAACCATGAACCAGGACCGTGCCGGCAAATCGAAAAAGCTTGTATGGATGCGGGCTTCATTAAAGGAGATGCGAAGAAAGGCGATGGCTTGTGGCTCGACTGCATCAATCCCCTCATGCAGGGAATAACAACCGTACCCGGCGCTACAAAGGCATTGCCTGCCGTGGATCCGGGTGTTGTCGCAGCCTGTAAAGCAAAACATCCGAAGTTTGGCCAAGGCAAGGTCGGCTCGAAATCGAAATAAGAACGAGGACTGTTTAGACTACACTCCATATTTAGCTCTGTATCCAGTTGCACAAAACGACATTCACAACGTCGATGGATAATGTGTTTAATACAAGACGTGGCCATGTGGGCCAGGTCTTTTTCTTTAACTTGAAATTCCCTGTAGCTTGGGTTCCTCTCCCTTGATGGGAGAGGTTAGGAGAGGGTGATGGCAATCGGTGCATCACCCTCCCCCCGCCCCTCCCATCGAAGGAGGGGAGATGTTAAGATACCCCGCAGCTTGCTGCGGGGAGGTTTTGCTGGTTCAATCATCCTGATTGAACCGTATAGTAACGGCGGTTCAGGCTGCAAGCCTGAACCAGCGGAAGACTGCACGTCAGAACCGGCGGATAATTTGCAGACCCTAGGAGCCTGTCGGACTTTCGCTGTAACAAATTGAATTCATTGCATTCACGATTTTTTGAGTGTGAGCCATGTTTTCTTTTAAATCAATATGTTGAACGATAAAAAAAGTTCAAGTCCGACAAACTCCTAGTGAGGAACACGGTGCCGATAAAACCAAGAAAGACAACTTCGATCCAGGCGAAGCTGATCGCCCCGTGTGGAATGAACTGTGCCCTCTGCCGTGCGTATACACGAGAGAAGAAGGCATGCCCGGGTTGCCGTGGCGATGACAGCGGCAAATCAAAATCCTGCGTTCAGTGTCGGATCAAAAACTGTGAGAAGATTGTGCACGGGACAATCAGGTACTGCTTCAGCTGTGACAGCTTTCCGTGCGACCGGCTGAATCACCTGGATGAACGCTACAGAACCAAATATGGCATGAGCATGATCGACAATCTTCTGCGGATCAGGAAGTTCGGCATACGACGCTTTCTAAAAAATGAACGGAAAAATTGGACTTGTCCCTAATGCAGCAAGCTTTTATGTGTTCATAAACCACAATGCCTTTTTTGCGGACATACGTGGCGTTAGAGAGGAATTATTATGGATGAGAATGTCGGGAACGAACTTCGTGCTGTACTGATACGCCGCAAGCCCTTCGACCGGATGCAGGCCGAGCATGTGTCCTGGTTTATCGATCATTTGCAAATGATCGAGTTCCCGAGCGGCACTCCTGTCCTGCTGCCCGGCATTCCCTGCGACGCCCTGTACTTTATCCATAAAGGATTGGTCCAGCTCGAAGCAATGGGCAATGCCGAGGAAGAGAAGAAGATTCTCGCCGAGCTTGTGGAGGGTGAGAGCTTTCCCCTGGAAGCGCTCGAAGAGCATAGACCGGTTTTCTCCACCTTCCGCGCCCAGAAGGATACGATCTGCTATCGCCTGACGCTTCAGGATTTCGACGAGCTGAAACGCATAAGCTCGGTCTTTTCCGAATTCTGCAAATACCGGGCGGCGAGCTTTCTCGAACAATCGCGCCGTGTTTATCGGCTCCACTTCTCCCATCAGAGCGAGGAACAGCAGCGGCTCAGCACGCCGCTGTCCATTCTCATGCAGCCTGATCCGACCACGGCAAAGCCGGACGAATCGATCCGAAGCGTGCTCACGACAATGCACAAACGCGACGCGGATGCGGCCGTAATCGTATCGGATAGTCACGAACCCGTTGGCATCTTTACGACCAACGATCTCCTGCGCGCTGTGATCGCTCCCGACGCCGACCTGGATAAAACGATCGCAACAGCCATGACCCCTGCGACCAGGACGCTGCCGATCACGGCGCTGGGGTATGAAGCAGCCCTGACAATGGCTGAGGAGGGGTTTCATCACGTCATCCTCGTGGACAAGGGACGCCTTGCCGGGATTGTGACGGAACGGGACCTGTTTAATTTGCAGCGGGTCAGCCTGAGTCAGATCAATGCGGAGATTCGTTCAGCCGACAGCCTGGAATGGCTCAAGCGATGCTGCCGGGACATTCAGCTCCTTGCCGAGAACATGCTTGTTCAGGGAGTGACGCCCGATCAGATCACGCAGATCATTTCCACGTTGAACGACCAGGTCATAAACCGGACGCTTGATCTTGAGCTGCGCGGCCGGAACCTCGATGGCATCAAGATCAGCTGGATCGCCCTGGGAAGCGAAGGAAGGTTTGAGCAGACCTTTTCCACGGACCAGGACAACGGCATTATTTTCGAGACAGCGGACGGTGTTGATCCCGAGGCTGTTCGCAGCCGCCTGCTGCCGATCGCGCGTCGGGTCAACAAGGCGCTCGACGCGGTGGGGTTTCCTCTCTGCAAAGGAAACATCATGGCAAGCAACCCCGCGTGCTGCCTGAGCTATGCGGAATGGCAGAAGAAATTCACCGCCTGGATCATGGAGCCCACACCCGAGGCGCTCTTGAACGCCACGATCTTCTTCGACTTCCGCCATCTCTACGGCGATGCAGAGCTGTCGGACCGTTTGCGGCTCTGGCTTGCCAATGCAGCGCTCGAACAGAAGCGGTTCTTCCATCTGCTTGCCGAGAACGCCATGGAACGCACGCCGCCGCTCGGTTTTTTTCGCGACTTCGTGGTCGACGACCACGCCGAGCATCCAAATACCATCGACATCAAGCTGAACGGCGTAACTCTCTTTGTCGACGCCGCGCGGATCTATGCGTTAGCCTCGGGCGTCACGCGCGGCAACACCAAACAGCGACTGATCATGACCGGCGATGTGCGCAAGTGGCCGCCAAGCGAGGTGAACGCCTGGGCCGATGCATTCTCATTCCTCCAATCGCTCCGCATCCGTCACCAGTTCGAGCTCCAGCGGAACGGCAGCAAGTCCCACAATAGATTGAACCCCTATGAACTGAACAACCTCGACCGCAAGTTCTTCCTCGAATCCCTTCGCCAGGCTGGAAAGCTGCAGAAGCAGTTGGGTGCGGATTTCCAAATGCAAGGCGGGATGTAGCGTGCAGAGCTGAGCGCCTGGCGTATATGATTTAAAGCGTTCCGAATGTAAAACGGAATGATTCTGCTACTTCCTTCAAGCATCTGGATCCGCCAACTTTATGCCTAAATTCATTGACCACCCCCTGCAATCCGTGCTACTGTATTTTGAAATGATAATAGTTAGGGCATCGTTATTGCTAGGCTAGTAAAGAACAGAAATCCGTTCTTAAAGACTTAGACGGGGTTACACAAGTACTGGTTATTTGAGGAAACAACGTGAAATATAAACTTATCAATGTTGTTATATTAGTTGCTCTTTCGTTCCAAACCGGCTGTCTGTACGCCGCACGTTACGACGGACCATACCTCGGCAAAGTTATAGACGAACAGACCCGTGAACCCATCGAGGGCGCGGCGGTGCTTGGAACATGGAGTGTGCTTCACGCTGACCTGGCTGGCGGACATCATACCTATTATGACGCCCGAGAGACAGTAACTGACAAAAATGGCGAGTTTTCAATCCCGGGTCATGGACTGCGCATCATGAGCAGTCTTGAGCCTATGAGCGTTATGATATTTAAGGTGGGATATCAGCAGATACGTTCCTTAGCTTGGGATTCCATAAAGATAGCGTACGGCGAACAAATTCAATGGGTAGGAAATAAACCGATTTTTCCGCTAAGGAAGTTAACTTTGGAAGAAAGGAAAAAACAATATTCAGATAAAGAGAATATTTCAGACAAAAAACAGCGCCTACTAATAAAGGAATTGAATAAAGAGTGATGGTCTCGTAAGAAGTCACGCAGCATAAAACGCTGCAAACCGTATAATCGGCCATTGGAGACTGCTCCAACGTCGGATGGCCGCTGAAACGCGCTGCAATCGCTCTTTGATAGCACAAGATAAA